>Ga0100390_10000288_pt1 | contig 47838 bp, 44 predicted proteins | sample CryGeymeta201514_FD_81540 | JGI IMG/M metagenome (GOLD analysis project Ga0100390, IMG submission 81540) | Groundwater microbial communities from Crystal Geyser aquifers in Utah, USA - Crystal Geyser metaG 2015-14 | ecosystem: Environmental > Aquatic > Deep subsurface > Groundwater | place... | reverse complement strand
CGCGAAGATGCGGTGGTGATGAGCCTCAAGCTCGACGCCGCGCCCGCGCACAAGGTCGCACCATGAGCCTGGCCCTGGACGCGCGCCAACGCGCCATGCTGCTGGAAATGGGCGTGCGCGTCTGGCAGCCACCCGCGAACACCGAAGCTGACAACGCCACAACCGCGCCTACGCCAACCGCGCCTACGCCAAGTGCGGCTGTAACAAACGCAACCGCAACACCGCCAGCCGCCGCATCGCCAGCTACGGCTGGATCACCGGCAGCGCCAGTCCGCCAATCCACACCGGCTGCGAGTGCTTCCGAATCGCGCCCACCCGAACCCAGCCCGCCTGACAACGCCCCGCTGGCAAGCCCTGCCGCTGTAGCCTCGTCGCCACCCAAGGCGCCAGCGCCCACCCGGGTCACCGAACTGGCCGATGGCATTGCCAGCATGGATTGGCCGGCCTTGACTGAGGCCATTCTTCATTGCCAGGCTTGCGCCATGTGCCTGGGCCGCCGCACGCCAGTGTTGGCGCCACAGCTGCTGGCTACACCCTGCGACTGGCTGGTGCTGGGCGACCCGCCAGATGAAGCCGAGGAGCGCGCGGGGCGACCCTTTGTCGAAGAAGCAGGTCAGTTGCTCGACAACATGTTGCGCGCTGTCGGCGTCAGGCGCTGGGACCAGTCTGCCAGCGCAGACCAGTCAGCGGCCGAACGCGCCTACCTGACTCCCGTGCTCAAGTGCCGCCCGGCCCTGATGCGCGCACCCGACGCGACAGAACTGGCCACCTGCGCCCACTTCTTGCGCCGCGAAATCGCCCTGACCCAGCCCAAGGTGATTGTTGCCATGGGCCGTTTTGCCATGCAACTGCTGCTCAGCGAAACCCCGCCCGAGCAGGCCCGCCTCCCCTTAGGCAAACTGCGCGGCCAGGTCTGGCGCTTTGCCGATGTGCCAGTGGTAGTGACTTATCCGCCTACTTTTTTGTTGCGCAACGGCGCCGACAAGGCCAAAGCCTGGGCCGACCTGTGCCTGGCCCGTACCGTGGCCCAAGGCGGCCACAGTGCCAGCGGCGATACCCCTAACCCGTAAAATCCGCCCATGCTGACTGTTAAAACCCAATTGCTCGACGTGCTGCGCACCACGCTGGAAACCATGCAGCCCGGCGCTGGCGCCAAGGCCGCGTTCGAATCGCCCAAAGTTGCCGAACACGGCGACCTGGCCACCACCGCCGCCATGCAACTGGCCAAGCCGCTCCGGCAAAACCCGCGGCAACTGGCCGAGAGCGTTTGCGCAGTGCTGCGCGGCACACCGCCTTACCAAACCTGGGTCGAGGCGCTGGAAATTGCCGGGCCCGGCTTCATCAACATCAAGCTCAAACCTGCGGCAAAGCAACAGGTGGTGCGTTCGGTGATGCTGCAAGCCGACCGTTACGGCATGCAAGCCGACAACGGCCAGCGCATGCTGGTGGAGTTTGTTTCGGCCAACCCCACCGGGCCGCTGCACGTAGGCCACGGCCGTCAGGCGGCACTGGGCGACGCCATCTGCAACCTGTTCGAAAGCCAGGGCTGGCTGGTGCACCGCGAGTTTTATTACAACGACGCCGGTGTACAGATCGGCACGCTGGCCACCAGCACGCAACTGCGCGCGCAGGGCTTCAAACCGGGCGACGCCTGCTGGCCGACCGACCCCGACAACCCATTGAGCAAGAACTTCTACAACGGCGAGTACATCGCCGACATCGCGGCCGACTTTTTGGCGCAAAAAACCGTCACGTCAGACGACCGCGCCTACACCGCTTCGGGTGATGCCGCCGACCTGGACAGCATCCGCCAGTTTGCCGTGGCCTATTTGCGCCACGAGCAAGACCTTGACCTGTCTGCCTTTGCCGTCAAGTTCGACAACTATTACCTGGAAAGCAGCCTCTACACCAGTGGCCGGGTCGAGGCCACCGTCAAGCGCCTGATCGATGCCGGCAAAACCTACGAACAAGACGGCGCGCTGTGGCTCAAATCCACCGACTACGGTGACGACAAAGACCGCGTCATGCGCAAGCAAGATGGCAGCTACACCTACTTTGTGCCCGACGTGGCCTACCACATCAGCAAATGGGAGCGCGGATTTCACAAGGTCATCAACATCCAGGGCACCGACCACCACGGCACCATCGCCCGCGTGCGCGCCGGCTTGCAGGCCGCCAATGTGGGCATTCCGCAAGGCTACCCCGACTACGTGCTGCACACCATGGTGCGCGTGGTCAAGGGTGGCCAAGAGGTCAAGATCAGCAAGCGCGCCGGCAGCTACGTGACGCTGCGCGATTTGATCGAATGGACCAGCAAGGACGCGGTGCGCTTCTTTTTGCTCAGCCGCAAGCCCGACACCGAATACACCTTCGATGTCGATCTGGCAGTGGCCAAAAACAACGATAACCCGGTCTATTACGTGCAATACGCCCACGCGCGCATCTGCTCGGTGCTGACCGCCTGGGGCGGACAGGTCAGCGCCCTGCACCCGGTCGATTTGGCTCCGCTGCAAAGCCCGCAAGCGCTGGCCCTGATGCTGCTGCTGGCCAAATACCCCGATATGCTTACCGCCGCTGCTTCAGACTTTGCCCCACACGACGTGACTTTTTACCTGCGCGAACTGGCCGCCTGCTACCACAGCTATTACGATGCCGAGCGCATTCTGGTGGATGACGAAGCCATCAAACTGGCGCGCCTGGCGCTGGTGGCAGCCACCGCGCAGGTATTGCGCAATGGCCTGGCGGTGCTGGGTGTCAGCGCGCCGCAAAAAATGTAATTCAAGACAAACCAAGACATCACATGCAACAACAACGCGGCAGCACCCTGTTGGGTTTTATCATCGGACTTTTGGTGGGCCTGGGCGTGGCGCTGGCGGTAGCCGTCTATGTCACCAAGGTGCCCATTCTGTTTTTCAACAAGACGGCCGGCCGCAATGCCGACCAGGATGCCAATGAAATTGAAAAAAACAAAAACTGGGACCCCAACGCACCGCTGTACGGCAAAAACCCAGCCAGATCGGCAGCGCCCATCGAACCCGTGGTGCCGGCCCCCGAAGCCAGCAATGAAAAGAACCAAGCTGCGGTCAGTGCCGATCCCCTGGGCGATCTGGCCAACGCACGCACCCAAAATGACACTGTCGGGGAAATCAACACCGCCCCAGATCCGTTCACCTACTTTATCCAGGTCGGCGCCTACCGCACGCCCGAAGACGCCCAGACGCAGCGTGCCAAACTCTTGTTGTCAGGCATTGAAACCAAAATCACCGAGCGCGAGCAGTCGGGCCGCACCATTTACCGTGTGCGCGTTGGCCCGTTCGACAATCGCGCGCAAGCGGATGCCGCCAAAACCAAGCTCGACGCCGCAGGGATTGAAACCGCGCTGGTGCGCGTGCAACGTTGAACTTTGCCAACCCCGCACACTCACAGCCTGACGACATCATCTTCAAGAGACTTCACCATGCAACGTCGTGCTTTTGTCGCAAATACCGGTGCGCTTGCCGGTACGCTAGTCGTTAGCGCCACACTCCTGTCGCCTGGTCTGGCGCTGGCGCAAGCGGGGGTGCCGCGTGCCGGAGAAGATTTTCTGGTGCTCAATCGCCCGGTGCCAGTCGATGCGGCCACCGGCAAGATCGAGGTGATCGAATTCTTTGGCTACTTCTGCCCGCATTGCAATGCGTTCGAGCCAGTCTTGAATGCATGGGTCAAAAAAGTCCCCAAAGACGTGGTCTTCAAGCGGGTGCCGGTTGCCTTCAGTGGCGGCGCCGTGCCCCAGCAGCGCTTGTACTACGCGCTCGAAAACATGGGTTTGGTCGAACAACTGCATGCGCGCGTTTTTGCCGCCATTCACGGCGAAAGACAAGACCTGAGCCAGGCTGCGGCCATTGCCGACTGGGTGGCCAGGCAAGGCGTTGACCGGGCCAGTTTTGCAGAACAGTACGACTCCTTTTCGGTCTCCACTCAAGTGGCTCGCGCCAGCCAATTACTCACGGCGCACCGGGTTGAAGGCGTGCCCGCGCTGGGCGTTGCCGGGCGTTATTACACCGACGGCGCGTTGACCCGGAGCATGGACCGGATGTTGCAGGTGGCTGACTACCTGACAGAGCAGGTCCGCCGCAGCCGCTCATCCTGACAGAATCGGCTTGTGCCACCATGCAAGTGGGCGATGCCCGCTACAATCTTGTCAACACTTACGCAAGATTCATGCCTTTATGAAAAAACCCTTCCCTTCCTGGCTGGTCGCCAGCGCACTCCTGCTGTCGGCGTCGATGGCCTGCGCTGAAAGTGCCGATCGGGACAAGCCCATGAACATCGAGGCCGATGCGCTGCGCTATGACGATGCGCGGCAGGTCAGCGTCTTCACCGGGGCGGTGGTATTGACCAAGGGCACGATCCTGATTCGCGGCGACAAACTGGAAGTACGCCAGGACCCGCAGGGCTACCAGTATGGCGTGGTCACCGGCACGCCACAGCAGCGCGCTTATTTCAAACAAAAGCGCGAAGGTGTCGACGAAACCATTGAGGGCGAAGGTTTCACCATTGACTACGACAGCCGCCTCGACACCGTGAAGTTCACCGGTCAGGCACAGCTGCGCCGCTACCAGGGTGCCCGGCTCAACGACGAATTCAATGCCGGCATCATTGTTTACAACAACACCACTGACGTGTTCACGCTGGACGGCGCCCCGGCAACGGGCGCCCAGGGCAGCAGCGGCCAGCCCGGTGCCCCGGCCGGGCGCGTTCGCGCCATGCTGACGCCCAAAACTGCACCGGCAGCATCGGCGCCAGCGCCCGCCACCAGTGCGCCACTGCGCAGCAGCCCCACGCTGGGTGACCCCGCGCAATAACGCCGATGCCGATGCCGTCCACGCCCGCCATGACCGCCCCCGCGCTCACTCCCGAAGTGACTGAAAGCCGCCTGGAAGCGCATCACCTGCAAAAGTTCTATGGCAGTCGCGAAGTCGTCAAAGACGTGTCGCTGACCGTGCGCAAGGGCGAGGTGGTGGGGTTGCTGGGCCCGAACGGCGCCGGTAAAACCACTTCTTTTTATATGATCGTGGGGCTGGTGCGGGCCAGCGCGGGCGACATCACCATCGACGGTCAATCCATCGAACACATGCCGATTCACCGGCGCGCGCGGCTCGGCCTGAGCTACTTGCCACAAGAGGCCTCCATCTTCCGCAAACTCAACGTCGAAGACAACGTGCGCGCCGTGCTCGAATTGCAGTTGGACGCGCAAGGCAAGGGGCTGACCAAGGCTGAGATCGAGAAGCGCCTGACCGGTTTGCTACAGGATTTGCGGGTGGACCATTTGCGCGAGTCGTCCGCACTGTCTCTGTCCGGCGGCGAGCGCCGGCGCGTCGAAATTGCCCGTGCCCTGGCCACCCAGCCACGCTTTATCCTGCTGGACGAGCCCTTTGCCGGCATCGACCCGATTGCCATCATCGAGATCCAGCGCATCATTGCCTTTCTGAAAAGCCGCGGAATCGGGGTGCTGATCACCGACCACAACGTGCGCGAAACCCTGGGTATTTGCGACCACGCCTACATCATCAGCGACGGCAGCGTGCTGGCGCAAGGCACGCCCGCCGAGATCATCAACAACGTCGATGTGCGCCGGGTGTACCTGGGCGAGCACTTTAGAATGTGATGAAACAAGGCCTTTCCCTCCGCACCTCGCAGCATCTGGCGCTGACGCCACAGTTGCAGCAGTCCATCCGGCTACTTCAGCTCTCCACCATGGAGCTCAGCAGCGAAGTTGACCAGATGCTCGACGACAACCCGTTTCTGGAGCGCTCTGAAGATGCCGCCGAACGTGAGTCGTACGGACTGGAGCAAGCCGACACTGCCGTCAGCGCGAACGACCGTGAACTTGAATCCGCCACGTATTCCGGCTCGGACGATACCTACACCGCTAAATCGAGCACCGAAAGCAGCGCCGAAGAAAGCTCTACCACGCTGGACGACGGCCCGAGCTGGGAAGGTGATGGCACTGTCAGCCTGAGCCCGGACGACAGCGAATGGGGTGGCGAGGCACGCGCCCACGGCAACAACCTCACTGGCGACGACGAGATGGATGCCACCGAATTGGCGCGCAACCAGGAGTCGCTACAGAGCTTTCTCCTGCGTCAGGCGCTCACCCTGCGGCTGAGCCCGGAAGACCAGGCCGCGCTCTATTTTTTGATCGAATCACTCAACGACGACGGTTACCTTGAAGACGAGCTGACCGATCTGGCCACCGGCCTGGCAGGCGATGATGACAGCCAGATCGAAGAACTGGTGCACCATTTCACCGTGGCGCTGCGGTTGCTGCAAAGCCTGGAGCCCACCGGTGTCGGGGCACAGAATCTGGCCCAATGCCTGCGCCTGCAACTGACGGCCTTGCAAGCGCTACAAGTCGACCCAGGCGTCGATGCCGACACGCTGGCGGTGGCGTTGCGCATCTGCGCCCAGCCGATGGACTTGTTAGCCCGGCGCGACATCAAGCACCTGATGCCCGTGTGCAATGCCAGCGACGCCCAGGTGCGCGCCGCCATCGCCCTGATTGGCCGCCTGGAGCCCAAGCCCGGCCGCCGTTTTGTTAATGTGGAACGTAACATCGTGGTGCCGGATGTGCTGGTGGTGGCCGTCGGGCAGGGGCCACAGGTGAAATTCCAGGTGCGACTCAACCCCGAGGTCATGCCGCGCCTGCGCGTGCACGACATTTACGCCAACGCGCTCAAGGGCCACAAGGCCGGCGGCAGCGACGCCGCCAACTTTGCCGCCCTGCAGCAGCGTCTGCAAGAAGCGCGCTGGTTCATCAAAAACATCCAGCAGCGCTTTGACACCATTCTGCGCGTCAGCTCGGCCATCGTGGAACGCCAAAAAAGCTTCTTTGTGCACGGCGAACTGGCCATGCGTCCGCTGGTGCTGCGCGAAATTGCCGACGAGCTGGGCCTGCACGAATCCACCATCAGCCGCGTCACCACCGCCAAATACATGGCAACACCGTTCGGCACCTTTGAGTTGAAATACTTTTTTGGCTCCGGCCTGGGCACCGAGTCGGGCGGCAACGCATCGAGCACGGCGGTGCGGGCGCTGATCAAACAATTTGTCGCTGCCGAAAGTCCCAAAAAACCGCTGAGCGACAACCAGTTGTCGGACATGCTCAAGGAGCAGGGCATCGAATGCGCGCGCCGCACCGTGGCCAAATACCGCGAAGGCCTGCGCATTGCGCCGGCTTCGCTGAGGAAAGAGTTATGAGACCTTGCGGGACAGACCAAGATTTGCGAAGCAAATTTGCTCTGTCCTCAACTGATTGTCGGATGTTTGGCTTCCCGCCTTGCGGGACAGACCGCAGTCATGCGAAGCGAACCAGCTCTGCCCCCAACTGATTAAGGTATCTATGCAACAACTGCAGTTATTTCTCCCCTGCGCTGCCGGCGTCGAGGACTACCTGGCCCCCGAGGTACTGCGCATCACCGGCCTGCCGCCGGGTTGCATCACCAAACAACGCGGCGGCGTGGCCGTGCGCACCTCGCTGGCGCAGGCCATGCTGCTGAACCTGCACAGCCGCCTGGCCCAGCGCGTGCTGGTGCTGCTGAGCTACACCGAATACCGCAACGAGCAGGACCTGTACCGCGCGGCCTCCGAAGTGGCCTGGGAGCGCTGGTTCACGCCACGCGAGTCCATCAAGGTCGAGATCACGGCGCAGCACTGCCCGCTGACCTCGCTGAATTTTGCCGCGCTCAAGATCAAGGACGCGGTGTGTGACCGCTTTCGCACCGTGGCCGGTGGCGTGCGCCCCGACGTCAACACCCAGTGGCCTGATGTGCGCATTTACGCTCACCTGACCACCGATGCCTGTTCGCTCTACATCGACACCTCGGGTGAGCCGCTGTTCAAGCGTGGCTGGCGCGAAGACAAGGGCGATGCACCGCTGAAAGAAACCCTGGCCGCCGCCATGCTCGCCGCCAGCGGCTGGTTTGAGGGCGATGACGATTTGAAGCCGCTGTACGACCCTTGTTGCGGCAGCGGCACCATCGTCATCGAAGCGGCGCAAATGGCCTGCAACATTGCCGCTGGCAGCCGTCGCCGTTTTGCCTTCGAGAAATACGTGCCGTTTCAAAAACGGGTTTGGGACGACATCAAGCAGGAAGCGCTCGCTGCCGAAGTGGTCCGCTCGCCTGATCAAAAACCCATCATCTTCGGCAGCGACGTGGCGCACCGCATGGTCGATTTTGCGCAGCGCAACGCGGCACGTGCTGGCGTTGCGGATGTGATCGAGTTCCGCGGCGGCGATGCCTTGCAACGCATGCCCCCCATCGATGTCGGCACTGCGGGTGGCGGCGTCATGCTGCTGAACCCGCCATATGGCGAGCGCATGGATGTGGGAGGCGTAGCCAAGGGCGGACCACGCCATACGGGCGACGCCGTTGGCGCGGGTAGCTTTGAAGACGAAGCCAATGTGCCACGATTTGGTGCCCGCGAGCTGCCGCAACACGAGGGCGCCGGTGAATTCTTCAACCAGCTCGCCAGCCACTGGAAGAAAAACTATGCCGGCTGGACCGCCTGGGTGCTCACGCCCGACCTCAAACTACCCGGCAAAATGCGTCTGAAAGAAACCCGCCGTGTGCCGATGTGGAATGGCCCGATCGAATGCCGCCTGTTCCGCTTTGACATGGTGGCGGGCAAGATGGACAAATTGGGATGAGGGTGGTGCTCGACACCAACATCGTGCTCGACGCCTTCGTCTTTGACGACCCCACCGCGCGCCCGCTGAAATCGGCACTAGCCGCGCTTCAACTCGAATGGATCGCCACCAAAGCCATGCGCGACGAATTGGCGCGTGTCCTGTGCTACCCCAAAATCGTGCCGCGCATGGCCTTTTACCTAGTCACGGCAAGCGATGTACTGGCCCAATTCGACGGCCAGGCCACGCTGGTCGATACCGCGCCCAAGGCCATTGTGACCTGCCGCGACCCGGATGATCAGATGTTCATTGATCTGGCTGTCGCGCATCAGGCCTTGTTGCTGAGCAAGGATGAGGCTGTGCTGTGTTTGCGCAAAAGACTTATCGGCCTTTCAGTCCAAGTGCAAAAAACTGTGCACTGAACACGCTGGCCCACTTCGTCGGAAATACCAGCAAGGCCAACCCGAAGCCAGCCATCACATGTCTGTTTTCCGACGCACCCCGCAAGGTCTACTGGAGCCAGCTCAGCACCAACTCAATGCCGCACCGGGCGTTTTTCGATGAACGCCTGAACACCCTCCAAGACAGATTCATCCATCATGTTGCAGGCCATGGCCATCGCCGCATCGTCATAGGCCGCCTCAATGCTGGTTTCAAGCTGACGGCAAACCTGGCAGTGCTGGCAGCCACGGCCCGGTCACACATGGCGACCAGTTGGCAACCGGCAGCGGCAGCGACACCGCGCACATCATGATCGGCATCCTCAGCCAAGCTGCCCAGCGCCTGCCAGGCGCGCATGCTCGATCTTGATGCACAGGTTCATCACCGAGTCCAGCCCGGCGGCGCGCGCCAACGCATCGGCCTCGCGGTTGGCCACGCCGATTTGCTGCCACAAGCACTTGGCGCCAATCTGCACCGCCTGCTCGGCAATGGGCAAAACGTCTTCGGTGCGTCGAAACACATCGACGATGTCCACTGCGAACGGGATGTCACCCAGACTGGCGTAGCAGGGTTCACCCAGCACCGACTCACTCGTTGCGGCGTAGCGCGGATTCACCGGAACCACGCGAAATCCGTGCTGTTGCAGGTACTGGGCCACCTGGTTACTCGGGCGTGCGGGGTCATTGGACAAGCCCACCACGGCAATGGTGCAGGGCGGGCGCAGCAGGCGACGCAGAGTGTTGTTGTCAGTGCTCATGGCTTGGTTTCCTTTGGCTTCATTTTGACATCATGCGTCTCGCTGTGGCGACAGGGATAATCAAACCAGATCAACCATTCAAGCAACGAGGCAGAGCATGACCGTGAAATCAAACAAACCACAGAACAACCCGGTGGATGTGGTCATCATGGCGGCGGGCAAGGGCACGCGCATGAAAAGCAAATGCCCCAAGGTCTTGCACCAATTGGCCGGGCGCGCGCTGGTGCAGCATGTGGTCGACACGGCAGCGGCCTTGGCGGCGCGCCAGGTCACGGTCATCACCGGCCATGGCGCCGAGGAGGTGGAAGCGGCGCTCAACGCCAGCAACAGCGGTGAGTTTGTACTGAACTTTGTGCGTCAGGAACCGCAACTGGGCACCGGTCACGCGGTGCAACAAACCGTGCCGGTGCTGCAAGACGATGGCATTGTGGTCGTGCTCTCGGGCGACGTGCCGCTAACGCAAGCCGATACCTTGCAACAGCTGATTGCCGCCTGCGATGGTTCCCGGCTGGCGCTGCTGACGATCGACTTTGCCAACCCCACCGGCTACGGCCGCATTGCGCGCAGTGGCGACGCGGTGCAGGCCATCATTGAGCAAAAAGACGCCTCGCCCGAGCAACTGGCCATCACCGAGGTCTATAGCGGCATCATGGCCGTGCCCGCGCTGCAGCTCAAGCGCTGGCTGGCGCGGCTCGACAACCACAATGCCCAGGGCGAGTATTACCTGACCCAGATCGTGGCCTTGGCCGTGGCCGACGGTGTGCCGGTGGTGGCGCACAAAATTAGCGATGCTGTTCAGGTGGCCGGCGTCAACAGCCCGGTGCAGCTGGCCGAACTCGAGCGCGCCTACCAGCATCGCCTAGCCGTCCAGTTGATGGAACAAGGCGTGCGCCTGGCCGACCCGGCACGTCTGGACGTGCGCGGCCAACTGCACTGCGCGCAGGATGTGTCGATCGACGTGAACTGTGTTTTTGAAGGCGAGGTCACGCTGGGCGAAGGGGTGCGCGTAGGCACCAACTGCGTCATCAAAAACGCCAGCATTGCCGCCGGTGCCGTGATCCACCCGTTCACCCACATCGAGGGCGGCCAGCCGGGAAGCAAGGACGCGGTCGAGGTGGGTGCCGGGGCTTTGATTGGGCCATTCGCACGCCTGCGCCCCGGGGCCAAGCTGGGCGCAGGCGTGCACATTGGCAACTTTGTCGAAGTCAAAAACTCCACCCTGGCCAAAGGCGCCAAAGCCAACCACCTGGCCTACCTGGGCGACGCCACGGTAGGCGAACGCGTCAACTATGGTGCCGGCTCCATCACTGCCAATTACGACGGCGCCTTCAAGCACCGCACCATCATCGAAGCCGACGTGCACATTGGCAGCAACTGCGTGCTGATCGCGCCGGTCACGATTGGCGCCGGTGGCACCGTGGGCGGCGGCTCGACGCTGACCAAAGACACTGAGCCGCTGGCCCTCACGGTGGCACGCGGGCGTCAAATAAGCATTACAAAGTGGAAGCGGCCGAGCAAATAGACGTTACGGCAGCGGCACCCGTGCACCAAATTTGCTGCGCTTGATGCTGAAAAATGTTTTGACGTTGCGCACATTGGCATCAAAGGTGAACAGCCGCTGGGTGAGCGCCAGGTAGTCAGGCATGTCGCGGGCATTCACCACCAGGCAAAAATCCGGCCCCGGCGACACGCGATAGCACTGCTGCACCGCGTCGTCTTGCGCCACTTTCAACTCGAACGCCTCAAGCGCCGCTTGGTCCTGCCGGTCCAGCGTGATCTCGACCACGGCGCACAGGCCATGGCCGATGACGGAAGCCAGGGCATCGACACTCAGCACGGCAATTTCGCGCTCGATCAAACCCGCCTCGTGCAGGCGCCTGACGCGGCGCAAGCAAGTGGGCGGCGACACATGCACCAGCTCGGCCAGCGCCTGGTTGCTCAGCGACGCATCGGTTTGCAGACGTTCCAGAAGTTGCAGGTCGATGGCATCAAGGACAGGTTGCGCTTCGCTCATATCAAGTTCTCGTATTGAGCAACGCTGCCAGCGGCGTGGTGCTCATGGCGCCATTGTCAGCAACTTCATCGGGCGACCTCCGCCGCGCGAGTGTCAGTGCTTACTAGACTTTGGGTGCTGCCGCAGCGCGGCGGCGTTCCAGCCAGGCTTGCAGCTCGCCGATGAGCCCCTTGCGGAAAGCGAGCACGCACAGCACAAAAATCACGCCAATGATCACATTGACCCATGAGCCAACCTTGTCGGCCAGCGTGTTTTGCAGCGTAATCACAATGCCGGCGCCCATGACAGGTCCAAAGAATGTGCCAACGCCGCCAAGCAGCGTCATCAGGATGACCTCACCAGACATGGTCCAGTGCACGTCGGACAAGGTAGCAAAACCCATGACCAGCGTCTTCAGCGAGCCAGCCAGACCCGCCAGCGCCGCTGACAACACAAACGCCAGCAGCTTGTAGCGGTCCACCTGGTAGCCCAATGAAATGGCGCGCGGCTCGTTTTCCCGGATCATCTTGAGCACCTGGCCAAAGGGCGAGTGAACAATGCGCGAGATCGCCAGAAACGCCGCCACAAACACGGCCACCACCAGGTAATACAAGGCGGTGTCTGATTGCAGCGGCAGGATGCCAAACAACGCGCCCCTGGGCACCCCTTGCAGGCCATCTTCACCGCCGGTGAAAGGCGCCTGCAGGCAGACAAAATAAACCATCTGCGCCATCGCCAGGGTGATCATGGCAAAGTAAATACCTTGACGACGAATCGCCACATAACCCACCACCAGGCCGATCAGTCCGGCACCCAGCACGCCAGCGAGGATGCCCAGTTCCGGCGTGAAGTTCTGCGACTTGATGAAATACCCCGTGATGTAAGCCGCCGAGCCAAAAAACGCAGCATGCCCAAACGACAGCAAACCGGTGAACCCCAGCAGCAGATTGAAAGCACAGGCAAAAATGGCAAAGCACAACAGCTTCATGACAAACACCGGGTAGAGCCCGAGCATGGGCGCCACCAGCACAAATACCAGCAACACAAGGTAGGTGGCCTGAAGAAGCTTGGCGGCCGGGGTCATCGGCCTGTTGTTGAAACTGGACTTCATGGCTTACGCCTCCTTGCCAAACAGGCCAGCCGGGCGAATCATCAGCACGATCACCATGATGACAAACACCACAATGCTGGAGGCTTCAGGGTAAAACACGCGCGTTAGCCCCTCAATCACCCCCAGCCCCAAACCCGTCAGAATCGAGCCCAAGATGGAGCCCATGCCACCGATCACCACCACGGCAAACACCACAATGATCAAGTTTGAGCCCATCAGCGGATTGACCTGGATAATGGGCGCGGCCAGCACACCGGCCAGCGCGGCCAGCGCGGCGCCAGCACCGTAAGTCAGCATGACCATCAAGGGCACATTGATGCCAAAGGCCTGCACCAGCGGTGCGTTCTCGGTGCCGGCCCGCAGGTAGGCGCCCAGCCGCGTGCGCTCGATCAGGTACCAGGTGCCCAGACACACCACCAGTGACACCAGCACCACCCAGGCGCGGTAATTGGGCAACACCATGAAGCCCAGGTTGGTTGCACCCGACAGCAGGTCGGGCACGTTGTAATTCTGCCCTGACACGCCATACAACTCACGGAAAATGCCCTCGGCAATCAGCGCCAGGCCCAGCGTGAGCAGCAAGCCGTAAATGGGGTCGATCTTGTACAGATGCTTGAGAAAAAGCCGCTCAATGACAACGCCCAGCGCACCCACCGTCAAAGGCGCCAGCACCAGCGCGTACCAGTAACTGATGCCAAACTTGTCGAGCATGATCCAGGCGGCAAAGGCACCCAGCATGTAGAGCGCGCCATGCGCAAAGTTCACGATGCCCAACAGGCCAAAGATGACCGCAAGCCCAAGGCTGAGCATGGCGTAAAACGCGCCATTGACCAGGCCTAGCAGCAACTGGCCAAGAAAGGCTTGATGTGGAATGCCAAAAATTTCCATGAAAGCTCGTTAGTTCTTGCTTTGAAAGGCCGTCAATGGCGCGTCATTGCCATGGCTGCCGACCATGGTTTCCCACGGCCGGACCAGCCACACGGCAGTCGCAACGACGGCATTGAAAGACGGTCCTTTAGCAGCAGCTTATTTTTTCAGCAGCGCACATTTGGATTCAGCCGGTGTGGTGAACGCCTGGTCGCCAGGAACCTTGGCGACGGTCTTGTAATAGTCCCATGGTGTGGTCGACTCTTTGGGCGACTTGACCTGGAACAAAAACATGTCGTGGATCATGCGGCCGTCAGCCCGAATCTGACCCTTGTTGTAAAAGTCGTCGATCTTCATGCTCTTCAGGGTGGCCATGACCTTGTCTGCATCCGTGGTACCGGCAAGCTGCACGGCTTTCAGGTAATTGCTTGCTGCTGAATAGTCGGCGGCCTGAACGCTGGACGGCATGCGTTTGTATTTATCGAAAAAGCGCTTGGCAAATTTGCGGGACGCATCGTCCTGGTTCCAGTACCAGCTGTCAGCCAGTTGCAGCCCTTCGGTGTTGGCCAGGCCCAGGCTGTGGATTTCGTTGATGAACACCAGCAGACCGGCGATCTTCATGGTCTTGTCGACACCAAATTCCTTGGCTGCCTTCATGGCGTTGGTAAAGTCGCCGCCGGCATTGGCCAGACCCAAAATCTGGGCTTTGGATGATTGCGCCTGCAGCAAAAAGGACGAAAAGTCAGAGGCATTGAGCGGGTGACGCACGGCACCCAGCACGCTGCCGCCATTGGCTTTCACAACCGTGGAGGCGTCTGCTTCGAGGGAGTGTCCAAACGCGTAATCGGCGGTCAGGAAAAACCAGCTCTTGTTGCCCGCCTTGACCAGCGCGGTGCCAGCCACTTTGGCCAGGGCCACGGTGTCGTAGGCGTAATGCACGGTGTAGGGTGAGCAGGCTTCATTGGTCAAGCGGGCCGAGCCCGCGCCAATTGAAAAGAAGGGCCGCTTTTTTTCTTCGGCCAGCTTGGCCATGGCCAGCGACGTACCCGAGTTGGTGCCACCAATCAGCATCGACAAACCATCCTTGTCAATCCACTCGCGGGCCTTGGAGCTGGCCACATCGGCCTTGTTCTGATGGTCGGCAGTGAGCACTTCAATCGGCCGGTTGAGCACCTTGCCGCCGAAATCCTGTGCGGCCCACTTGACCATTTCGCCGCCGGCGGGACCGTCAAGGTCAGCGTAGACGCTCGACATGTCAGTGATGAATCCGATTTTTACCGGGCCCGTGTTCTGGGCTGAGGCGGCAGCGGCAAAGCCGATGGTCAGTGCTGTCACGAGTGTCTTGAGTTTCATGGTGTCTCCTGAGGGTTGGGTTGTTGTTACGAAGCGGGAAAAAAAAGTGGTTGGGGGCTGGCTGGTCTGGCGTCAAACGCCAAGGTACTCTTGCAGCATGCCCATATTCTGAGTCAACTCGGCTTGGGCAAATTCTTTCACGATGGTGCCGTGCTCCATGACGTAAAAACGGTCAGCCAACGGTGCGGCAAAGCGGAAGTTTTGCTCGACCAGCACGATGGTGTAGCCCTTGGCTTTGAGCGACAGAATCATCTCGGCCAGCTTTTGCACAATGACGGGCGCCAGTCCTTCCGAGATTTCATCCAGCAAAAGCAGCCGCGCGCCGGTGCGCAAAATACGCGCCACCGCCAACATTTGCTGCTCTCCGCCCGACAGGCGCGTGCCCGGGCTGCTGGCGCGCTCCTCAAGATTGGGGAACATGGCGTAAATTTCTGCCACGCTCATGCCGCCAGGCGCCAGAGTGGGCGGCAGCATCAGGTTTTCTTCGGCCGTCAGGCTGGCAAAAATGCCCCGCTCCTCCGGGCAGTAGCCAATGCCTTGATGGGCCACTTTGTGCGGCGCCATGTTGATGGTTTCAACGCCTTTGATCTTGATGGCGCCCTTGCGGCTGCCGGTCAGGCCAACAATGGCGCGCAACGTGGTGGTGCGACCAGCGCCGTTGCGCCCCAGCAGCGTCACCACTTCGCCTTCGTTGACAGTCAGGTTAACGCCATGCAGGATGTGTGATTCGCCATACCAGACGTGCAGATTTTCAATGCGTAAAAATTCTGTGCTCATTCAGTGGACACCTTCAAGCTCGGTGTCGACCGTGCCCATGTAGGCTTCAATCACCAGCGGATCTTTGGACACTTCGGCATAGGGGCCGTCTGCAATGATGGCGCCACGTTGCAAGACCGTGATGCGGTCGGCGATTTTTGACACCACATTCATGTTGTGCTCCACCATCAGGATAGTGCGCCCGGCAGATACTTTTTTGATCAGTTGCGTGACCCGGTCCACGTCTTCGTGGCCCATGCCCTGTGTGGGCTCATCCAACAGCATCAGCTCGGGCTCAAGCGCCAGCGTGGTGGCCAGCTCCAGCGCGCGCTTGCGGCCGTAGGGCAGATTGACGGTCATCTCGTTGGCAAAATCCTGTAGATCAACGTCGACCAGCAACTGGCAGGCACGCTCGTGAAGCGGCAACAGCGTGCTCTCGGATTTCCAGAAATGAAACGACGTGCCCAGATTGCGCTGCAGCGCAGCGCGCACGTTCTCCAGCACCGTCATGTGCGGAAACACGGCTGAAATCTGGAACGACCGCACGATCCCGCGGCGCGCGGTTTGGGCTGGTTTCTCAAAGGTGATGTCGACGTCATTGAACAAAATTGTGCCCGAGCTGGGCTGCAAAAATTTGGTCAACAAATTAAAAAAAGTAGTCTTGCCAGCGCCGTTGGGGCCGATCAGCGCGTGGATGTGGCCACGACGAACCTTCAGGTCCACCTGGTTGACCGCCACAAAGCCCTTGAACTCTTTGGTCAAGCCACGGGTTTCGAGAATGAAGTCCACTGACAAATTACGCTCCATCTGGCTGTTTGAAGTTGCTCGGCACAATGCCATTGACACGAACGAACATGCTAACGGGTTGCACGACGACTCGATAGCGGGTTAGCACCTAGGTAGTTCCACTTTCATGCACTGAATTGACCAGCATGTTCAAGAATCGCCTCTTTAGAAATAATTATTTCGAATAATACCATTTATTGAAATAATTTTACATAAAACTCTGTAAACGAAATAACATTTCCATTAAGACACCGTAACGGTCACAAATTTCTTATTCAAGCTCGTACCATTGATCCATTCAATTTCTGGAGCAATCTATGTGTGGCATTGTCGGCGCCGTATCGAATCACAACATCGTCCCCGTCCTGGTGCAAGGCCTGGCCCGGCTTGAATACCGGGGTTATGACTCCTGCGGCGTGGCGGTTTACGCCGATGGCCTGCAACGTGCGCGCAGCACGGCGCGCGTGTCGGAGCTGATGGAACAAATCAGCACCACCCACTTGCAGGGCAGCACCGGCATCGCCCACACCCGCTGGGCCACCCACGGCGCGCCCGCCATGCACAATGCGCACCCGCATTTCAGTTACGGGCCGGGTCTGGACGCAGCCGACCGGCCCGGCCAAAACGGCGAAGACGCCCCAGCCAAGCCGGGCCGTGTGGCGCTGGTACACAACGGCATCATTGAAAACCACGACGAACTGCGCGCCGCGCTGCTCGCCAAAGGCTACGTGTTCCAGAGCCAGACCGACACCGAGGTCATCGCCCACCTGGTCGACAGCTTGTACGACGGCGACCTGTTCGAGGCGGTGAAAGCCGCACTAGCCTCCCTGCACGGCGCCTACGCCATTGCCGTATTCTGCAAGGACGAGCCGCACCGCCTGATTGGCGCGCGGGCCGGTTCGCCGCTGATTCTGGGTGTGGGTCCGGACGGCCAGTCGCACTACCTGGCCAGCGACGCCATGGCGCTGGCCGGCGTCACCGACCAGATCATTTACCTCGAAGAGGGCGACGTGGCCGACATCCAACTGGGCAAATACTGGCTGGTGGACAAAAATTTCAAGCCACTCACACCCGCGCAGCGCCCAGTTAAAACGGTGCACGCGCACAGCGGCGCGGCCGAACTGGGGCCGTACCGCCACTACATGCAAAAGGAAATTTTCGAGCAGCCGCGCGCCATTGCCGACACCCTGCAAGGGGTCACCAGCATCATGCCCGAGCTGTTCGATGGCGCCAATACCAGCGCAGCGCGGGTTTTCAAGGACATCGACGCGGTGCTGATTCTGGCCTGCGGCACCAGCTACTACAGCGGCTGCACCGCCAAGTACTGGCTGGAAAGCATCGCCAAAATCCCGACCCAGGTCGAAGTGGCCAGTGAATACCGCTACCGGGACTCGGTGCCGAATCCGCGCACACTCGTCGTCACCATCACCCAGTCGGGTGAAACCGCCGACACGCTGGCCGCGCTGCGCCACGCGCAAAGCCTGGGCATGACGCACACCCTGACCATTTGCAACGTGGCCACCAGCGCCATGGTGCGCGAGTGCGAACTGGCCTACGTCACCCGGGCCGGGGTCGAGATTGGCGTGGCGTCAACCAAAGCCTTCACCGCCCAGTTAGCCGGCTTGTTCTTGCTGACGCTGGCACTGGCGCAATCGCGTGGTTTGCTAAGCGAAGCGGAAGAAGCGCGCCACATCAAAGCCATGCGCCATTTGCCAACCGCCCTGCAAGCCGTGCTGGCGCTCGAGCCCCAGGTGATCGCCTGGTCACAAGACTTTGCCGCCAAAGAAAATGCGCTGTTTCTGGGCCGCGGCCTGCATTACCCAATTGCCCTTGAAGGCGCCTTGAAGCTCAAGGAAATCAGCTACATCCACGCCGAGGCCTACCCGGCCGGCGAGCTCAAACACGGCCCGCTGGCGCTGGTCACCAGCGCCATGCCAGTGGTCACCGTGGCGCCCAACGACGCGTTGCTGGAAAAACTCAAGAGCAACATGCACGAGGTGCGCGCCCGTGGCGGCGTGCTGTATGTGCTGGCCGACGCCGATTCAAACATTGAAAGCAGCGAAGGCGTGCATGTGATCCGCATGCCCGAGCACTACGGCGAACTCTCGCCCATGCTGCACGTGGTGCCGCTGCAACTGCTGGCCTACCACACCGCCTGCGCGCGCGGTACCGACGTGGACAAACCGCGCAACCTGGCAAAGTCGGTCACGGTGGAGTAGCCACGTCAAATCGAATCGGTTCTTTTCTATCACCCGGCACCATCTCTCCATCCCTACAGTGCATCTTCAGCTTGCCCGCTTTTGCGCAGTCCTGCTTGAGCACAGGTTTAGATTTGAAGGCGACTCTACAAACCGCCCGGATACAAATTTGTGAAGTACGCTAGCGATCAATGTCTGGTATGGCATACCCTCTTCGAGGGCTCGGGCTTGAATATCCATCAAGTCTGGCGCGGACAGGCGAATATTGACCCGCTTTTCCTTGAGAAAAGTAGCTGTAGCAGCGGCTTTGAATTTTGCCAATTTTGCTTTTGAAGGAGAGGTGGACTTGAGTTCGCCTTCTTCGTAGGCTTTCACAATCTCTTTCTCAAATGCGTCAAGTTTTTTCATCGGGGTTCTTCCTCAGCAAGTAGTCTCGGGTAGCCTTTCTGCTTGGTATCACTGTTTTCAGAAAATAATGATCCAGTTCTTCAACGCACGGCACCAAGTAAACATAGTTATCCAACGCCACCACAAGAACGGACTGGTTCGGATATTTTCTAGTGTTCGGGTGGCGCAATTCATCTAGCAAACCATCTGCTTCAATCGCAAGCGCTATCACTTCAAATGAAATGCCACGCCCAACTTTCAGCGCCTCGTTTTTATCGGGATTCCAGCGAAATGGTTTCATATAGCCACTCTATCCGAATGTGTGCCTATTGTCACCTATCAGTGCGTATGTCTCATGTTGAAGGCCCGAGCACTACGGCGAACTTTCGCCCATGCTGCACGTGGTACCGCTGCAACTGCTGCCCTACCACAGCGCCTGCGCCTGCGCGCGCGGCACCGAGCGCTGCGGTCAGGCGCCGTATCAGTTGTTTCCGCTGGCGATGCCTTCACGTCGCGGGTCGGCGCCGCCGGCATAGGTACCCGCCACCGGATTGCGCGACAACAGGCCGGGCTGGCCGTTGGCACGGTAAGCATTGAAGACGACACCATGCAGGCCACTGGCAAAGCTGGTGGTTTGCGACACGGTGTGACCACGGGCCTTCAAATCATCACGAATGGCGGCTGTGTCGATGGCCGAGCCTTTTTCGAGCGCGGTCGTGGCACTGATTTGCGCGCCAAAGTTAGGCAAGTTGATGGCTTGCTGCACGTTGAGCTTCCAGTCAACCATGCCGATCACAGACTTGGTGGTGTACTGGATGATGGCACTGCCACCGGGTGACCCGATGACGGCCTCCAGGTCACCCGAGGCGGCGTTGAACACCATGGTGGGTGCCATTGAGCTGCGCGGTCGCTTGAGCGGTTCAACCCGGTTGGCCACCAAATTGCCATCGGCATCTTTGTCGGTAAACGAGAAATCAGTCAACTGGTTGTTAAGCAAAAAGCCGCGCACCATCTGCAGGCTGCCAAAGCCGTTTTCGATGGTGGTTGTCATGGCAACGGCGTTGCCATTGCGGTCCACGATCGACATGTGGCTGGTGGAAGGCAGGTTGGCCGAGGTGTCGCTGCCAGCAGGATTGAACACACCGGCGGGCACACCGGCGGTTGGTTTGCCAATGGACTTTTTCATGTCGATCAAGGTGGCGCGCTGGTTCAGGTAGGCCGGGTCCAGCATGCCGGCCTGCGGCAGGGTGACAAAGTCGGAGTCGGCAATGTACTTGGCGCGGTCTGCGTAGGCCAACCGATAGGCTTCGGAGATCACGTGCACCGAATCAGCCGTGTTGGGCTTCATACCTGCCAGATCGAAATTCTGCAAAATGCCCAGCGTTTGCAGTGTTGTGATGCCACCTGAACTCGGTGGCGGCATGCCGCACACCTTGTAGCTGGTGCGGTACACCGCGCACACCGGCGTGCGCACCTTGCTGGTGTAGCCGCTGAGGTCGGCCAGCGTCAGGCGCCCCGGGTTGGTCGGGTGACTGCTGACTTTATTGACGATCTCTTGCGCCAATGGGCCGGTGTAGAAGGCGTTGGCACCGCCACTGGCAATGCTGCGCAAGGTGGCAGCCAGCTCGGGATTTTTCAGCAGCGTACCGGTGGCCTTGGCGCTGCCATCGGCATTCAAAAAGTAACTCGCGGCGGGCTCGCCTTGCGCCTTGATGCGCGCGGCGCTGGCGGCAATGGACACACGCATGCGCTCGCTGATGGCAAAGCCGTCTTCAGCCAGCTTGATGGCCGGCGCAAACAAATCAGCCCAGGGCAGTTTGCCATGTGCCTTGTGTGCGGACTCCAGCATGCGCAACAAGCCGGGCGTGCCGACCGACAACCCGCCATCGACCGCCGCAAGAAACCCCAGCGGCTTGCCACTGGCGTCCTGGAACATGTTGGCTGATGCGGCCGCTGGCGCCATTTCGCGCCCGTCGTAGGCCAACAGCTTGTCGGCAGACTTGTCAAAGTGCAACATGAATGCCCCGCCACCAATGCCCGAGGACTGCGGCTCAACCAGGTTGAGCACCATCTGCACCGCAATGGCCGCGTCCACCGCGCTGCCGCCGCGTGCCAATATGGCCACACCCGATTGCACCGCCAACGGATTGGCAGCCGCCACCATGTCCTGATTGGCATAAGCGATCGACTTCGCGGTGTAGCCGGAAGGCGGCTCGGGCGGTATGAACTGCTCGGCAGGTTCGGCCAGTGGCAAGTGGGTGTCACTGACACCGATGCAGGCACTCAGACTCAATGCGGCCAGCACGGCCACGGACGCGCGGCAAAGGGGAAAACAAAACCTCACGAACAAACTCCAAATGGTTGAAACAAAGGTGTTGGGGTATGCCAAATCCAAGTTTAGGAAGTTGACGTGTCGGCATTGCCATGGCCTGTAGGTCGCCCCAGTTGCCCAGGCTGCCCCGGTTGCCACAGTTCATTGCGTTCACACCAGCTTCGTCGCAAAGGCGAAGGACTGCTTCCTTACGTCGTATCCGGTTACCCCAGCATGGTACGTTCGCGACTATAGTTGGTCAGTCACCAACACAAATAAAGGAGCAAAAATGGAAACCTCTAAATTGAGTTCTGCCGGCAAATGCCCTGTCATGCACGGCGGTGCCACAACGGCTAGCATGGCGAACCCTGATTGGTGGCCCAAGGCGCTGAGCTTGGACATCCTGCACCAGCACGACAGCAAGACCAACCCGATGGGCGCCGACTTCAACTACCGCGAGGAAGTCAAGAAGCTCGACGTCGATGCCCTGAAAAAAGACCTCAAGGCCCTGATGACGACCAGCCAGGACTGGTGGCCCGCCGACTGGGGCCACTACGGCGGCCTGATGATCCGCATGGCCTGGCACTCGGCCGGCACTTACCGCATTGCCGATGGCCGTGGTGGTGGCGGCAAGGGCAACCAGCGTTTTGCGCCGCTCAATTCATGGCCCGACAACGTGAACCTGGACAAGGCACGCCGCCTGCTCTGGCCGATCAAGAAAAAGTACGGCAACCAGCTCAGCTGGGCCGACCTGATCATCCTGGCCGGCACCATGGCTTACGAGTCGATGGGCCTGAAAACCTTCGGTTTCGCCTTTGGCCGGGAAGACATCTGGCACCCTGAAAAGGACATTTACTGGGGCGCCGAAAAAGAATGGCTCGCCCCCAGCGGCAGCACCAACAGTCGCTACTCGGGCGAACGCGATCTGGAAAACCCGCTGGCGGCCGTGATGATGGGCCTGATCTACGTCAACCCCGAAGGCGTAGACGGCCAACCCGACCCGCTCAAGACAGCCCGCGACGTGCGTGTGACTTTCGAGCGCATGGCGATGAACGATGAGGAAACCGTGGCGCTCACCGCTGGCGGCCACACCATCGGCAAGTCGCATGGCAACGGCAGCGCGACCAAGCTCGGCGCGCCTCCGGAAGGTGCAGGCCTTGAAGAGCAGGGCCTTGGCTGGATCAATCACAGCACCCGCGGTGTGGGCCGCGACACGGTGACCAGCGGCATCGAGGGCGCCTGGACCACGCACCCAACGCAGTGGAATGTCGGCAAAGGCGGCTACTTTGACATGCTGCTTAACCACGACTGGGCGCTCAAAAAGAGCCCGGCCGGTGCCTGGCAGTATGAGCCAGTCAACATCTTGGACGAAGACCGGCCGGTGGACGTGGAAGACCCAACGATTCGCTGCAACCCGATCATGACCGATGCCGACATGGCCATGAAGATGGACCCCGCTTACCACAAGATTTCGGAGCGCTTTCAGCAGGACCCGGCCTATTTTTCAGACATGTTTGCGCGCGCCTGGTTCAAGCTGACCCATCGCGACATGGGTCCCAAGGCCCGTTACATCGGTCCGGACGTTCCAACAGAAGACCTGATCTGGCAAGACCCGGTGCCCGCTGGCCGCACCGATTTCGACGTGGCTGCGGTCAAAACCAAGATTGCCGCCAGCGGCCTGCGCATCAGCGACATGGTGACAACAGCCTGGGACAGCGCCCGCACCTTCCGGGGTTCTGACAAGCGCGGTGGCGCCAACGGTGCACGCATTCGCCTGGCGCCGCAAAAGGACTGGGAAGGCAATGAACCCGCCCGACTGGCCAGAGTGCTGACCGTGCTGGAAGGCATTGCGGCACAAACCGGCGCCAGCGTGGCCGATCTCATCGTGCTGGCTGGCAACGTCGGCGTCGAGCAGGCAGCAAAAGCCGCCGGCTTTGAGGTGACCGTGCCGTTTGCGCCAGGCCGGGGCGACGCCACTGCGGACATGACCGATGTCGCGTCATTCGAGCCGCTGGAGCCGCTGGCCGACGGTTACCGTAACTGGCTCAAAAAAGACTTTGTGGTCAGCGCCGAAGAACTGTTGCTTGATCAGACCCAACTGCTGGGCCTGACCGCCCATGAAATGACGGTACTGGTCGGTGGCATGCGCATGCTCGGCACCAACCATGGCGGCACCGAGCATGGCGTGTTGACCGACCGGGTGGGCACCCTGAGCAACGACTTCTTCGTCAACCTGACCGACATGGCCTACATATGGCAACCGGCCGGACCGAACCTGTACAACATCTTCGAGCGCAAAAGCGGCGCGGTCAAATGGACGGCCACCCGGGTTGACCTTGTGTTCGGCTCGAACGCCGTCCTGCGCGCTTACGCGGAGGTGTATGCCCAGGATGACAACTTGCCCAAGTTTGTTCAGGACTTCGTTGCGGTATGGGCCAAGGTCATGAACGCCGACCGCTTTGATCTGGCCTGAGTTACTTGACCAGCAGCACCGGCACCGTGGACAGCTTTACCACTTTCACGGCGACCGAGCCCATGAGCAAACCGGCAACACTGCCCAAGCCGCGGGCGCCCATCACGATCATGTTGCAGGCTTTGTCTTTGGCGAGCTCGACGAGGGTCGGCGCCGTTTCTCCGATCATGATGTGTGCCGAGTGAGCCAGTCCGGCTGCCTCCAACTTTTGCCGGGCTTGCGCCAGCGCGGCATCGCCTGCTTCACGGTGAAAATCCGAGACCACTTTTTCATCGATGAAGCGGGTGATATTGCCTGACAGCGGTGCTTGCACGTTGACCAGCAACAGTTGCGGCGGCGCCACCCGGCTGGCGGCCTCAGTGATGACAAAGTCAATGACTTTGAGCGACGGCGCCGAGCCGTCAATGGCAATCAGCCAGGAAGTATGCATGGCCATGTTCCTCAGGGTTTGGGGTTGACCGAATCGGCAGACAGCTCTGTTGCCCGGACGGGTTTGCGTCGGCTGCCCAGCCATTTGCCCACCAGCACCACCAGCAACGCCCCGGTGATGGCAAAGACATAATGGGCGTACGGAATGTTGGCCGACACCGCAGTCGGCATCACCGGGTCGGTGAGCAGCATGCCACCGGCGATCCAGCCCAACAGCGCAGCGCCCAGCGTGATCACCACGGGAAAGTGGTCCATCATGGCGAGCACCAGCCTGCTGCCCCAGACCACGATCGGGATGGACACCAGAATGCCCAGGGTAACCAGCAACATGGAGCCGTGCGAAGCGCCAGCCACAGCAATGACGTTGTCCAGGCTCATCACAGCGTCAGCCACGATCACCGTCTTGATGGCCGCCATCAGCGTGGTGCCGCCTTCGGGCAGGCTGCCATGTTCGTCATCATGCTCGGGCATTAATAGTTTGACGCCGATCCACAGCAAAAGCAGCGCGCCGACAATTTTGAGGTACGGCAGAGCCAATAATTGCAGGGCAAAGAAAATCATCACCACACGCAGCCCGATGGCGCCAACCACGCCCCAGAAGATGCCTTTGCGGCGCTGCTCAGGCGGCAGTTTGCGACAGGCCAGGGCAATCACCACGGCGTTGTCGCCACCGAGCATGATGTCGATGGCAATGATCTGGAGCACGGCGATCCAGAACAGGGAGGAACTTATATCAGGCATGGTGAAGTAGGTGTTTCAAACCCCGATGCTACTCAATTCTCAAACAATGCCCGCCTGACCAGATGGGCAAGAACATCGGTAAGCTAGCGCACAGACCGGGTTACAGTGCACCATTATGCTGTTGCGACAACGCAAGGACAGGTCACCACCGTGGTATCGCACCAGCATGGTATCGACCTTCTGCGGCCAAACTCCAGGAATTTCGCCATGTCAAACACGCCCTTTCTGCAACACTTGCGCGCCCTGCGTCGCATGAAAAGTGACGGTGGCTGGATTCGTGTGCTGATTGACGAGGCCGAAAATGAGCGCATGCATTTGATGACCTTCATCGAAATTGCCAAGCCGACCTTGCTGGAGCGCGGGTTGATCTTGCTGGCGCAGGGGGCGTTCTTTCATTTCTTCTTTTTGCTCTACCTGATCTTGCCCGGCACGGCGCACCGCATGGTGGGCTATCTGGAAGAAGAAGCAGTGGTCAGCTATACCGAGTATCTGGTCGGCGTTGACGATGGTACCTACGCCAATGTGCCAGCGCCTCAGATCGCCATCGATTACTGGCAACTCGCGCCCGATACGCGTTTGCCAACGCACTGCCCCATGAACCCAGGTAAAACATGACGAACGCGCTGTGGTTTTTGCTGGTGGGCGGAGTGCTGCTGATGCGCGGCCTAACGGCGCCTTTGTTGAAAAATCTGCCTGTCACGCCGGCCATTGTCTATCTGACGGTGGGCCTGCTGGTGGGTCCGACCGTCTTGAATTTCTTTCACTTCAATCCGCTTAAGGAATCCGCGCTGCTGGAAGTCCTGACCGAAGTGGTGGTGCTGATCTCGCTGTTTTCAGCCGGCGTCAAGATGCCAGTCCCGGTGAAGCTGGCGCACTGGCGCGCGCCTATTTTGCTGGCTTCAGTGTCGATGGTGGCCAGTGTCGGGCTGATCGCGGCGTTTTCGTACCTTGTGCTCGGCCTGCCGCTGGGCGCCGGGATTTTGCTGGGCGCCATTTTGTCGCCCACAGACCCGGTGCTGGCCACTGACGTGCAAACCCGCCATCTGGGCGACAACGACCAGTTGCGCTTCACCCTGACGTGCGAAGCGGGCATGAACGACGGCAGCGCGTTTCCGTTTGTGATGTTGGGCCTGGGCCTGCTTGGGCTGCATGATCTGGGCGACTCCGGGCTGCGCTGGGTGTTGGTCGATGTGCTTTGGGCCACGGTGGCGGGCATCGGCATCGGCGTCGCAGCTGGCATGGCGCTGGCCTACTGGGGCCGCAAGTTGCGCCGCCTGGCGCCCAACCAGACGTTGCTGAACGACTTTCTCGGGCTGGGCTTGATCGGTGTGGTCTATGGCCTGAGCGTGATGGTGGGCGCCTGGGGTTTTCTGGCGGTATTTTTTGCCGCCGTGGCGCTGCGCCAGACCGAACTCAAGCAGCTGAGTGGCGACCTGCAAGTGGCGATCCAGCGCCCCAACTGCGTCACGGAAACGGTCCCGCCTGTCACTTTGCCAGAGGCTGCCGCCGTCACCATCAGCGCGCAATCACTGGTTTTCAAAGAGCACCTGGAACGACTCTCGGAGATGATGCTGGTGTTGCTGCTCGGCGGCTCGCTGTTTATGGATTCCTGGAGTTGGCGTGCGGTAGCGCTGGCGCTGTTTGTCTTTGCGGTGGTGCGCCCGGTGAGCGTCATGACCGGCTTGACGGGCAGCGGCACCAGCTGGACCATTCGCGGACTGATCGGCTGGTTTGGCGTGCGTGGCATTGGCTCCTTGTACTACCTGATGTTTGCCATCGACCATGGTCTGCCTGAAGACCTCGCACTGGAACTGATGCAATTGACGCTGATTGTGGTCACCTTGTCCATTTTTGTGCATGGCACCAGCGTCAAACCGCTGCTGAAGAGGTTTTGGCGTAAACGCAAGAAATTGCCTGACCCAGGCCACGCAGATGAGCGCCTGGAGCGGCCAGACTAATGCCCGTTGGTCGCTCTTTGTGCTTTCAGCACCACATGGGTGTGACGCAAATTGCGCAGCGCGCTCTCGAGCTGTTGCGCGTCACGCACGGCAATGACAAACTTCATGTCAAGGGCACCATGCGGTGACTCGTCAGCCATGGTTACCTGGGCGATGTCCACTTCGGCGGCGGACAGGGCCGCAGCCACCTTGGCCAGCACGCCCTTGTCATTGTTGACCGTGACCACAATGGCGGTCTCGAAAGCGCGCACCGGCTCATCAGCCCACTCGACGGCCATGAACCGATCACTATCCTTGTTCTTGAGCTTGACGGCCACCGGGCATTCCCTGTGGTGCACCGTCAGGCCCTCACCACGCCCCAGATAACCCACAATGGGATCGCCGGGAATGGGGCGACAACAAGTGGCAAAGCGCACCGAGGTGGTCTCGCTGCCGTCAATGGCGACGCTGCCTTGGGCTACGGCATCGCCGGCCATGAAACGCTCGCGCGTGAGCAGCAGCGGGTTGGGTTTTTGGCCTGCATCGAACAGCAACTTGGCCAGGCGTTTGGCCACAATGCTGGCAATGCGCCGGCCCAGGCCGATTTCCACCAGCAAATCAGAACGGTTGCGGTTGCCACTGAAGCGCAGCAACTTGTCCCAGACCTCTGTCAGCTGCCCTTGCTCGTCGGGCAGATGGTCGATGCCCTCGGCGCGCAAGGCTTGTGCCAGCATTTTTTCACCCAGGTGTTGCGAGTCGTCCTGCGCCAGGGTGCGCAAATACTGGCGAATTTTTGAGCGCGCCCGCGCCGTGCGGACAAAACCCAGCCAGGCCGGATTGGGGTGGGAGCCCTCGGCGGTGATGACCTCGATCACATCACCGTTTTGCACTTCGGTGCGCAGCGGCACCTGCTCGGTGTTGATCTTGGCCGCCACAGCGCGGTCACCCACGTTGCTGTGGATGGCGTAGGCAAAATCAATCACGGTGGCGCCGCGCGGCAGCGACATGATTCGGCTTTTTGGCGTAAAGACATAGACCGCATCTGGAAACAAATCAACCTTGACGTGCTCCCAAAACTCGTTGGCGTCGTTTGTTTCATTGCCAATGTCAAGCAGTGACTGTAGCCACTTCACCCCCAGGCGGTCTGGGTTGGCATTGGCCGCATCAGGACTTTCCTTGTACAACCAATGCGCGGCAACACCGGTTTCTGCCACCAGATTCATGGCCTCGGTGCGCACCTGAAACTCCACATTGATGCCTGACGGCCCCACCAGTGTGGTGTGCAGGGACTGATAGCCGTTGATTTTGCTGAGCGCAATGTGATCCTTGAATTTATTGGGCACCGGTTTGTAGAGCTGGTGCAACAGGCCAAGCGCGGTGTAGCAATCAATCAGGCCGGGCACGATGACGCGAAAACCATAGATGTCAGTGACCTGGGCAAAGCTCAGGTTTTTGTCTTTCATCTTGTGGTAGATCGAAAACAGGGTTTTTTCCCGGCCAAAGATGCGCACCGCCATGCCATGGCGCTCAAATGTTGCCTCCAGATCGGCTTGTACTTTTTGAATCAGGTCACGCCGACGCCCGCGGGCCTTGGCGACTGCTTTACTCAAGACGGCATAGCGCCAGGGTCGCAGGTATCTGAACGAGAGGTCCTGCAATTCACGGTAGGTTTGATTGAGCCCCAACCGGTAGGCGATCGGCGCATAGATTTCCAGCGTCTCAGAGGCAATGCGCCCCCACTTGGTGCGCGGCGCATCCGACAGGGTGCGCATGTTGTGGGTGCGATCGGCGAGCTTGATCAGAATCACCCGCACATCGCGTGACATGGCCAGCAGCATTTTGCGGAACGACTCAGCCTGGTTTTCTTCGCGCGTGTTGAATTGCAGTTTTTCGAGCTTGGTCAGGCCATCCACCAATTCGGCCACGGGTGAACCAAAGCGCTCGATCAAATCGGGCTTGGTGACTGCGGTATCTTCCATGGCATCATGCAACAGCGCAGCCATGAGCGCCTGGGCGTCAAGTTTCCATTCGGCGCACTGGGCTGTCACCGCAATCGGGTGGGTGATGTAGGGTTCGCCACTGTTGCGCAGTTGGCCCAGGTGCGCCTCGTCTGAGTAACGGTAGGCCGACTTGACGCTGGCCAGGTCGCTGGCGTTGAGGTAGTCGAGCCGACTGGTCAGGCGCGCAAAACTGGCCGCTGCGGCGTTCGATTCGGCCACACTCAACACTTTGGGCCGGGGCAGGTCGGGGCTTGCTTCTGGCGGGTTCGGGTTGGTTGTGGCACACATGTCATGAATATAGCTTGCCCGCTGCGAATTTGTGCAGTTAAAACAAAAAAGCACCGCAAGCGGTGCTTTTCCTGGCGGCACAAGGCCAGCCTTACAAGGGCACTTTCTTCAGCATTTCAACGCCCACCTTGCCGGCCGCAATTTCACGCAGGGCGGTCACGCCCGGCTTGTTCTTGCTCTCGACCTTGGCGGTGTGGCCGTGGCTGAGCATGCGCGCGCGGTAGGAAGCCGCCAACACCAATTGGAAGCGGTTAGGAATCTGCAACAGGCAGTCTTCTACAGTGATACGGGCCATGAATTCTCCAAAACCAGGTGGGGCGCACTAGGCAATATGCAGTGCTTGAAAGGTGTCTGCCCTGGCGCGGCGTTGCGCCAGATACTTGAGTCGCTGTGAATGGACAATGCACTTAAGGTCAAACACGGCGCGGTCAAAAGACTCGTTGATTATAACGAAGTCGAATTGCGACACCTGCGCCATCTCGGCTGCGGCGTTTTGCAGCCGAACGTCAATCACCTCAGGAGCATCTTCGCCGCGGCGCTCCAGGCGGGAACGCAACTCGTCCCAGCTCGGCGGCAAAATAAACAGCGTGACGGCGTTGGCAAACAGGCTCTTGATTTGCAATGCGCCCTGATAATCAATTTCCAGGATCACGTCCGAACCCTGCGCCATGCGCTCTTCAATCGCCCTTTTCGACGTGCCGTAGCGGTGGTTGTGCACAAGCGCCCATTCAACAAAAGCATTGCTTTGCACCATGGCGTCAAACTCGGGCTCGGAGACAAAAAAGTACTCGCGCCCGTGCTTTTCCTGGCCACGCGGGGCGCGCGTGGTGTGCGACACCGACGGCCGCACCAAGGCGTCAAGCTCCAGCAAGGCATTGACCAGGCTTGACTTGCCGGCGCCGCTCGGCGCGGCCACAACAAACAAATTTCCGGGGTAGTCGATCACAGCAGGCTCTTTTTTATGACGGCGTTGGGCTTATTCTTTGGACTTACGCAAAATTGTCCCAGCTAGGCGTCCCGACGCCGACAGTACAGGCGTACGGCAAGGCGGGGCAACGACGCTGAGGCTGTTTTGCGCAATTCCTTATTCTATGTTTTGCACTTGCTCGCGCATTTGCTCGATCAGCACCTTCATGTCCACCGAAATGTGCGTAAGTTCCAGCGCCGCTGATTTGGAACCCAGCGTGTTGGCCTCGCGGTGCATTTCCTGGATCAAAAAGTCGAGTCGCTTGCCAATGTCGCCGCCCTTGGCAACCAGGCGCGCCACCTCATCGAGGTGCGAGCTCAGGCGCGTCAGCTCTTCGGCCACATCGATGCGAATGGCAAACGCGGTGGCCTCGGCCAGCGCCCGGTCTTGCGCGGCTTCGGGCAAGGCGCCGCCTTCAACCAGCCCCATGGCATCGCGCCAACGGTCCAGAAAACGCTGGCGTTGTTGTGCCACCAGTTGCGGCACCAGCGGCTCGGCTTGCGCCGCCAGGCTGCGCAGTTGCGCCATGCGATCTTGCAGCATCAAGGCCAGCCGCGCGCCCTCGCGTTCGCGCGCCGCCAGCAGCGCCGCCAACACCTGCTCGGCCAGCGCCAGCAGGTCGGTCTGCCAATCGTGCTCGCTCTGCGTGGTGCCTGCCGTCAGCCGGATGACATCGGCCACGCTCAGCGGCGTGGCCAGCGGCAACCAGGCCCTGACGCTGTCCTGAATCGTGTTGAGGCGTTGCAGCAGCCGCGTGGAGGGGTCGGCCACCAGGCTGGCCGCCTGACTTTCCAGAAAGGCACGCACCTCCACTTTGCCGCGCTTGAGGCGGCTCACCAACAAGTCGCGCAGGGCCGGCTCAAAGCTGCGCAACTCATCGCTGAGCTTGAAGGTCAAATCGAGATATCGGCTGTTGACCGAGCGGATCTCAAGACCCAGCCGCCCGCTTGGCGCTGCGCCAGCGTCGGCCGCCGAGGGATTGGCGGCGGGGTTGTGCTGGGCGCTAGCGTAACCCGTCATGCTGTAAACTGACATGGCAATCATCCGTTGTGTGTTGAATGGTGGCAAGAATAACCCGGTTCCAACGCCAACCGATGCCCACTTCTTTATAAATATGGCCAACCCCAAACCCTCACCGCTAACGCCAGGCACCATGATCGGTGGCTACCAGGTGATCCGCCGGGTTGCCGCAGGTGGTTTTGGTGTGGTTTATCTGGCAGCGGTTGCCGACGGCCAGTTGGTGGCCATCAAGGAATACCTGCCCGCGTCGCTGGCCTCGCGCTCGCCAGGCCAATTGCTGCCGCAGGTGGCGCCTGACAAACTGTCGCTGTACCGGCTGGGCCTGAAAAGTTTTTTTGAAGAAGGGCGCTCGCTGGCGCAAATTTCCCACCCTTCGGTGGTCAGCGTGCTGAATTTTTTTCGGGAAAACGAAACCGTTTACATGGTGATGAATTACCTGGAAGGCGCCAGCCTACAGGACTTCATTGTGGTGGCGCGCAATCGCAGGCAAGCCAAGGTGTTCCGCGAATCCACCATTCGCTCGCTGTTCGATGAAATTTTGCGTGGCCTGCGCATCGTCCACCAGCACAAAATGCTGCACCTTGACATCAAGCCCGCCAACGTTTTCATCACCGATGACAACAAGGCCGTGCTGATCGACTTTGGCGCTGCGCGCGAGGTGCTGAGCAAAGAGGGCAACTTCGTCCGCCCCATGTACACCCCCGGCTTTGCCGCACCCGAGATGTACCGGCGCGACACCACCATGGGCCCGTGGACCGATATTTACGCCATCGGCGCGTGCATGTTTGCCTGCATGCACGGCTACCCCCCCAGCGATGCGCCGCAACGTGTGCCATCCGACAAAACCGCCAGCACGCTCAAGCGTTTGCACGGCGTTTACTCCGACGACCTGCTGGAGATCGTGCACTGGTGCATGGAGATCGACCCGCTCAAGCGGCCGCAGACCGTGTTTGCCCTGCAAAAAGAACTCAACCGCACCGGCGCAAGGCGTTTCACCCAGCTCACCGTGGGCGACAAGTTCAAGCTTCAGTTTGACAACGTGGTGACCAGCACCAAAAAAACTGTCCTCATGGTCACCCAGATCGGCAAGAACTTCTGATGCTGTTCTCAGTTTTCCAGATGAGTCGCCAAGGCGGACGCAAGACCAACGAAGACCGCATGGGCTACTGCTACACGCGCGAAAGTGTCGTGCTGATGCTGGCCGACGGCCTGGGCGGGCACCCCGAGGGCGAAATGGCCGCCAGCATTGCCATCGAGACCGTGGCTGCCATGTTCCAGAAAATGGCACAACCCAAACTTGCTGACGTGGCAGATTTTCTGGGCGACGCCATCATGGGCGCGCACTTGCGGATTCTGAACTACGCCCACAGCAAAGGCATGCCCGATTCGCCGCGCACCACCTTGGTGGTGGCAGTCATCCAGTCGGGCCAAGTGAGCTGGGCCCACTGTGGCGACTCGCGGCTGTACATGGTGCGCCAGCAGCAACTGCTGACCCGCACTCAGGATCATTCTTTTGCCGAACGTGGGCGCCAGCGCCATGCTGCGGCCATGCCTACGCCAACCGAGCTCAACCGCAACGTGTTGTTCACCTGCCTGGGCTCACCCGTCAAGCCCGTCTTTAGTGTGGCCAAGTCTGTCACCTTGCAGCACGACGACAAACTGATGTTGTGCTCCGATGGCTTGTGGTCGATCCTGCCCGAGCACGACATCGTCAGTCAGCTGAGCCAGCAGACGGTTGAAATTGCAGTGCAGGCGCTGGTTGATCAGGCGCTGCTTCAGGCCGGTCATCGCGGCGACAACGTCACCTGTGTGGCGCTCGGGTGGCAAGCACCCGACACCCCGGCAGCCGAACCGGAGTCACTTGCAGACACCAGCCGCACCCCCCTTGATTTGAGCTTTTAACATGACACCCTACCCCAGAACAGGCGCACGCGCCGCCAACGCCCTGCGTCCGGTCACCCTCACTCGCAGCTACACCCGCCACGCCGAAGGCTCGGTGCTGGTTGAATTTGGCCATACCAAGGTGCTGTGCAATGCCTCGGTGCTCGACAAGGTGCCGCCGCACCAAAAAGGCAGCGGCCAGGGCTGGGTTACCGCAGAATACGGCATGCTGCCGCGCGCCACCCACAGCCGCAGCGACCGCGAGGCCGCGCGTGGCAAGCAAAGCGGACGCACCCAGGAAATCCAGCGCCTGATCGGCCGCGCCCTGCGCTCGGTGTTCGATTTGTCACTGCTCGGTGAGCGCACGCTGCACCTGGATTGCGACGTGATCCAGGCCGATGGCGGCACCCGCACTGCAGCCATCACCGGCGCTTTTGTGGCCGCCCAAGACGCTGTCAACGGCTTGCTGGCGCAAGGCAAGCTGAGCCAATCCCCCATACGCGAAGCCGTGGCGGCGATTTCGGTTGGCATCGTGCAGGGCACGGCGCTGCTGGACCTGGAATACACCGAGGACTCGGCCTGCGACACCGACATGAATGTGGTGATGACGGCCAGCGGCCATTACGTGGAGGTGCAAGGCACGGCAGAGGGCGCCGCCTTCAGCCGCCTTGAGATGGATGCCCTGCTGGCCCTGGCCGACCAGGGCATTCGTGAGTTGGTCCAATTGCAACAGGCTGCGCTCGCCGAGCCGTCACGCTCATGAAACTTGTTTTAGCCTCCAACAACCCCGGCAAACTGGCTGAACTGCAGGCCATGTTTGCGCCGCTGGGTTTTGATCTGATCACGCAAGGCAGCCTGGGCATTCCGGAGGCGCCTGAGCCATTTCACACGTTCATCGAAAACGCGCTGACCAAGGCGCGCCACGCTGCCCAGCTCAGCGGCCTGCCCGCCATGGCCGACGATGCCGGTTTGTGTGTGGATGCCTTTGGCGGCCTGCCGGGTGTGCAAACCGCTTTTTATGCCACCCAATTCGGCTACCCCAAGGGCGACGACAACAACGTGCGCGCGTTGCTGGAGCAGATGGCCGGCATTGACAACCGGCGCGCAGCACTGGTCAGCACACTGGTGGCGCTGCGCTCGGCCGATGACCCGGAGCCGCTGGTGGCAGTGGGCCGGGTGGTGGGCGAGATCGCCCGTGAGCCCATGGGTTCCAACGGTTTTGGCTTTGACCCGGTGATGTTCGTCCCCGAGTTCGGCCAAACCTTTGCCCAACTGCAGGTGGAAGTTAAAAACGCCCATAGCCACCGGGGGCGGGCTGCGGCTGCAATGGTGGCGTTGATGCGTGAGCGTTGGTTGTGAGTTTCGATCATGCGAACGCTGGGAAGTTGAAACCAAGGCAACGTCCGTTCATTACGGAACCCGCGAGGCAGGCCCTGTGGGCGGCTTCCTCATACTGGAGTACCAGAAATCGTCAGCCCCCCACAGGGCCTACCTCGCTAGACGCTCGTTCCAAAAAAATCGGTCGTCAATCGTTATTTGGGTTTCTGGTATCCAAAAGACCTTTGCAAGCGCTCCGCCCTGTCGGCGCAGCAGCCGGATGGGGTGATCGCCGATTTCTGGTACCCCAGTATGAGGCGGTCGCCCCATCCGGCTGCTGCGCAGTTCACGTCTAACAATCTCGATGATCCCGATCCAGCCAGAAACCCCTTTGACGGATGCGCCTGTCACGACACGCGACATCCAGCACTACATGCGCCCTGGCACGCTGCAACTGGCCAGCCTGCCGCCCTTGTCGCTCTACGTGCACCTGCCCTGGTGCCTCAAAAAATGCCCTTATTGCGACTTCAATTCGCATGAGATGCGCGCCGCCGAGTTGCCCGAGCAACGCTACATCGACGCGCTGATGGCCGACCTAGAAGCCGCGCTGCCGCTGATCTGGGGCCGCAGCGTGCAAACCGTGTTCATCGGCGGCGGCACGCCCAGCCTGTTTTCACCGCCCGCCATCGACGCGTTGCTAGGCGGCATCCGGGCGCGGGTGCGGCTGGCTCCTAACGCCGAAATCACCCTTGAAGCCAATCCTGGCACCTTCGAGAAAGACCGCTTCAGGGCCTATCGCAGCGCCGGTGTCACACGGCTGTCGGTTGGCGTGCAAAGCTTCAACGACGATTTTTTGCGCGCGCTGGGCCGGGTGCATGACCGCGCCCAGGCGCTCGCGGCGGTGGAAGAGGCGGTGCAGGCGTTTGACACCTTCAACCTTGATTTGATGTACGCCCTGCCCGGCCAGACGCTCGAGCAGTTGCGCGCCGATGTGGCGACCGCGCTGGCGCTGGCGCCCAAACACCTGTCGATTTACCACCTCACGATCGAGCCCAACACCTACTTCGCCAAGTTCCCGCCAGCCACCGTGGACGACGATCTGGCCGCCGACATGCTCGACCTGATCACCGACCTGACCGGCGCGGCGGGCCTGCAGCGCTACGAGGTCTCGGCCTACGCCTGCCCCGGCCACGCCAGTGCGCACAACATGAACTACTGGCAATTCGGCGACTACCTGGGTATTGGCGCCGGCGCCCACAGCAAGCTCAGTTTTGCGCACCGCGTGGTGCGCCAGGTGCGCGCCCGCAACCCCGAGCTTTACATGACCCAGGCGCTGGCCGGGCAATGCGTGGTGCAGGACGATGAGGTCAAGCGCGCCGAGCTGCCGTTCGAGTTCATGCTCAACGCGCTGCGGCTGGCGGGTGGCTTCGATGTCGGCCTGTTTGCTGAGCGCACCGGCATGCCGCTGTCTGCCCTGCAAGCCGGCCTGCAACAAGCGCAGGCTCAGGGTTTGCTGAGGGTGGACGGCACGCACATCCAACCCAGCGTGCGTGGCTTTGACTTTTTAAACGATTTGCAGTCGCTGTTTTTACCTGCGGCAGGCGCCGGACCTGCACGGCAGCCGTAGCCTGGTTGTCATGTAGCCCGGATGAAGCGCAGCGGAATCCGCGCTGACTTTGTGCCATGAAGTGATACGTTGGCGCAACAATCCCCGGATTACGCTGCGTCTCATCCAGGCTACGAACCTGGTGTTTTCCCCAGATGGCCTGGCTTACGCCAATCACTTGGCGCCCTGCAAACTTGCCAATGCAAATCAAGTACGATTCCATACTCGATCAGCAACATCAAAGTTGCCGCTTCGCTGATTTTCCGCCCCCTATAACAACCCTCCCGAGGAGATCCCACCATGCACGCCAGAGCCCTGTCCACCTTCCGCTTTTCCGCCAACACCTGCATTCCGCAAGCGCAGCCCAAGGCGCAAGGCGCGGTAACGGAACAGTCGCCCGGCATCGAGGTCATGACCGACCTGGCCAGCGTCAAGGCGGCCACCATCGACCCGCACATTTCGCTGGACCAGGCCGAGCAGTCCATGATCTACCAGGGCGTGCGCTCGCTCTTTGTGGTGAGCGGTTACCCATGCGTTGATGGCCTGATCACGCTGGCCGACCTGGTCGGCGAAAAGCCGATGCGCCAGATCAACGAGCGCCACATACGGCGCCAGGACCTGTCGGTGGCTGATGTCATGACGCCGCTGGCCATGCTGGATGCGCTCGACTTTAAGGAACTCACGACAAGCACCGTGGCGCAGGTGATCGCTACCTTCAAAAAACTCAAGCATAGCCACTTGGTGGTGGTGCAGGCTGCCACGCAGCAAGACCCGGCGCGCATCCGCGGTGTGATCTCGCTGACTCAACTCGAGCGCCAACTGGGCCGGGCCTTGCCGGAGGCAATGCCACACCCCTGATCCACCATGAGCACCACGACAAACACCACCGACACCCAAACCCTTGGGCGGCAGGCCAAACAAGCCTCCGCCCTCATGGCCAAGGCGGCGGCCGCAATTAAAAATGCCGCCTTGCGCAAACTTGCCGACCTGCTGCGCGCCAATGTTGAGGCGCTGCAAATTGACAACGCCAAAGACCTTGAGCGCGCCGTGACTGCGGGCCTGGCAGCACCCATGGTGGACCGGCTCAGGCTCACACCCAAAGTGATCGAAACCTGCGCCCAGGGCTGCGAGCAACTCGCCGCCATGGCCGACATCATTGGCGAAATCACCGCCTTGCGCCAGCAGCCCAGCGGCATCCGCGTGGGGCAAATGCGCGTGCCCATCGGGGTCTTTGGCATGATTTTTGAGAGCCGACCCAACGTCACCATCGAGGCGGCGTCTTTAAGCATCAAAAGCGGCAACGCCTGCATCTTGCGCGGCGGCTCGGAAGCCATTGAGTCGAACAAGGCGCTGGCCCGGCTGGTGCAACAGGCGTTGGTTGACTCTGGCCTGCCCGCCCATGCGGTGCAATTGGTGCAAACCACCGACCGCGCCGTGGTGGGTGAACTCATCACCATGCCGCAGTATGTCGACGTGATCATTCCGCGCGGCGGCAAGGGGCTCATCGAGCGCATCAGCCGCGACGCAAAAGTGCCGGTCATCAAGCACCTCGACGGCAATTGCCACACCTATGTCGACGACCCCTGTGATCTGGCCATGGCCGTCAAAGTGGCCGACAACGCCAAAACCAACAAGTTCAGCCCCTGCAACGCCACCGAAAGCCTGCTGGTGGCGCGCGGCGCAGCGGGCCAATTTTTACCCTTGATCGGCGCCATTTACGCGGCCAAGGGCGTCGAGATGCGCTGCGACCCCGAGGCCCTGGCCTTGCTACAGGCCTGCCCGGACAAAATGGTGCTGCAGCCCGCCAGCGAGGCAGATTGGTACGAGGAATACCTGGCGCCGGTCATCAGCATCAAGGTAGTAGCCGGTGTGGATGAGGCCATCGCCCACATCAACCAGTACTCCAGCCACCACACCGACGCCATCCTGACACGCGACCACATGCACGCGCAGCAGTTTTTGCGCGAGGTCGACTCGGCGAGTGTGCTGGTCAACACCAGCACGCGCTTTGCCGATGGCTTTGAGTACGGGCTGGGGGCCGAGATTGGCATCAGCACCGACAAGTTCCACGCCCGTGGCCCGGTCGGCATCGAGGGTCTGACCTCGCTCAAATACGTGGTGTTGGGCGAAGGCGAAGTGCGTGGCTGATTCGGGTGGCGGCGCCTGACCCGGGAACTTACCACCCAGGCACTGTTCTGACCCATGCAATGGCTTCGCCGCGCTGATGCTTTTGAGGCCCAAACGCCACCGCTTAAAATGATTTTCCACACTTTGCAAGGTTTCCTATGGTCCCGCACCTGATCACCGCCCTGACGGGCCCCATCAACGAATTGGAGCAGCGCGTGCTGGACTCCATGCCCGCCATCGAACGCTGGTTCCGGCTGGAGTGGATGGAGCACACACCGCCGTTTTACAGCTCGGTAGACGTGCGCAACGCCGGCTTCAAGCTGGCCCCGGTGGACACCAACCTCTATCCCGGCGGCTGGAACAACCTCACGCCCGAGATGCTGCCGCTCGCGGTGCAGGCGGCCATGGCGGCCATCGAAAAAATATGCCCTGAGGCGCGCAACCTGCTGGTGATCCCTGAAAACGGCCAGCCCAGCAGCTTTTACCTGGCCAACCTGGCCCAGTTGCAGCGCATTTTCAACATGGCAGGGCTCAATGTGCGGCTCGGCTCGATCGATCCGGCGGTCAAGAAAAACACTGTTTTTGAGCTGCAAAACGGCGAGCACGTCACGCTCGAGCCGGTCATCCGGACCAAGCGCCGCCTTGGCCTGAAAGACTTCGACCCATGCACCATTTTGCTCAACAACGACCTGAGCGCCGGCGTGCCCGGCATTCTCGAAGAAACCTACGAGCAATACCTGCTGCCGCCGCTGCACGCGGGCTGGCCCACACGGCGCAAAAGCACGCACTTCAAATGCTATGAAGAAGTGGCCAAGCGCCTGGGCAAACTGCTGGGGGTGGACCCCTGGTTGATCTATCCGCTGTTCGACCGCTGCGAAAACGTCAATCTCGACCAGGAAAGAGGCCTCGAATGCCTGCACAACCAGGTCGACACGGTGCTGACCCGCGTCAAACGCAAATACAAAGAATACGGCATCAAGGAAAAACCGTTCGTGGTGGTCAAGGCCGACCACGGCACGCACGAGCTGGGTATCGTCACCGTACGCGACGTCAAGGACATGCAGGCTCTGGATGCGCGCATTCAGAGCCTGACCAAAGGCCGCAAAACACCGCTTTTGCCGCATGACTTCATGGTGCAGGAAGGCGTGCTCACGCAAGAGCGCGTCAACGACGCCGTGGCCGAACCGGTGGTCTACATGATGGACCGCTACGTGGTGGGCGGCTTCTACCGGGTCCACGCCAACCGCAGCATCGACGAAAACCTCAATGCGCCGGGTGCCGGCTATGTGCCGCTGGCATTCGAGCTCAGCACCCAACTGCCGCAACCGGGCGTCAAACCCGGCGCCAGCGTGCCCAACCGCTTCTACATGTACGGCGTGATCGGACGCCTGGCCATGCTCGCCGCCAGCTACGAGCTGGAAGCCACTGACCCGGATGCGCAAGATTTCGAGTAGCCTGCGTTTCTGACGCCCCTGGGTGACTATTTGGCAACGTCCCAATCTTCGTTGCGCGCCCTGACTCTTGGCGCCATCGGTGTCGTCTATGGCGACATCGGCACCAGCGTGCTGTACGCCGTCAAGGAGGTGTTTGGCTCCGGCCACGTGCCGTTTACCACCGATAACGTGATGGGCGTCTTGTCGATCATTTTCTGGACGCTTACCGTCATCATCTCACTGAAATATGTGACGCTGGTGCTGCGCGCCGACAACAACGGTGAGGGTGGCCTGGTGGCCATGCTGGCGCTGGCCTCGCAGTCGGTCAGACACAAGCCCCGCCTGCGGCGTGTGCTGCTGTACGTGGGTATTTTTGGCACCTGTTTGTTTTACGGCGACGGCGTGATTACCCCTGCTATTTCTGTGTTGTCTGCGGTCGAAGGTCTGGAGGTGGTGTCGCCCAATTTCAAGAAGGCGGTGATCCCGCTCACGCTGTTGATCTTGTTTGGCCTGTTTGCCGTGCAAAAACGCGGCACCGCCGACATCGGCAAGTTTTTCGGGCCCATCACGCTGGTCTGGTTTGCCTGCATTGCCGTGCTGGGCGTGTCGCACATCTTTCACAACCCCGAGATTCTGTGGGCGCTCAGCCCGCACTACGCGCTGGTTTTCATGTGGGCCGAGCCGCTCGTCACCTTCATCATTTTGGGTGCGGTGGTGCTGTGCGTGACCGGTGGCGAGGCCCTGTACGCCGACATGGGCCACTTTGGCAAAAAGCCGATCCGGCTGGCCTGGTTTCTCATTGTCATGCCGTGCCTGACGCTGAACTATTTTGGCCAAGGTGCGCTGCTGCTGAGTCAACCCGAGGCGGTGACAAACCCGTTTTTCATGATGGCCCCCAACTGGGCGCTTTTGCCGCTGGTCGGCCTGGCCACGCTGGCCACCGTGATTGCCTCGCAGGCGCTGATCACCGGTGCCTTTTCGGTCACCAAGCAAGTCATTCAACTGGGTTATTTGCCACGCTTTCAGGTGCTGCACACCAGCGTGCGGGAAACCGGCCAAATCTACATGCCGTTCGTCAATTGGGGCCTGTTTGTACTGATCGTGCTCGCAGTGATGCTGTTCAAGTCGTCGAGCAACCTGGCAGCAGCTTATGGCATTGCCGTGACGCTGGACATGCTGATTACCACGGTGCTGACCTTCTTCGTGAGCCGCTACGTCTGGCGTTACCCGCTGGCACTGTGCCTGGCGATTACCAGCGTGTTTTTTGTCGTTGACCTGGCATTTTTCAGCTCAAACATGCTCAAGTTGATTGATGGCGGCTGGTTCCCGCTGCTGATTGCCGCCGGTGTCTTCACGCTGATGCTGACCTGGAAAGACGGCCGCCGCCTGATGAACCAAAAACTGGCCACCGATGCCATTGACCTGACGAGCTTTCTGGAAGCGGTTTTTGTCAGCCCGCCGACCCGCGTGGCGGGCACGGCGGTGTTTTTGACCGCTGCGCCCGGTACCGTGCCCAACGCCATGCTGCACAACCTCAAGCACAACAAAGTGCTGCATGAAGTCAACCTGTTTGTCACCGTGGTCAACCACGAAGTGCCGTGGATCGGCATGGACAGGCGGCTCAATATCGAGGCTCTGGGGCGCGACTGCTGGCAGGTGGTGGTGAACTACGGCTTCAAGAACGACCCCGACTTGCCGCGCGCCCTGCAGTTGATGAAGGGCCGTGGGTTCGAGCTGAACCCCATGAGCACCAGCTACTTCCTGAGCCGCGACACCATCGCGCCCAAGCTTGGCGGTGGTATGGCACACTGGCGCGAAAAACTGTTTGCCCAAATGCACCTGAACGCCAGCGGTGCGGCCAGCTTCCTCAAGCTGCCCAGCAACTCGGTGGTGGAGTTGGGCAGCAAGATAGAGATTTAAAAACTTGCGGGACAGACCAAGATTTGCGCAGCAAATTTGCTCTGTCCTCAACTGACTAGAGGAACCCCAATGCACCTGTTATTCATCGCCGACCCACTCGAATCCTTCAAAATTTACAAAGACACCACCTTTGCCATGATGCGTGAGGCGCAGGCCCGTGGCCACCAGATCAGCGCCTGCGAGCCTAAAGACATCATGTGGCAGCGCGGTGGGCCGGTGACCGCGTTTGTGCGCGACATCACCTTGAACGGCGACCCGGTGCACTGGTTCAGCGCAGCGCAACAAGCACCCGACGAGCGCGGGCAGGCCATCAGGGCCTTCGACGCGGTGGTGATGCGCAAAGACCCACCGTTCGACAGTGAATTTTTCTACGCTACCCACTTGCTCGAACAAGCCGAGCGCGAGGGCGCCCGAGTGTTCAACAAACCCCGCGCGCTGCGCGACCACCCGGAAAAGCTGGCCATCATGGAATGGCCCCAATTCATCGGCCCGACCCTGGTCACGCGCGACGCGCAAGACATCAAGCGCTTTCATGCCGAGCACCACGACATCATTCTCAAGCCGCTCGACGGCATGGGCGGCACAGGCATCTTTCGGGTCAAGGCCGACGGCTTGAACCTAGGGTCGATCACCGAAACACTGAACCGCGATGGCGCCCAGACCGTGATGGTGCAAAAATTCCTACCCGCCATCTCTGCGGGCGACAAGCGCATTCTGGTGATTGGCGGCGAGCCGGTGCCCTACTGCCTGGCACGCATTCCGCAAGGTGGCGAAGTGCGCGGTAACCTGGCCGCAGGTGGCAAGGGCGTGGCGCAGCCCTTGAGCGCACGTGACCGTGAGATTGCCGAGGCCATCGGCCCAGTGCTGGCCCAGCGCGGCCTGTTGCTGATGGGGCTGGACGTAATTGGCGACAGCCTGACCGAGATCAACGTGACCAGCCCAACCTGTTTCCAGGAAATTTTTGGCCAGACCGGCTTTGATGTAGCCGCCATGTTTGTGCAGGCGCTGGAGAGGGCTGTGGAAAGAGCGATGGGCAAGGCGATAGACAAGGCGCTAACGCCATGAAGCCCAGCCATCCGCATCACCGCGCTGACCTGATCCGCATTGCCACCCTTGCCATGATCGAGCGCGGGCTTGAGCCTGAGTTTCCGGCGCGTGTCGAGCGCGAGCTGACAAGCATTACCGGCCCCGGCAGCGAGACGGGCCCCGATATTCACGACCTGACAAGCCTGCTGTGGTGCGCCATCGACAACGAGGACTCGCGCGACCTGGACCAGCTCACGGTGTGCGAGCCGCTGGACCAGGGCGTGGTCAGGCTGTGGGTGGCCATTGCCGATGTGGACGCGCTGGTCAAGAAAGGCAGCGCCATCGACGAGCACGCGCTCACCAACACCACCTCGGTGTACACCTCGGCCTGCATTTTCCCGATGCTGCCCGAGCGCCTGTCCACTGACCTGACCTCGCTCAACTTTGACCAAGACCGGCTCGCGCTGGTGACCGAGATGGTCTTCAACGCCGATGCCTCGCTGGCAGGCGCCACGGTGTACCGCGCCCGGGTGCGCAACAAGGCCAAGCTGGACTATGACGCGGTCAGCGCCTGGATCGACGGCAACGCCGCGCTGCCGGCTGCCGCAGCTTCCGTGCCCGGTATGGAAGCGCAACTGCGCACCCAGGACGCGCTGGCCCAGCGCCTGCGGCTGCGCCGGCGCACTGAAGGCTCGCTGGAACTCGAGACCTTTCAGCCGCGCGCCGTGTTTGACGGTGAGCAGGTGGTCGATATCCGTCAGCAGGTGCAAAACCGGGCGCGCCAGTTGATCGAGGAAGTAATGATTGCCACCAACGGCTGCACCGCGCGTTACCTGGCAGGGCGTGGCGGCGCGGCGTTGCGGCGCGTGGTGCGTTCGCCCGAGCGCTGGCAGCGCATTGTGGCCGTGGCCCAGGAGTACAACGAAACCCTGCCAGCCGAGCCTGACTCCAAAGCGCTTGAGGCTTTTCTGGCCAAGCGCCGCCAGGCAGACCCCTTGCGCTTTCCCGATTTGTCGCTGGTGATCGTGCGGCTCATGGGATCGGGCGAATACGTGGTGGAGACACCCGCTGGCCCGCCCATCGGCCACTTTGGCCTGGCCGTGCGCGACTACACCCACGCCACCGCCCCGAACCGGCGTTTTCCCGACCTGATCACCTCACGTCTGCTCAAGGCGGCGCTGGCCGATCAGCCGCAACCCTATTCGAACGCTGAACTGGCCGATCTGGCCCTGCATTGCACGCGCCAGGAAGACGCCGCCCAGAAGGTCGAGCGGCGCCTGCGCAAGTCCGAAGCCGCGCTTTTGCTGGAAGCGCGCGTTGGCCAGCACTTTGACGCGCTCGTCACCGGCAGCACCGCCGATGGCATTTGGGTGCGGCTTTTTGCGCCGCCCGCCGAGGGCAAGCTGGTGCACGGCCAGACCAGCTTCAAGGTTGGCGATAAAGTTCGCGTCAAGCTGGTCGCCACCGACGTCGAGCGCGGTTTTATCGACTTTGTGACGGGCGATTGAGGCCTTGGCCTCAGGCCGATCGCCTGCTGAGCACCAAGACGACCGCCAGGGTCTTCTTGGTGGATGGTTTGCCGTCGCTTGAAATAATCAGCGCAGCAAAATATAGAGAATGATGAGGAACAAGACAGTGCCGACACCGATATACATAGCAGGCTCCTTCGCAATGCCCGCCCTCAACTGAGGGTGTGTTAACACGCGTTAGCAACTCGATTTAATCGCCTGCAAGCAAGCAGGTCAGTGCTCTGGCGCACGTAGCGCCAGATCGTTGATGAATATTCAGGCAGATTCCAAAACCCTTTTCCAGGGCATGATTGATCCATGGGCAGCACACCGCGACTGGGTATGATTCGCCCTTCGCGAAAGTTGTTTCTGATGTCCTCCCCCTCCCCCTCGACCGGCCTGAACCTGGCCCAGCAAGAAGCAGTGAACTACATGCACGGCCCCTGCCTGGTGCTGGCCGGTGCCGGCTCGGGCAAAACACGCGTCATCACCCACAAGATCGGCCGCCTGATCCAGTCGGGCGTGGCGGCCAAAAACATCTTTGCCATCACCTTCACCAACAAGGCTGCCGCCGAGATGCGCGAGCGCGCGCGCGGCCTGATCGGCAAGGCGGCCAAGGACGCGGTCATCTGCACCTTTCACGCGCTGGGCGTGCGCCTGCTGCGTGAGGACGGCGCGGCGCTGGGCCTGAAAGCCAACTTTTCGATTCTTGACAGCGACGACGTCAACAGCATCCTGAAAGACGCTGGCGGCAGTGTCGATGCCGCCACCGCGCGCAGTTGGCAATGGACCATCAGTTTGTGGAAAAACCAGGGAATGAACTCGGCAGCGGCGCTGGCCACCGCCGGCAACGACTCCGAGCGCATCATCGCCCGCGTGATGGCGCATTACGAAGAGCGGCTCACGGCGTACCAAAGCGTGGACTTTGACGACCTGATCAGCCTGCCGCTCAAACTGCTGCAAAACCATGAGGCTGTCCGGCAAAAGTGGCAGGCCAAGGTGGGGCATATTCTGGTGGACGAATACCAGGACACCAACGCCACCCAATACGATCTGCTGAAACTGCTGGTCGGTGGCAAAGACCCGGCACAAGCCCGCTTTACGGCGGTGGGCGACGACGACCAGTCGATTTACGGCTGGCGCGGCGCCACGCTCGACAACCTGAAAAAACTGCCGATTGACTTCCCGGCGCTGAAAGTCATCAAGCTGGAGCAAAACTACCGCTCCACCAGTGCCATATTGCGTGCCGCCAACAACGTCATCGGCCCGAATCCCAAGCTCTACCCCAAAAACCTGTGGAGCGACTTGGGCGAAGGTGAGCCGGTGCGGGTGGTCGATGCCGATACCGAAGAGCACGAAGCCGAGCGCACGGTGGCGCGCATCCAAAGTCTGCGCGCCAGCGGCCTGAACCAGGCAGGGCCGCAGTTCAAGGAGTTCAGGGACTTTGCCGTGCTCTACCGCGCCAACCACCAGGCCAAAACTTTTGAGAAAGCGCTACGCAAGGTGTCCATTCCGTACAAGGTTTCGGGTGGCACCAGCTTTTTTGACCGCGCCGAGATCAAGGACCTGTGCGCCTGGTTTCGCCTGTGGATCAACAACAACGACGACCCGGCGTTTTTGCGCGCCGTGACCACGCCCAAACGCGGCATTGGCCACCAGACGCTGGCACACCTGGGCGACTTTGCCAGCAAATACCGGGTCAGCATGTTCGAGGCGCTGTTTTCCAGCAGCCTCGGGGCAGTGATCTCTGGCAAGGCGCTGGGCAGCCTGCACGAGTTTGGCCGCGAGATCAACGACCTCGAATTCCGCGCCCGCCACACGCTGGGCGCTGAGGCCGCCAAAACCTTTTTGCTCGACTGGCTCAAGGACATCGGCTTTGAGCAATACCTGCAAGACGGCGAAGACAGCGAAAAAGTGGCCGCCGCACGCTGGAGCAACGTGCTCGACTTTTGCGACTGGATGAGCGCTCGCTGTGGCGGCCAGATTGACGATGCGGCCGGTGTGAGCACGGCAGGCGAGGTCAAGTCGCTGCTGGAGGTGGCGCAAACCGTGTCGCTGTTGTCCACCATCAGTGAACGCGAGACCGACCAGAACGTGGTCACACTGTCCACGCTGCACGCGGCCAAAGGGTTGGAATGGCCGCATGTGATGCTGGTCGGCGTGACCGAAGGCATGCTGCCCTTCAAGCTTCGTGACAACCCGGACGACGCCCCCGCCAGCAACGCATCCAGCGCGCTGCGTGCGGCAGCACTTGAGGCCGCCAGCGAAACCCTCACCACGCACTTGCAGGAAGAACGCCGCCTGATGTACGTCGGCATCACCCGCGCCCAGCGCAGCCTGGCCGTGAGCTGGACGCGCAAACGCAAAAAAGGCCGCGAGATGATCGCCGCCCAGCCCAGTCGCTTCATTGCCGAAATGGGGCTGGATCAAGCCACGGTAAAGGAAGACCCGCGTGAGAAGCTCAGAGCCTTGCGCGCCGAGTTTGCCCAGAAAGCGCTAGATGGCGCAGCGGCGCGGGCGCTGGTGCGCTGACTGAATCTGACCTACGAACTCCACAGCCCATGCATGGGAACCGCCCACATGTGCTCGCCGAAGCGCAGTACCTGGTCGCCGGTGTAAAGCACCACACCCCGGAAAGGTGCATTTTTTTCAAGCATGCGCTCACGAAACCATGAAAGGTGCTTGAAGCTGTCCAGCCCCACCGCCGAGCCGGCCTTGACCTCAACGCCAATCGTCATGCCGTCTGGCGTGTCAATAACAAAGTCAATTTCACGCTGCTCGCGGTCGCGATAGTGGGTCAGGCCATACATTTCTTCTTGCGCGTCGATGTGGGATGCCAGTTGCGCAAACACAAAACCCTCCACCAACTTGCCGCTTTGATCCGCATCCAGTCGTACCTTGTCAAATTGCCAACGCAACAGGCTTGCAACTAATCCGGTGTCGGTCATCACCAGTTTGTCCTGCTTGCTCACACGCGCGTAATCTGACTTGGCCCATGGCCGCACACGTTCCACCAAAAACAAGGACTCCAGCGCATTGATATAAGACTCCAGCGTGGGCCGGGCCAGAGCCAACTGCGTGCCGATGGCACTGACATCCATCAACTTGCATGACCAGGCCGCCAGCACTTCCAACAACTTTGCCATGCTGTCCTTGCGCCTGATGTTCGCAATGTCCTGCAAGTCCCGAGCCATCAGTGCGGCTATGTAATCAAGGTGCCAGCGCCGCACGCCTTTTGCAGGAAGGCGCTGCACTTCAGGGTAGCCACCTCGCATGGCCTGAATCAGCACGACATCCTTACCAGACAGGGGCAAAGGTTCCTGCGCTGTAAGTGATGAACTTGTCAGCGCAGTAAAACCAGCATGCAAGCCAGCCCAATCTTCACGCGCTGCGCGGTCCAGGAACGTGGGTGACACGCCTGCCAACTCGCCCGCAGAAAAAGGCCTCAATCGCAGGTGCGCCAGGCGCCCGGCCAAAGACTCCGTCACCCTCGGACTGGACTGGATATTGGCCGAGCCCGTTAATTAAAATCGCCCT
>Ga0100390_10000275_pt1 | contig 48664 bp, 40 predicted proteins | sample CryGeymeta201514_FD_81540 | JGI IMG/M metagenome (GOLD analysis project Ga0100390, IMG submission 81540) | Groundwater microbial communities from Crystal Geyser aquifers in Utah, USA - Crystal Geyser metaG 2015-14 | ecosystem: Environmental > Aquatic > Deep subsurface > Groundwater | place... | reverse complement strand
CGCGACGCGCAGAAATGCCGGCATTCTGGAATTGCCCAAGAGCGAGCTGCACGGCCCCCAGTTGTTGCCAGGCATCGGTGTCTTCCGGGTCGAAGCGAAGCGCCTGTTGGAACACTTCCACGGCGATCGGCTTCTGGTTGATCCCGGCGTAGCCCATCGCCAAGGCAAACCATGCCGGCTCGGTGGTTTTTGCACGCTGCATCCAGCTCTCGGCATGGCGGCCCATGCGCAACCAGTCGCCCTTGTTGTGCAGGGCAATGGTGCGATTGAGGTCGTCGAGAATGCTGGCGGCTGGTGGCCCGGTTGGCCCGCTGTCGCGTTGCGCCAGCGCGCCGAGCCATTCCACCGGCGCGGCAAAGTCGATGTCTTCCCTGGAACGTACTGATAGGCCAATCAGATGGCCACTGGCAGCAAATACAGCGCCGCCGGCAGAGCCGCGTGACAACGGTGTGGAAAGTTGCAGGTAATAGCCACCGGCCAGCGAGCGGCGGCCAGCGATCAGCCCTTCGCTGATATTGAGTTGACCGCCCTTGAGCGTATCGATGGTGAAGACGCGATGGCCGACGTGTGCGCTGGCGGTGCTGCCAAGGGTGGCGGCCGGGGCGTTGAGGCCGGCGACGGCATAGGAGCAGACATCGTGCTCACCATCGATGTACGTTACCGTGGCCGGGAACGAGCGGCCGTGATGGCTGACCTGCACTGCACCGGCTTTGCGCACGCCAGCGCAATTGCTGGCGACCACCTGTGCCGCGATCACCACGCCATTGCTGCGGCTGATGGTTTTGCCGTTGTTGTCGTTGACGCTTACCAGCACCACCGAATCGGAAACGGCGCTGAACACTCCGCTTGCGGTTTTATCCTGTGCCAGTGCGGCGCCGGTCAACAGACACAGGCAACCAGCAAGCAGCTGCAAGGCAGTGTGTTGCGATGGCGCGGCGCAGCGATTGGCGGCGCGACGGATCATTGGCGGTGATGGTCTGCTCACGGGTCTGCTCGGTTTTGTGCCTCAGCTAAGTGGATGGTTCAACGGGCGTTGCCGCGGCGTGCGGGGGATCAGGGCGGGTCGATCAGGGTGTCGAAAACCATGTCGGACAGCACCGCATCCAGGCTGCGCAACTTGCGATACGATGCAATCATCTCGGCCTGCTGGCCAGCGGCACCTTGCGCCAGTGCCAGCCCGGCCCAGGCTCTGGCGAATCGCGGTTCGATCTGCACTGCTTGCTGATACGCGGCGATGGCGTCCGGGTAGCGTTTGAGCCCGGCCAGAGCCAGCCCCAGATTGTTCCAGGCATTGCTGTGCTGTGGATCAAGGCGCAGCACTTGCCGATAGGCGCCGATCGCTTGCGCGTGTCGTCCAAGATCGCGCAAGGTGTTGCCGAGGTTGTACCACGCAACCGGCACATCCAGATTGAGCCGCAACCCCTGACGATACGCAGCAACGGCCTGTTCGGGCTGCTTGAGCTGGTCGTGGGTCATCCCCAGGTTCACCCAGGCGTCGACCCGTTTTGCGTCGATCTGCAACGCGCGCTGGTAGGCGGTAACGGCATCGCCAGGTTGCGCAAGAACGCGCTGGGCATTGCCGAGCGCAACCCAGGCGCTGGCATTGCCGGGTTCGCGCTGCGTCCACTCAGCAGCTTGCGGCAACGACACGGGTTCGTCACCTGCGCTGGTGGCGGCCGTGCCGCTAGCCAGAGCGTGTTCGTGGACTGTTGTCCCCAGGTCGCCGGCCGCGTCGGTTGCGGTTGCCTGGCCGCGTGCCGGGCTGGACGTAGCCGCCAGGCCCAGCAACACGCCGATCCATAGTGTCGCACTCCACGTCATGTGCTGTTCCTGGCTGTTGTTGCGACCGATTGAAGGTTATCCGGTGCGGTGTCGCCGCACCAGCTTGCCACGATGGCAACGGGTGTGGGTAATGCGCGCTGGCGCTCTGCTGTCATGACGCTGACACGTTTTCGCTCTTGAATTGCGTGCATTGCACCCCTTGTTCGATGGCGAACGTGAAGCTTGGTTCCAGCACGCAGTTCGGGTGGTCGGGACTTTGTGCGGCATCTGGATTGACGGTGCAGGCGGTGAGCGGTTGGCTCGTTCGGTTGAATCCGGGGGTGTTCATGAAAGCGATTATTCTCAGTGCGGGTCAGGGCAAGCGCTTGCTGCCGTTGACTGCCGAGCAACCCAAGTGCGCGCTGCCGGTTGCGGGCCAACCGATTTTGCGTTGGCAGTTGCAGCAACTGGCGGCGGCGGGAGTGGATGAAGCGGTGGTGGTGACCGGCTTTTGCGCCGATGTGGTCGATCGCATCGTTGCGGGTGTCGACGATCTGCCGGTACGCACGCTGTATAACCCATTTTATGCCGCGTCCGATAATCTGGGCACCTGCTGGATCGCGCGTCATGAGATGGATCAACCGTTCATGATCGTCAATGGCGACAGCTTGTTTGAAGCGGCCATCCCGCGCGCCTTGCTGGCCGCGGACGGCGGCTTTCCCATCACCTTGGCCACCGATGCCAAGGACAGCTACGACAGCGACGACATGAAAATCATCGCCAGCGGGCAGCGTTTGCTGCGCGTGGGCAAATCGCTTGATCTGGCCGTCATCAATGGCGAATCGATCGGCATGATGGTGTTTCGTGGCACTAGCGGCGGGCTGTTCCGCAACCGTTTGGAGCACAGCATGCGCCATGGCGACGGGCTCAGTCGCTGGTATTTGTCGGTGATTGACGCGTTGGCGCAGGAAGACCAGGTGGGCATCTGCCCGATTACCGGTTTGAGCTGGTGCGAGGTGGATGACTCGCGCGATCTTGCACACGCCCAGATCGTGGTTGGCCGCTGGGCAACTGCGGCGGCCGTGGCGGCATGAACGCCACCCTGGACACGTTCGGCTGGCCCGATTCGGTGATCCGCAGTTAAACCCGCTGGCATGTGCTGTTGCGCCCGGTGCAGGCCACGCTGGGTTCGTTGGTGGTGGTGTGTGAGGAGCCAGTGACGCACGTTGGTGCGGTGTCCGAGCCGGCTTTCACCGAACTGGCGCGCGTGGTGGCGGGCTGCGAGCCTGCGCTCTCGCAGGCGTTTGCCTATGTAAGGATCAACGGGTTGATGTTGATGATGGTTGATCCGGATGTGCATTTTCATGTCATCCCGCGCTAAGGCGTACTGAAACAATTCGCCGGCATCCATTTCATGACCGTGGCTGGCCGGGGCGGCCGGTGTTGGCTGCGCCCGACCCGGCCACGGTGCAGGCATTGCTGGCATTGCACGAACACCTGCAGGCAGTTTGGCGGTCGCTGTGATGCTGCTATTGAAACCAGCATTCGGTGGGTTCCGTCGGACGACTTGCGGCACTCAGCGAGGGGGCAAGGGGCGAGGCAAAAGTTTTCCGTTGTAACGTTGATGCAATGGATACGACATCGCTGAGTCATCGGGGCCCGCCCAGAATGGCCCCCCATATCCGGGCACAGAACGTAAAAACCCATGGGCATGACACTACGCGTGAAGCCAGACATGGCAGCGCATTCTCACGACGCACCGATACCTTGCAGTTCGGCCGCATCGGCAAACGCTGTGCGTGATCGCAAGGATGCCCAGACGACTTGCGTTTATGTCATTGCGCATAGCCCGGTGCAGCTTTGGGGTATCGACGCGCAGACGCGTTTGCGCCGCCAGGTAGCGCAATTGCCGAACCTGCGTTGGATCGATGATCTGCGCGCGGCAGGCGATGCGCCGGTGTTGTTGCTGCGGGCGGACTATCTGTTCGAGGTGCGTACGCTCAAGGCGCTGGCGCGACAGAGCGATGTCGTGCTGTATTGCGGCAGCGATGCGCGTGCTGCGGCCATGCAACTCAGCACGGCCGATCGCGTGCAGGCGCTGCACTGGCTCAATAAGCGCGCGGGCGAGCCACCAGCGGCGCTGCGCAAGATCGCCAGTGCGGCGCTGAGCCGCTTTGATGCAACGCTGCGCCGCGCCGAAGCGCCGTTGCTGGAGCCGGTGGAAGGCGAGCGCCGTGGGCAGCTTGAATCGCTGTTGTATGGCAATGCCTACAAGGGCATTACGGATCTGGTGACCAAATGGTTGTGGCCAGCACCCGCCCGCCGCGGAGTGCGCTGGTGCGCGGATCACGGGATCACACCCAACGCGGTCACCACGTTCGGCCTGTTGCTGGTGTTGGCTGCCGGGTTCGCATTCTGGCAAGGCCATTACCTGCTCGGCCTGGCGATGGGCTGGTTGATGACATGGCTCGATACCGTTGATGGCAAGCTGGCGCGGGTCACCGTGCAATCGAGCCGCCTCGGCCACCTGCTCGATCACGGTGTCGATCTGATCCATCCGCCATTCTGGTATTTGCTCTGGGGTTTTTCGCTGGTGAACTTCCAGCCGCTGTGGGGGTTGGATTTGGCCATGCTCAACGCGCTGATCATTGGCGGTTATGTCGGTGGGCGGGTGATCGAAGGCGTGTTTGTTGGAGTGCTCGGTTGCGAAGTGTTTTCCTGGCGCCCATTCGATTCCTGGTTCCGCTTGATTACTGCACGCCGCAATCCCTCCCTTATTCTGCTTTCCGTTGCCGTGCTCGTCGGGCGCCCGGATCTGGGGCTGGTCGCGGTTGCGCTGTGGACGGCACTGAGCGTAGTGATTCTGGGCGTGCGCATGGTGCAGGGCATCGTGCAACGTTTGCGTCACGGCCCGTTGCAAAGCTGGCTCAGCGACGAAGATCGGGCGCGACGGCAATACCCGCGTTCGTTGTTGACGTTTGCCAATACCCGTGCCGCATATGCCGGTAGTGTGCCGGAATCGACAGATACCGGCGCACGCGCAAGCGAGGCTGTTGCGTTGCGGAGCTGGCTCGCGCAGCACAGCGATGGCAGCGACATCGCAGCCGACCCGGCGGTGGCCGCGTTGCTGCAAGTCATCAAGAGCCGATTCGGTGAATCCTTGTCGGCGGTGTTGATTTACGGGTCGTACCTGCGCGGCAAACGCGATACCGTGCTCGATTTCTACGTGCTGCTGGATGACTGCCGAGCATTGCCGTGGTGGCAGGCGATATTGTGCTGCATGGTAGCGCCGAACGTGTATCAGATCACGGCGTGCAGTGAGGGCAAGGAAGTGCGTGCCAAGTGTGCAACGCTCAGCCTTCGCCGTTTCGAACGTGCGGTTAGACACGACTTTCACTCCTATTTTTGGGCGCGCTTTGCGCAGCCCAGTCGCATCGTGCATTGCAAGGACGGTGCCGTTCGTGGCCGGGTAGTCGATGCGTTGGCCGATGCGGCTCGCACGTTCATAGCGCGGGCGCTGCCGGTATTGCCTGTGTCGCTGACGACCCGTGAGCTGTGGATCACTGCGTTGCAACGTACCTATCGCAGCGAATTGCGGGCCGAGAAACCAGGGCAGCTCTGTACGCTGGTCGATGCCGAGCCGATTTACTACCAGGCAATCACGCCGTTGCTGGAAATACCGGCGTTGCAGCCAGACAGCAGCGGCGAAGCGGGGCAGTGGTGCACAAATCTGAGCGTTGCGGCGCGCCGGCAAGGCAAGCGCGAGTGGTGGTTGCGACGGCATGTCGGCAAGCTATTGACGGTGCTGCGGGTTGCCAGCGCAGCGACCATGTTCGAGGCATCGCTCGACTATGTTCTGTGGAAAATCGAACGCCACTCCGGGGTGCAGGCAAGGCCCAACGATATCCAGCGCCGCTGGCCGTTGCTGTTCGCCTGGCCACTGCTGTGGGGTCTGTACCGGCGTGGTGCGTTCCGCTGACGCGCAATCAGGTTTCCTTGCCGCTCGCATCGAGCGCGTGCTCGGGTGGCCCGAACAATTGCAGCAGGCGCGCACGCGCCGATGTGGCGCGGGCGGCATCGCGGAACATGGCGAGCCATTCGTGGAAGGTCAGCAGCAACGGATTGTGCGAGTGGATCTGGCGCACGATGCCGTATTCGCACGGCTGTGCCGGGTCTTCATCGACATACGTGCCAAACAGCTTGTCCCAGATAATCAGCACCCCGGCGTAATTGCGGTCGATGTATTCGGGGTTGCGGGCGTGATGCACGCGGTGATGCGAGGGCGTGTTGAACACGTATTCCAGCCAACCCAGCTTGCCAATTGCCTGGGTGTGCACAAAGAACTGGAAGCCCAGGTTGATTGCCACCACCGCCACGATATGGGTGGGTTCAAATCCGATCCACGCCAGCGGCAGCCAGAACAGCCACATCCCGGAAATCGGGTAAGTGATGCTCTGCCGGAAGGCGGTGGACAGGTTCAAGCGCTCGGATGAATGATGGGTGACGTGCGAGGCCCACAGCCAGCGGATGCGATGGCTGGCGCGATGGAACCCGTAGTAGAAAAAATCCTGCGCAATCACCAGCCCGGCAATGCCCCACACGTTGCTGGGCAGATCGAACCAGCGGTACTGGTATACCCAGTAATACAACCCGATCACCGCCAGCCAGGCCAGCGCATCGGCGCCCTGGTGCATCAGCGCCAGTGCGGCGTTCGACACGGTATCGCGCAGGCTGTAAACGCCTTTTCCGCGCCAGTACCACGCTTCCCACAGCACGCACAACACGAACACCGGCGCCAGCGCCAGCAAGATCCACGCTTCCATCAGGCATCCTCAGGGCTGAGCGCCCGCGCCATATTATCCAGACAACGGCGCATCGCGCCGGCCATGCAGATCGCCAGCACCGGTTTGGCCAGCGGCCATGCCAGCGCGGAAGTCACAGTGAACGTGTAGCGCCAGCGAACCCGCGTGCCGCGCTCGCTGTCGGCGAATTCCCATGTTGCTGCTCCCTGCCGCACCAGCCACGAAAACGGCGGGCGAAAGCCACTGAGCGTGTAGGCGTGATGATGCGGCGGATCGAGCGCGGTGATGCACTCGTGCAGCACCGAGCCATCGGCGTTGTATACCGTGCGGCGGCCGCCCACGCGCGGTACGCCGTCGGCTTCGACCCGTGTGATTGCGGCGATCGGGCCATAACCGCCAAACCATTGTGGGAAACGCGCGCTGTCGATGCATAGCGCAAATGCCTGCGCGGCGGTGCCGGGGAACTGACGTTGAGCGTGGCAGGTGATGTGCATGGGGTAGTTTGGCATAGGGGACTGATGCGATTCACTCCGCTGACGCTCCAAGCAATAGGGATGCGGGTTGGTTTGGGCGATGGCTAACGCTGAGTGCCGAGGGATAAAACGGAATAGCGTAGACGTAGCGCATGGATGCGCGGTCGAGATCGACACAGCGCCGTTAAGCGCGGCGAGCATCGCAGGTAGACGCAGGGGAAAGGCGCCGGTGTTTGAGCACAGGGATGTGCGAGTTCGGCGCCGGCCTGTGTCTGCCGAGAAGCGCAGCGAACCGGCGAGGCAGGAGCCGAGGCGGCGCGCGCCCGGCGCGAGGCGTTTTGGGTACTTTCCCGCCGTGAAAAGTGCCTCGCCGGCCGCAGGCCGGTGAAAGCAGTCGGGAGAAAGTGGTTCTTATGCGTTTGCGGCCAAGGCATGCCTTCTTAACCTGAATTGCATCAAGACCGGCCATTGATGCACATCCACGAGACTCGCCGTCAGAAACATGTGCATTGCCGATACAGATCAGGTGGAGTGCAAATCGCGAATGACCTGCGCGAGGATGCTCACCGCAATCTCGTGCGGAGTTTGCGCGCCGATGTCCAGTCCGACCGGCGCAGTCAGATGCGACAACACGTCGGCCAGATCGGGCAAGGCGGCGCGCACCTGGTTGATCCGCCGCTGGCTGCCCATCATGCTGATGAACGTCGGTGGATGTTTGGCGAGCACGCGCAGGGTTTCGATGTCGGCATGGTAATCACGGTTCAGCAACACCGCGTGCAGCACTCGTTCGCCATGCAGTGCCATGTCAAGCTGCCGGTAATCGCCATGCAGGCGGGTGGCATTGGCAAGCGGTGTGGACGCGGCGCATTCGGCACGATCATCAAATAACCACAGGTCGAAATCCAGGTGTTGCGCCAGTTGGTACAGTGCAATACCGCAATGACCGCCGCCGACGATCAGCAGGCGCGGGTCAGGCTGGCCGAGGTCGCAGACGGCGTCGTTGCCGAGGTCGTCGGCAGTCAGGGCGATGCAACGGCCATCCGCGAGCGTGTCGGCAATGTGGCGTGCCCGCAGAGCATCGGCTTCGCCCTGCCAGTGGCGCAAGCCGAGCGTCATTTCACCACCGCACACGCCAGCGGCGTCGATGCCACCACTGAGGTCGATCACCACCGTGGATTGTTGCTGCCCGCTCAGCAACAGCGCACGCGCCGCGCCGACCACCCGCACTTCGGCCAGGCCGCCGCCGATACTGAGGGCGCAGTGCCCCGCGGCGATCAGCATGCGTGCGCCGCGTTTGCGTGGCGTGGCGCCGCGGGTATGCAGCACACTGGCCAACACGGCTGCTTCACGATGCAGCGTTGCCGCCAGTTGCGCGAACAAACGCTCGTCACTCAAGCACGCTCTCCGGCATTGCGTTGGCGCTGGATCGCCGCGTAGATCGCTTCCGGCGTGGCCGGCGCAGCCAGATCGACCCGCTGTGTATTGCCGAATGCCGCCACCGCATCGCGGATCGCCTCGCGTACGCTCAGCGCCAGCATCAACGGCGGTTCGCCCACCGCCTTGCTGTTGCCAATCACGTGGGTGCTGGGCGGCGTGCTGCGCTGGAACAGGCGCAGGCGGAAATCCTCCGGTACATCCGCCGTGGTGGGAATCTTGTAGGTACTCGGCGCATCGGTGAGCAGGCGGCCATCGTCGCTCCAGCGCAGTTCCTCGCAAGTCAGCCAGCCCATGCCCTGCACGTAACCGCCTTCGATCTGGCCGCGGTCGATGCTTTCGATCAGCGGATTGCCGACATCGTGCAGCAGATCCACACGCAGCAGCTTGTGTACGCCGGTGTAGCCGCACACTTCCACCTCACTCACTGCCGCGCCGAAGGCGAAGTAATAAAATGGCTGACCGCGCCCGCTGGCGGCATCCCAGCTCAGACCGGGGGTGCGATAGAAACCGGTCGCCGACAGACTGACGCGGGCGTTGTAGGCGGCCATCACCACCTCGGCAAAGGCGATGCGATGATCGGGCGCATTGCGTAAAAACACGTGGTCATCGGCAAACACCACGTCCGGGGTTTTGCCGTGCAGTTGCAGCGCCGCGATCGGTTGCAGCCGCTCCAGCAGGGTGTCGCAGGCGGCCTTCACCGCCTGGCCGTTGAGGTCCGAACCGCTGCTGGCGGCAGTGGCCGAGGTGTTGGGCACCTTGTCGGTGCTGGTGGTCATGATCTGGATGCGATCCTGCGACACCCCGAGCGCCGTGCTCGCCACCGCCAGCATCTTGCTGTGCAGGCCCTGGCCCATTTCGGTGCCGCCGTGATTGAGCTGCACGCTGCCGTCGGTATAGATGTGCAGCAGCGCGCCGGCCTGGTTGTATTCGGTCTTGTTGAACGAGATGCCGAACTTGACCGGGGTGATGGCGAGGCCGCGCTTGCGTTGGGCATTGACTGCATTGAATTGCGTCACTGCCTTGCGGCGTTGTGCGAAATCGCTTTCAGCAAGCAATTGCGTCCACAGCTCGGGCAAGTGATTGTCCACCACCACCTGACCGTAGGGCGTGGTGTTGCGATCCGGGCGCTGCCCGGGGCGATAGAAATTGCGCTCGCGCACCTGCTCCGGCGGCAGGCGCAGATGGCGCGCCACGCGCTCGAGCACTTCCTCGCCCACCAGCATGCCCTGCGGTCCACCAAAGCCGCGAAACGCGGTGTTCGATGCCAGATGGGTCTTTGCGATCAGGCCGGTGATACGCACATCGGGGATGAAATACGCATTGTCGATATGCACCATCGCGCGCATCAGCACCGGCGGTGACAGGTCGCAGCTCCAGCCGCCATCGGCGACCAGCTCGGCGTTCAGCGCCAACAGGTGGCCATCGTGATCGAAGCCGACCTGATAGCGCGCAAAAAACGGATGCCGCTTGCCGGTGAGCTGCATGTCGAGGCTGCGCGGCAACTTCACCCGTACCGGCCGGCCGGTGATCTGCGCCGCCAGTGCCGCGAGTGCAGCGAAGCTGTTGGCTTGGGTTTCCTTGCCGCCGAAACCGCCACCCATGCGCAGGCTACGGCAGACCACACGGTGTGCGGGCAGGCCCAGCACGTGCGCCACCATGCGCTGGGTTTCGCTCGGGTGCTGGGTCGATGCGGTCACCTGCACGATGCCCTCGCCATCGAGCTGTGCCCAACTGGCGTGGGTTTCCAGATAGAAGTGATCCTGGCCGCCGATAGCCAGCTCGCCGGTGAGGCGCAGCGGTGCCTGTGCCATGGCCGTATCGACAGCGCCGCTCGTCACCGTTGCCGGCGGTAGATGGAAGGCCTGTTCGGCAATCGCCTGTGCGATGCTCAGGCACGCCGGCAGCGGCTGGTAGCGCACCTGCACCGCGGCGGCAGCGGCCTGCGCCTGCGTTTCGCTATCGGCCACTACCCACGCCACCGCCTGGCCGTAAAACTGCACCACATCGAGCGGAATCAGCGGCTCGTCGTGCAGGATCGGGCCGGTGTTGTTTTCGCCCGGGATGTCGGCCGGCGTGAGCACCGCATGTACGCCGGGCATGGCGCGTGCGGCAGCGCCATCGATGCCGAGAATGCGCGCATGCGCATGCGGTGCCTGCACCGGATACAGGCTGAGCAGGCCGACGCCGGGGTATTGCTCATCGGTGTACACGGCGCGGCCGGTGACATGGCCACGCGCGCTTTCATGGCCGAGCGGCTGGCGCACGTGGCTCATGCGCAGTGCTCCGCAACGAAACGGACGAACAGGTTGGCGCACAGCGCGCGGCGGTAGTCGGCGCTGGCGCGGTGATCGCTCAACGGAGTGAACGCGGCGCGCAGCCGTTCCCGGGTTTCGCTTACCGTGGCCTCATCGAGTATCTTGCCGCGCACGAACGCCTCCACCGCCAGCGCGCGGCACGGCGTGGCAGCAACCCCGCCGAACGCCATGCGCACCTGTGCAACGCGGCCATCGGCATCGCGTTGCAACGCAAAGCAGGCCGCGACGATGCTGATGTCGTCGCTCTGGCGCTTGGCCACCTTGTACGACGCGCTGATCTGCTGCGCCGTACGCGGCAGGCTGACCGCCACGATCAGCTCGTCATCGGCGCGCGCAGTTTTGCGGTAGCCGAGGAAAAAGTCATCGGCAGCAACGCTGCGTTCGCCCTGTACGCCGCGCAGGTGGATGCGCGAATCCAGCGCCAGCAGAATCGGCAACAGATCGCCAATCGGCGATGCGCTGCCAAGATTGCCGCCGAAGCTGGCGCGGTTGCGCACCTGGCGCGCGGCGAACCACGGCAGCATGTCGTCCAGCGCGCCGAACATGCCGTGCACTTCCTGCTCGATCCGGGTCAGCGGCACGCTGGCGCCGATGCGCAGCGAATCCTCAGTCACCGTGATCAGGTGCAATTGCGTGATGCGATCGAGCGCGATGAATGCCGGCGCCACCGCTTGGCCGCGGCTCAGGTTCACACCCAGATCGGTGGCACCGTTGATCCACATCGCATCCGGGTACTGTGCCTTGAGCGCCAGCGCCGCACTGACCGATGTCGGGCTGAAGTAACGCCCGAGCGCCACCGTCGGCAGCGGCGGGCGCGGCGCGGCAATGGTGGCCGCGAAGCGGTCGGCCGGCGGCGGCGAATCGGCCAGTCGCCGCGCCGCTGCGCGAATCGGCAGATAGCCGGTGCAACGGCATAGATTGCCTTCGATCGCGGTATCGCCCGCTTCGCCGTTGTGACCGGCAACGAACAGGCTCATCACGAAACCCGGCGTGCAGTAGCCGCACTGCGAGCCATGGCACTCGACCATCGCCTGCTGCGCCGGGTGCAGGCGCTCGCCATCGGCCAGCGCCTCAACCGTAACCACCTCGCGCCCCGGCAGCGATCCCATCGGCAGCAGGCAACTGTTGACCGCCTGATAGTGCGCACTGCCATCGCCGCGCACATCCACCAGCGCCACTGTGCAGGCGCCGCAATCGCCATCGCCACAGCCTTCCTTGCTGCCGTGCAGACGTTGTTGCTTGAGCCAGCGCAGCAGCGATTGCCGCGGATCGACACCCGCCAGCGATTGCGCACGGCCGTTGAGGGTGAAAGTGGGTTGCTCGTCCATGGCGATAGCTTAGTGCAGAGCAACGCAAACGGCGAACCTTCCGTGGAAGCGCGCCTGCGCGCGAAGTTTCTTGCGGTATTGATTCGCTGGCAAGCTCAGCTCCCACCGAACATCTGGATTCGCTCCGGCTCACTGCGGCCGGCATGCGTTTTTCTCGAACTCCATATCGTGCCGCAGTTGCCAGGAATCACCCTGGATGGCCAATGTGGCGATGTTGCGGGCTAGATCGTCGCACGGGTCGGCGCTGTAACCCGGGCCACCGAACAATTTGCCGATGCCGGCCACCACATCGGCAGCCGAGAGTGGGGTCTGCATACGGAATCGTTCACCCGGTTTCCCCGGCAACGCGGGGGCACGGTGCGCGAACGGATCAGCGGGCGCTGCGTTTCTCGGTGATCGCGCCTCGGCTTCGGCTTGCAAACGCGCCTGCGCGATATAGACCATCGATAGCGGTCGCCCAGCCGGCGTGATCGTTGCCGGTGCCGCGTGTCCGGCGACGGGGGATTGTGCGGCGATTATCGGGTCGCGTTGCGGCGAACCATTGCTTGGCGGTGTCGGTGCTTTGTTTTGCGCGGGCGTCGCGGACGTCGGCGCGAGTGCGGTGGCGCTTTCGATAAAAAACACCTGGATCGCTTGCTGTGATGCCGGCAACACGACGCGCATCGTGCCCTTTGCAAGCCAGACCAAACCCCCATGCAGCAGCACGACGATCAACCATGCGAGTGCTCGCTCACCGGACGTCTGCCGCATCTCGCGCGTCTGCATTCCACGTCATCCTTGGCTGGGGTGGCAAGCGTAATCAGGTGTGCGTGGGAAATTTGTTATCGGCAAGCCCGACGCGGATTCCCGGATGATATTGCCATCGCGCCATCGCAAGCGATTGCCTGATTGCGGCATCGTGCCGGGCTTGGCTTCGGGGAACCTCTTGAAACCGTTGCGAGCGGCCCGAGTGCGAGGCGCACGGAGCGCAGGAACCGCAGTGTACGTGCGTGTACATGAGGATTCCGAGCACCGCGCAACGCCGCAATCAGGTTGCGCAGTAGATTTCGAGAGGTTCCCTACGGTATCCGGCACCGTTTTCACGCGTTATCCCTTTGCCTGGGCCGCACTATCGGGCAGACTCTGCGTTTCGCATTGTGCTGGAAGCCGTCCATGAGCCAACCGTCGTTGTCGCCCGAGCAACTCGTCGCCTTTGTGCGCGGCATGCCCAAGGCCGAACTGCATATGCATATCGAGGGTTCGCTGGAGCCTGAGTTGATGTTCGCGCTGGCGCAGCGCAACGGCATCGAGCTGCCGTATGCCAGTGTCGATGCCTTGCGCGCGGCCTACAATTTCAGCGATCTGCAAAGCTTTCTGGATATCTACTACGCCGGTGCCAGCGTATTGCAGACCGAGGCTGATTTTTACGACATGGCGTGGGCGTACTTTCTGCGTGCCAAGGCCGACAACGTGGTGCATGCCGAATTGTTCTTCGATCCGCAGACGCACACCGCGCGCGGGGTCAGCATTGCCACGGTGATCAATGGTTTGTATCGCGCCTCGCAACAGGCGCAGGCTGAACTGGGTATCCGTGCGCAGTGGATTTTGTGTTTTCTGCGCCACCTGAGCGAAGCCGACGCGATCGCCACGCTGCAATCGGGCTTGCCGCACATCGACAAGTTCATCGGCGTGGGTCTGGATTCGAGCGAGCGTGGCCACCCGCCGGAGACGTTCCGCAAGGCGTTCGAACTGGCGCGGATGCTGGGGTTGCGCCGGGTGGCGCATGCTGGCGAGGAAGGGCCGCCGGAATACATCTGGGCCGCGCTGGATGTGCTGGGCGCCGAGCGGATCGATCACGGCGTGCGCGCGATCGACGACACGGTGCTGATGGAACGCCTGGCGCGTGAGCGCATCGCGCTGACGGTGTGCCCGCTATCGAATCTCAAGCTGTGTGTGTTCCCAACGCTACGCGATCACAATCTTGGCAAAATGCTCGATGCCGGTGTTGCAGTGACGATCAATTCCGATGACCCTGCCTATTTTGGCGGCTATATCAACGACAACTTCGTCGCTACCTTCGCCGCGCTGGAATTGGATGTCGGGCACGCGATCACCCTGGCGCGCAACAGTTTTGACGCCAGCTTTGCCGATGATATGCAAAAGGCCGGGTATCACGCTCTGCTCGATGCGTATTGCCAGCAGGCGGGAGTGGATTGAGGCCATGGGCAAGCTGACCACCCACGTGCTCGACACCGCGCATGGCCGGCCCGGTGCCGGCATTGCGATCCGGCTGTACCGTTGTGCGGGCGATGGCCGGCAACTGCTGGGCACGTTCGTGACCAATGCCGATGGCCGTTGTGATGCGCCATTGCTGGCCGATGCCGCGTTGTGCGTCGGAACCCATGAGCTGGAGTTTGCGGTCGGCGACTACTTCGCCGGTTTGGGTGTGGCGTTGGCTGAGCCGCGTTTCCTCGATGTGGTGTGCCTGCGCTTCGGTATTGCCGACGCCGCTGCCCACTATCACGTGCCACTGCTGGTGTCGCCGTTCAGTTACAGCACGTATCGGGGTAGTTGAATGCACGCGTTCTGGATCGAGGCGGCGGCTTTCGCACTGCGCTGGTTGCACGTGGTGGCGGCGATCGCGTGGATTGGCGAGTCGTTTTATTTCGTCATGCTCGATCGCTCGCTGCAAGCGCCGAAGACGCCGGAGCCGGGTGTGGCCGGCGAGTCGTGGTCGGTGCATGGCGGTGGTTTTTATCACAAGCGCAAGTTCATGCCGGCGCCGCCGCAGTTGCCGGAGGTGCTGCACTGGTCGAAGTGGAAGTCGTATACCACCTGGCTGTCGGGGTTCGCGCTGTTTGCCGTGTTGTACCTGCTGGCGCCGGAGATTTATCTGATCGACCCGGCGGTGCGCGCGCTCACGCCGCTGCACGCGGTGGCGCTGGCGTTTGCGTTTCCGCTGCTGGCATGGCTGGGGTACGACGGCCTGTGCCGTTTGTTGGGTTTTCGTGATGCCGCCTTGGGTGCGTTGCTGGCACTGCTGGTGCTGGTGCTGTGTTACGCCGCCACGCAGGTGTTTGCTGGCCGGGCCGCATTCTTGCTGGTCGGTGCGGCGTTGGCGACGATCATGACCGCCAATGTGTTGTTCGTCATCATTCCCGGCCAGAAGCGCATGGTGGCGGCGCTGACGCGTGGCGCGGCGATCGACCCGTTGCCGGGTCTGCGCGGCAAGCAGCGCTCGGTACACAACACCTATTTCACCTTGCCGGTGGTGGTGGCGATGCTGAGCAATCACTACGCGCCGGCGTTTGCCCATCAACACGCCTGGCTGGTGCTGGCCGGGTTCATGGCCGCTGGTGCGTTGCTCCGGCAGTTCTTTGTGCTCTGGCACAGCGGCGGCCGCGCGTGGTGGTTGCTGGCGGCCGGTGGCGCTTTGCTGGCGGCATTGTTCGGGTGGCTGGCGCCGCATTCCGCGACGACGGCGGAGAACTCGTCACCGGCACCGGACATCGCCAGTGTCCATGCGATTGTGGTGCAGCGCTGTACGGCCTGCCATTCCGAACACCCGAGCCTGATGGCCAGCGCGCCCAAGGGCACGATGTTCGATCATCCAGAGCAGATCGAGCAACGTGCCGATCTGATCTACCAGCAGGTGGCGATGCTACGGGTGATGCCGCCGGGCAACATCACCCAACTCAGCGAGTCCGAACGCGACCTGATTGCGCGCTGGTATCAGGGCAGGCAGCCCGCGCAGCGCGACTGAACGCCAAGCTTGAGCATGGTTCGGCTGGCAACACGGGGCGCGTTATACTTGGCCAATAGCGGCAATCGCGTGATTGCCTGCGTTGCTACTGCAAGGAGAACCGCAATGGCCATCAGTCTCACTCCTGCCGCACTCGAGCACGCGCGCAAGTTTGTGCAAGGCGGCAACGCCGTGGGTCTGCGTTTTGGTATCAAGCGCACCGGTTGTTCAGGCTGGGGGTACGTGGTCGATCTGGCGCAGGCGGTACAACCCGACGACACCTTGTTCGACGTCGATGGGGTGCAGGTGCTGGTCGACGCGCACAGCCTGCCGCTGGTCGACGGCACCCGCATCGATTATGTGCGCAACGGGATCAATCGAGAGTTCGTCTTCGCTAATCCCAACGCCACCGCGCAATGTGGTTGTGGCGAAAGCTTCACCACCCGTACCGAGGCGGCGTGAGTTTGCGCGTGCATGGTCCGGATCGCGCAGCGGCGGTAGACGAGGTGCAAGCGCCTTGAAGCGCGGCAAAAAAGCCCCCAACGATATCGCCACGCCGGTTGCGAATGGTCGTTTGACGATGGCCGATCTCGCACGGCTGGCTGGTGTTTCCAAGATCACGGTGTCGCGCGCGATGGGCGACAGCGCGCTGGTCAACCCCGAAACCCGCACGCGGGTGCGCGAACTGGCGCGGCAACACGGCTATTCGCTCAATGTTTCCGCACGCAATCTGCGCCTGCGTCGCAGCCAAACCGTGGCGGTGATCGTGGAAATGGCGCCGACCCCGGAGCGGCCGATGTCCGGGCCGTACCCACTGGAACTGCTCGGCGGCATCAGCCAGGAGCTGACCAGTGCCGGCTACAGCGTGTTGCTCAGCGCCCGCCATGGTGCGATCACACCGGCCACGCAGGCGGCCGATGGCGTGATTTTGCTCGGCCAGGGCGCGCATGAAGATGCGGTTCGCACGGTTGAGGGTTGGCGCATGCCGACGGTAATCTGGGGTGCCGACATGGGCGCCGGGCACGTGGTGGTGGGCAGCGACAATCGCCACGCCGGTGCCAGCGTCGCCGCGCACTTCATCGCCACCGCTCGCCGCCGTCCGTGCTTCATCGGCGATCTGGACTATGCTGAAAACGGCGAGCGTTTTGCCGGTTTTCGCAACGCGCTGGCGGCGCAGGGCATCACCCCGAGCCACATCGGCGGCGTCGGTTTTACCGCCGACGCGGCAGCGCAGGCGGTGTCGGCGTTGTTGGCGCGTGGCGAGTTCGCCGCCGATGCGATTTTCGCGGTCAGCGATCTGCTCGCGATGGGTGCGATCCAAGCCTTGCATGGGCACGACATTGGCGTGCCCAAAGCGGTGTCGGTGGTGGGCTACGACGACACCCCGATGGGCGCAAGTTTCGTACCGGCGCTCAGTTCAGTGCATCAGGACCTCTATCACGGTGGCATGCTGCTGGCACGCAAGGTGTTGGCGCTGATCGATGGGCAAACGGTGCGGTCTGAATATCTGCCGACGCGATTGGTGATTCGCGGCACCTGAGCCGCGCGCAAAACTGCTGTTGCAATGCAATATCAACGCCTGCTCGCCGCCTCGCGCGGTATGGCGCCCAGCGGGCAGCGTGCGGGAGATGCTGCACTGCGGCGTCGGCTTCAGCGCGGTGACGTAACGCGGAACTGGTTATTTGCGGCTGGAGGTTGTGCGCTGCGGCAACGTGAACAAACGCTGGCCCCACGCGGCTGGAAGCACCATTGGTATCGATACCTTGACATCGATACCAATGGTGTCTAGCGTGCCGTCGCAGAGATCAGGCGAGGGCGGGCGGGTGAGCGACGGGCGTTTGCAATCAGGTGTGGCGCAGGCTTCTGCCGTGGCAATGGCCACGGCCGATGCCGGCTGGCAGTTGCGCCACGACGCGCGCGACGTGCGCACCGAGGTGCGCGATCACACCTTGTTTGCGCTCGCCAATGGCAATCTTGGGGTGCGTGCCGGCTGCGAGGAAGCCGGTGGCAGCGGCGGCTGCTTTCTTGCCGAGGTGTATGAGCGCACCCCGATCCACTATCACGAGCGTTTTGTCGGTTTTGCCCAGCATACCGATACCCGCATACCGGTTGCCGACGGTAGCCATGTCGGCATCCGCATTGGCGATCTGGCGCTCGATCCGTTTACCGAGAGTTGTGTCGAGCACCAGCGCGTGCTGGATTTGCGCAGTGCCTGTCTGACCCGCACCGCGCGTTGGCGGCTGGCCGATGGCGGTGAGATTACCTTGCAGGTTGAGCGGGTGGTGCCGTTCGCGCATCGCAATGTGCTGTGTATTCGCCTGCGCTTGAGTTCGCTCGGCTACAGCGGCCCGGTGACATTGCATTCCGCGCTGCGTGGCGAGCGTGCGGCGCTGGCGCAGGGTGATGATCCGCGGATCGGTTCCGCGGCAGGCGCGGGTATGCGCAGCACCGCGTTGGGTGCGGACGATGTGCAGGCGTGGCTGCTGCAGCAGACTGCCAGCGGTCGCATGCGCGTGCTGTGCGCACAGGCGCATCACCTGCCGGCAACGGCCCGCAGCGCGGCGCTCGCCGGCGACAGCGCACAGCAGATCAGCGCAACACTGCGCGCTGGCGAGAGCGTGTGCATCGACAAGTTCGTGGCCTATGCCTGGGCGGACGGCAGCACGGATGGCAATGACGAGGCATTGCAGCAACAGGTGCAGGCATCGTTGCACGCCGCACTCGCGGCGGGTTTTGACGCGATTGCCGCGCAGCAAGCGGCAGCCATGGCGACATTCTGGAACGACGCCGATCTCGGGATTGATGGCGATAGCCGATCGGCACAGGCGCTGCGCTTCAATCTGTTCCATGTGTTGCAGTCCACCGGCCGCGGCGGCCACACCAGTACCGCCGCCAAGGGCCTGACCGGCGAAGGCTACGAGGGGCACTATTTCTGGGATACCGAAGCCTATGTGCTGCCGGTGCTGGCGCTCACCGCACCCGATCTGGCCAGAGGCATGCTGGAATACCGTTACCACACATTGGATCGGGCGCGCGCGCACGCCCGCGAGATGAATCATCGTGTTGGCGCTCTGTATCCGTGGCGCACAATCAGTGGCGATGAATGCTCGGCCTATTTTCCGAGTGGTTCGGCGCAGTATCACATCAATGCCGCAATCGCTTACGCCATCCGCAGCTACATGGCGGCCACCGATGACAGCGATTTTCTTGCCGAGGCCGGCGCCGAAATGTTGTTTGAAATGGCGCGGATCTGGATCGATATCGGCCATTTCAACCCGCGTCGTGGCGGTGCGTTCTGCATCCACGAGGTGACCGGGCCGGACGAATACAGCGCGCTGGTCGACAATAATTTTTATACCAATCGCATGGCACGTGCGCACCTGCGCGATGCCGTTGCGGTGTGGCAGCGGCTGGCGGCGCAACGGCCTGCCGACCATGCGCGGCTGGCCGCCGCGTTGGCGCTGGATGACGCACAGGTGCAGCAGTGGCAACGTGCCGCCGACGCCATGTACCTGCCGTTCGATGCGACGCTGGGGATTTACGCCCAGGACGATGGCTTTCTCGACAAGCCGCACTGGGATTTTGCCGGCACCAGGGCCGACCAGTATCCGTTGCTGCTGCATTTTCATCCGCTCACGATCTACCGCCACCAAGTGTGCAAGCAGGCCGACGTGGTACTGGCGCTGGTGCTCGACGGCGACGACGTACCGATGACGGTGAAGCGCGCCAGCTTTGATTATTACCAGCAGGTGACGGTGCACGATTCCACCCTGTCGGCCTCGGCATTCAACGTGCTGGCCAGCGAAATTGGCGATGGTGCTGCGGCGTGGCGCTATTTCAACGACACCGTTCGGGTCGATCTGGATGACTTGCACGGCAACACCGGGCACGGCGCACACATGGCGGCGATGGCCGGTAGCTGGCATTGCCTGGTGTTCGGCTTTGCCGGGATGCGGGTGTACGGCGAGCAGTTGCAGTTCACCCCGCAGTTGCCAGCGCAGTGGCGCGGCTATGCGTTTTCGCTGCGCTGGCGTGGGCGGCGGCTGCGGATCGCGGTGGATGGGCAGCAGGCGCGCTATCAACTGCTTGACGGGGCACCGCTGGCGTTGCTGGCGCACGGCGAACCGATCACGCTGCTTGCCGGGCAGATGCTCGAACGCGCATTGCCGGACACCGCGCACTGGCCATTGCTGCGCAGCGCCGCGCCGTTGCAGGCGGTCATTTTCGATCTCGACGGCGTGTTGACCGATACCGCGCGGGTTCACTATGTGGCGTGGCAGCAACTCGCCGACGCGCTCGGCATCGAGTTCAACGAAACCATCAATCGCCGGCTCAAGGGTGTGGATCGCATGGGCTCGCTGGAAATCCTGCTGGAACGTGCGCCGCGCACGTACAGCCTGGAAGAAAAGCGGGCGCTGTGCGAGCGCAAGAACGCCAGCTATCGCGCGCAGATCGAACGCTTCAGCGCCGATGACCTGTCGCCGGGTGCGACCGAGGTGCTGGCCGCTGTGCGCGCCGCCGGGTTGAAGGTTGCGCTGGCATCGGCGAGCCGCAATGCGCCGCTGTTGCTGCAGCGTCTGGGCATTGCCGATGCGTTCGACCATGTCGCCGATGCCGGCGCGGTGGCACGTGGCAAACCCGATCCGGAGATTTTCCTGGCTGCGGCGCGCGGCCTTTGTGTTGCACCCGCGGCATGTCTCGGGATCGAGGATGCGGCTGCCGGGGTGGCGGCAATCAAGGCGGCTGGCATGTACGCGCTGGGCATCGGCGATCCCGATGAACTGGCGCAGGCGGACGCGGTGCTGGCGCGGATTGCGGATTTTCGTGTTCGAACGGTACTTGGTTCGGGCGCAGGGGAGGGGGTGGCGGCTTCGCCACGTCAGGTGCGTGGCCGGTCAGGCACGTTGGAAAACAGCGGAGGGATACCATCATGAAGTACGACACGTTCAAGCGGCTGACACTGACCGCGGCAATTGCTGCCGCTCTGGTGCCCGGCATGGCGCTGGCACAGGCCGCTGCCGGCAATGATAGCGATGCCAACAAGCGCGAAGACAACGCCAAGACACTGGACATGGTGATTGTCAGCGGCAGCACCCAGTTCAAGGGCTTGAGCAAGGGTGATGCCAGCTTCTCGATCACCACCATGACGCCCGAACAGATCGATGATGCCGCGCCCAAGAGCACGGCCGATCTGCTCAAAGTCGTGCCCGGCCTGTGGGTCGAGGCGACCGGCGGCGAAACCGGTGCCAATATCGATGTGCGCGGCTTTCCGGGCGGCTCGGATGCACCGTTCGTAACCTTGCAGTTGGACGGCTCGCCGATTTTCCCGCCGCCGACGCTGTCGTTCCTGGAAAACTCCAGCCTGTTCCGGCTCGATGAGACGATCGATCGGGTGGAAGTGCTGCGCGGTGGCCCCAGCCCGGTGTTCTCCAACGGCCAGACCGGTGCCACCGTCAACTTCATCAGCAAGCGCGGCAGCGAGATTCCCGAAGGTTCGCTGCGTGCAACGGTTTCCGACAATGGCCTGTACCGCGTCGATGGTTTCTACAGCGGCCCGCTCAGCGACGACTGGTTCTTCAGCGCCGGTGGCTTCTATCGCGAAGACGACGGCGTGCGCGACACCCAGTTTCCGGCCAACGAGGGCGGGCAGTTCAGCGCCACCATCAGCCACACCTTCGCTGCCGGCGAGTTCAGTTTTTCCGCCCGTCACCTCGATGACAAGAACGCATTCTTCACTGCGGTGCCGCTGGTTGCCAAGGCCGATGGCGGCATTACCCGATTTGCCGGCTTCGATCCGACCGAAGACACGCTGATCGGGCGCGACTTTCGCAATGTGACCCTGCAGGTAACCCCCGGCAACAACCCGGGCACGATCAACGCCGATCTGGCCAATGGCCGCGGTGCCGATCTCGACATGTTCGGTTCGACGCTGGATCTGAACTTCGACGGCTGGACCCTGAGCAACCGCGCCAGCTACCTCAGTGGCGATGCGCCGACCAATGGCTTGTTCACCGGTGGCAATCCGCAAACCCTGAGCAGTTTCATCGACGGCCAGATCAGTTCGGTCAACGGCAATGCCGACATCGTGAATGCGGCTGGCGGGCTGGCAACGAGCGGTGCCGCGCAGTTCGTCAATGGCGGTGGTTCGGTGTCCGGCGATCAGCAAGTGATGGTGGCCGGCTTCTGGGTGGTCAGGAAGGATATCGATTCGTTCACCGATGAAGTGCGGCTGTCGCGCGAACTGTTCAAGGGCAATACGCTCACCGTCGGCGCCTATTACGCCAACTATTCGTCGAAGGACCGCTGGTACCTGGGCAACAACATGCTGCTCACCGCCGAGCCCAATGCGCGTCGCATCGATGTGGCACTGGACAATGGCGTGCAAGTGACCCGCGATGGATTCGTCGGCGCGTCGTTCTTCTCGGTCAATGCCAACTACGACGGCGACAACATCGCCGGCTTCATCGCCGATGAGTGGGAGCTGGATGATCGCTGGAAGCTGGATCTGGGCCTGCGCTTCGAGCGGCAAACGGTAGATGCGATCCTGGAGAACATCGAGTCACGCGACCTCGACAACAACCTGCTGACCTTGTCCAACAACAACGCTTCGGTGCTCAACGGCACCTTCCGCGAGATCCATCACAACGACAACGAAAGCTCGTTCACGGCCGGCCTCAACTACAAGGTGACAGATTCCGCGAGCCTGTTCGCACGCTACAACACCGGCTACGCGTTTCCGCAGTTCGACAACCTGCGCGATGGCCAGGACAACACCCAGCAGATCGATCAGTACGAAATCGGCTTCAAGTCGTCCACCGATGTGTACAGCTTGTTCCTGACCGGGTTCTACAACAAGTTCACCGGCTTGCAGTTCCAGTTGTTCGACCTGGAGGGCAACAACATCACTCAGATCGGTGGTTCGCATGCGCAGGGTATCGAGTATGAAGCACAGTTGCGGCCGTTCGAGAACTTCGCCATCGATCTGAGCGGTGCCTATGTCGACGCCGAGTTCCGCAATTTCGGCGACAACAGCGGCAATCGCGTGCGCCGGCAGGCCAAAAGTCAGTTCCGCCTGACCCCGAGCTACCTGATTCCGGGCCAGTGGGGCGACCTGCGTCTGTTTGGTACCTGGTCGCATGTCGGAAAGCGTTTCTCGGACAACGAAAATCTGCAACTGCTGCCGTCGTACGACACGTTCGACATCGGTGTGGTGGCTTATATCGGCAGCAACTGGGAAGTGCGCGTGCAAGGCAGCAACGTGACCGACGAATTGGCGCTGACCGAGGGCAATGCCCGCATCGTCGGCGATTCCACCTCGGGTGGTGCGGGCAGTGATCGCGTGTTCCTCGGTCGTGCGATCCAGGGCCCGAACTACACGGCGTCGGTGACGTATCGCTTCTGATCACTGCCGGATGAGTGCGCGTCATACTGTTTCTCCAGGCGGATGATCGTACCCCTCCCGCCGGCCGTGGCCCGCTGGCATCCGGAATGCTCCGGATGCCAGCGGGGCTTTTTTTGCCCGGATGTATTACCGCAGCGAAGGATGCTCAACGCATGAACCGAACCCGCGTCATCATTGCCATCGTGCTCACTTACATGGTTTTTGCTGTGCTGATGAACAGTGTGGGTACGGTCATCCTGCAGGCGATTCAGAGTTTTCATATCGACAAGACCCAAGCCGCCACGCTGGAAGCATTCAAGGATTTTCCGGTCGCTATCGTGTCGTTTGTCTTGGCTTCGTTTTTGCCACGGCTCGGCTATCGCCGCGCGATGATGGCTGGCTTGGCGGTGGTCGCACTGGCGTGCGCGCTGATGGCGCTGCTGCCCTCATTTTGGATGACGCGGCTGTTGTTCGTCAGCATCGGTGCAGGTTTTGCCATCGTCAAGGTGTCGGTGTATACCCTGATCGGGTTGCTCACCCACGACGAAAAACAGCACGCCAGCCTGACCAATACCATCGAGGGCTTGTTCATGGTCGGCGTGCTCGGCGGTTACTGGCTGTTTGGTGCCTTCATCGACCCGAACCAGCCGCAAAACCTGTCGTGGTTGAATGTGTATTGGGTGCTCGCCGCAGTGTGTTTGCTGGTGATTGCCTTGCTCGCCGGCAGCGCGTTCGACGAGTCCGCCGCGCGCACACCGGCGATCCGCCTGCGCGATGATTTTCTTGGAATGTTGCGCCTCGTCGCGCGCCCGTTGGTGCTGCTGTTTGTGCTCAGCGCCATGCTGTACGTGCTGATCGAGCAGAGTATCGGCACCTGGTTGCCGACCTTCAACAATGAAGTGCTGCGCCTGCCCAATGCGATGAGCGTGCAGATGGCGAGCGCCTTTGCCGGCTCGCTGGCACTGGGACGGCTGCTTGCCGGCATCATGTTGCAGCGGTTGCGCTGGCAGCATCTGCTCTATGGCTGCCTGTTGGCGATGGCGACCTTGGTGCTGGTGACGCTGCCGCTGGCGCAAGGGGTCGCGCCCGGTTCGGTGACCGGCTGGGCTTCGGTGCCGCTGGCCGCATTTGTGTTCCCCTTGATCGGCTTGTTCATGGCGCCGATTTATCCGGCCATCGTCTCGGTAATGCTGAGTGCATTGCCCCGGCCGCAACACGCGGCGATGACCGGTTTGATCGTGGTCGCCTCGGCGCTGGGCGGCACCACCGGCTCGATGATCACCGGTCTGGTGTTCGCCAGCTTCGGCGGCCAGACCGCGTTTTACCTGTCGTTGCTGCCGATGGTGGCGATCGCCGGCACGTTGTGGGCGTTCCAGCGCGCAGCGCACGCCGCCGCCAGCGAGCGCGTAGTGGCGTAATGAAAAACATTGGGTCCGCAAAGGACGCAAAATGCGCAAAGGAAAAGTGCAAAGGGAAAACGCCGAGAACATCCGAGTCTGGGTGTCGGTGCCGCCGCTGCGCGGCTTGAACCGACCTACACGAGCACGATGCCGTGGGTTGCGAGGTCGTAGGTCGGATCAAGCGCCAACGGCGCGGATCCGATATAGCCATGATGCGGTTGGATGGAACGGAGAAGCTGATGTGTAGCGCATTGTCGCACTTGGCCCCGCACATCCCTGTGCTTTTTCCGTTTCATTTCACCGCGGTTTGGCAGTGTCGGGTCGGCGCTTGTGACGAATGCTGCTTTGCTTTCCCTTTGCGTTGTTTGCGTCCTTTGCGGACGCAACGCTCCGCTTGGTTTCCGCACGGTATCGCCGCTACGGCCATCACGCCGCTGGCTTGAGCCATTCCAGCCGGATCGAGCCGCCGGCTTCGGCGAGGTTGTCGCGCAACGCGCCAAGGATCGGTGCCAGCGCGTGATCGAGTTGCCAAGGTGGATTGAGGATCAGCATGCCGCTGCCGTTGAGGCGCAGCGGTGAATCATCGGCACGCACCAGCAATTCGGCGAGCAATGCCGATTTGATCGGCAGCGCGGCGGCACGGCGAAAAAATGGCAACACGGTGCGGCGGCGCTTGATCGGATACCACAAGGCGAAAATCCCTTGCGGCCAGCGTGTCAGCCCTTCACGCAGCGCCGGCAAAATGGCGTCGAACTCGTGCTGCTGCGCTTCGTACGGGGGGTCGATCAACACCACGCCGCGCTTTTCTGGTGGCGGCAACAGGGCTTTGATCGCGCCGTAGCCGTCGCGCTGATGTACCCCGACGCGGGCATCGTTGCGGAACATTGCCTTGAGCGCGGTTGCCGGCTCGGGCTGGATTTCGCAGCAGGCCAGCCGGTCGTCATCGCGCAGGGCGCCGGCGATCAACAGCGGCGAGCCGGGGTAGCGGCGCAGTTTGCCATCGCCATTGTGCGCCTGTACGGCGGCGAGATAACGCGCCAGTGCCGGGTGTGGCTGGCCCCACAGCCGTGCGATGCCGCTGTCGGCCTCCAGGTTGCCGGCCAGGTCGTGGCTGCCGGCGCCGGCGTGGGTGTCGAGCACGAACCAGGCGCTGGGCTTGGCCGACAGGGCGGCGAGCAGTTCGAGCAGCAGTGCGTGCTTCAAGACATCGGCGTGATTGCCGGCGTGGAATTGGTGTTGGTAATTCATGGCCTGCCAGCTTAACGGTGCGCGCCCCGGTGTGCCAGAACGATTTTTCCCAGATTGATTTTTCCGGCCCGCCACCTTGACGTTGCCATGCCGTGCCATCTACGCTCCGCGTCCTTGTTGCCGATGTGAATCGGACCGTGCAACTGGACAAAGGATAGTGATGAGCAAGCGTGTTGCGATTGTCAGCGGTGGTATCGGCGGTCTGGGTAGTTGCATCTGCATGCAGCTTGCGCAGTCCGGGCATAGCGTGATCGCGCTGGATCTCACGGCCAGTGAATCGCGCCTGAGCGCGTTCCGCGAGCAGGTGGCTGGCTTTGATGTGCAGTTCGAAGCCGGTGATGTCACCGATTTTGCCGGATGCGGCGCTCTGGTGCAGCGCCTTGAGCAACGCTTCGGATCAGTCGATGTGTTGGTCAATGCCGCCGGCATTACCCGCGATGTGAGCTTGCGCAAAATGCGGCCTGCGCAGTGGGCCGATGTGCTGCGGGTCGACCTGGACGGTGTGTTCAACCTCACCCAGAACGTGATTGGTGGCATGATCGATCGCGGCTATGGACGGATCGTCAACATCAGTTCGATCAACGGCCAGACCGGCCAGTTCGGGCAGACCAATTATTCAGCGGCCAAAGCCGGCATGCACGGCTTCACCATGGCGTTGGCGCGTGAGGTGGCACGCAAGGGTGTGACCGTCAACACGGTGTCACCGGGTTATTGCGACACCGAGATGGTCAAGACCATTGCCCAGCCGCTGCGCGAGCAGATCATCCAGAGCATCCCGGTGGGCCGGATCGGCCAGCCGATCGACATCGCGCGCGCCGTCGATTTTCTCTGTGCCGAGGGCTCCAGTTTCATCACCGGGGTCAATTTACCGGTCAATGGCGGCCTGTTCATCAGCTTCTGAAGTCGCCGCAACCGCACTGGGCCGCGGCGGCTATCGCTGAGATTTTCTACAGTTCGCGCACCACGCGAAAGCCCAGCCGGGCATCGACGGTGTTGGGTGCGGCGCCCAGCCGGAATGCCGAACGCACCTGCTCTGGCGCACTGGCCCACGATGCCCCGCGCAACATGCGGGTGTTGCAGCCGGCGTTCACCCAGGCGCTGCCGTCGGTCGGCGCACGCTGGTAGGAATCGTGCCAGCAATCCTCGACCCACTCCGATACATTGCCGATGGTGTCATACAGCCCGAAGCGATTGGGTTCGAAGCTGCGCACCGGCGCCGGGCCCCAGTAGCCGTCGTCATAGCCCTTGAATGAATTGACCCAGTTGCGTTTCGATGCCGAGCGGTCTTTCGAGCCGGTAACGTTGGCCACGGCTTTGACCGGATCGCCATCACCCCACGGGTAGGCGGTGTTGCTGCCAGCGCGCAACACGAATTCAAACTCCGCCTCCGACGGCAGCCGGTAACGCTTGCCGGTTTGTTGCGACAGCCACTGGACATAGGCTTGGGTATCGATCCAGGAAATGTGGATCACCGGCAGGTTGTCGTCCGCTTTGCTGCCGGCATGATCGTTTTCCCAGGTGACGCCGTTGCGGTCGGCAAGTGAGCCGGTGTTCTCGTCGTAAACCGTTGATTTTCGGGTTTGCATCGAGGTTGGCGAGTAGCCCGAAGCGGCGACGAAGCGGCGAAACTCGGCGACCGTGACTTCGGTTGCCGCCATCGCAAACGCACGTTTGAACTTGACCTCTATCTGCGGGCCTTCGTTGTCGCTACGGCCTTTCTCGCGCTTCGGCGAGCCCATGGTGAAGCTGCCCAGAGGGATCACCACCAGTTCCGGGCCATTGCCGCCGCCGGCCAATGGATCGGTCAGTCGCTGGCCGGGCTTGAGTGAGGCATAGGTGCGCGCGTTGAACACCTGTTCGCGCAATTCCTCGACCTGGCGGGGTTGCAGCGATGCCGCATCGAGTTGCTGCAGCAGGGCATCGGCAGCATCAAATTGCCCGCCGTCGATGGCCGCTGTAATTTGCTGTTCCAGCGCGGCGGCACGGGCGCCACGCAGTTCGGTAACCCGTACGCCGGCGTCCTGCACCGACTGATTGCCGGGGGTGATTTTATCCGCCTCGCCGAGCAGCTGGTCGGCACGGGCGAAGGCATGGGTTTGTGCCGCGTTGATGGCTTGTGCGACCAACGCCGATTGCACCGCGGCGAGACCCGCCAGTGCAGTGGCATTGCTGGCATCCTTGGCCAGTACGGCGCGGTAGGCTTCCAGCGCATTGTTGCGCGCCGGCTCGATCAACTGCCCTTGCGCAAGATGCTGTTGCGCGATCGTGAGCAACTGCGCCAACTCGCGACCGGCGGCAATCTTGGCGGCGAGCGCCTGCACGGCCGCATCGCCGGGCTGGTTGCGCGAGGCAATCGCCGAGTAGCGCGATGCGGTGTCGAAGTTGCCACTGGCAATCGCCGCCTCACCGCGTTGTACAATCCACGCTACGCTGCGGTTGACACCGGCTCTGGCGGCGGCGTTGTTGGAATCGCGGCGCAGGACGCGAAGATAGATATCCAGTGCGCCATCGGTATCTTCCGCGACCCGGCCGGCGGCATAGGCGCGGTCGGCCTGGGCCAGCATTTCGCGCATCTCCAGCTCCGGGTCGGCGCGGTAAGCCGGGTTCCAGTCTTCGGTTTGCGATGCCGAGTCGATCAGACGCTTGCGCAGCTTGGGCTCGTCTGGGGCTTGAGCATCTGCTTCGGCTGGCGGCGTTGCTGCGGTATCTTGTGCCCACGCGAGTGTGGCCGACGGCAGCCAGATGGCGAGGCTGGCACTGAGCGCGATGGTCAAGGCGCGACGAGATGTCTCGTGGTTCATGGCACGCTGCATTGGCTCTTTACTCCCCCTGAAACCGGTTGATCGTTCCATTTTTCAATGAAATGAAGACACGACTGCTTGCAAACTTAGGCGATACCGCGCATGGCTGCAACTGATTTTACGCAATGGAATACGGCATGGGTCGCAGATTCTACTATTCTGCATGCGCGTCTTGCCGCTTGGGAAGGCCAGCCGACAGTGGCGTTGGACACCGAGTTCATTCGCGAACGCACGTTTTGGGCGCAGTTGGCGCTGGTGCAACTGGCGGTTCCTGGCGAAATCGTCCTGGCCGACCCGCTGGCACCCGGCATCTGCGCTGTGCTGGGCGAGTTCTTTGCACGCAAGGGTATCACCTGGCTGATGCACGCGGCTGGCGAAGACTTGCAGGCGCTGCGCGTCAGTTGTGGTGTGGTGCCGGAACCCTTGTTCGACACCCAGTGTGCTGCCGCGCTGAGTGGCATTGGCGCGGGGATGAGCTATCAACGGCTGGTCGAACAGGTAACCGGGGTGGCGCTGGAAAAGGGCGAAACCCGTTCCGATTGGCTGCGTCGGCCGCTGAGCGAGTCGCAGTGCCGCTACGCGGCGGACGATGTGCGCCATTTGCACGCGATCCATGGCGATCTGAGCCAGCGCCTTGCCGGCCTGCGCCGCGCCGACTGGTTGGCGCAGGAGTGCGCGCGACAGGTTGCCAATGAGCTCGATCAGCAGCCCGAGCCGCGGCCGCACCTGGCGCTGCGTAGCGCCCAGGGGTTGTCGGGCGATGGCCAGTGGCGGCTGTGCCGGCTGCTGCACTGGCGCGAGGTGCAAGCGCGCGCGAGCGACCGGCCACGCACCTGGATTTTGGACAATGAGCTGGCGGCCACGCTGGCGCGGCTGTCGGCACACGAGCGGGGCGAGTTCGATCACGCACTGGACAATCACCCGAAGGCGCCGCGCAAACTGCGCGAATCGTTATGGGCGGTGGTTGCCGATCCGTTGCCGGTGCCTGCGGATTTCGTGTTGGCCAGCGTGCAGGGCCCCGGCGATCGCGATCGACTGCGCCGTTTGCAGGCCGCGATCAAACACGAATCCGAACGTCTGGGTTTGCCCGAGGGCGTGCTGGCCTCGCGCCGCCTGCTGGAAGCACGCATGCAGCACGGCCGCTGGCCTGCCGATACCGCCCGGTGGCGGCTGGCGATTCTGGAGCCGCTGCTGGCACCCCTGTTGTAAATGCGCGAGGGGGATTTTATTGCCGGCGCCAATCGCTTATACTGTTCCGCTTGCCGCGCCCACGTCGGGTTGCGGTTCGCCCGTTTACGATCGAGAGCAGATACGACTATGGTCAAGATTCGCCTGACCCGCGGTGGCGCCAAGAAGCGCCCCTTCTATCACATCGTGGCGATCGACCAGCGCGCCAAGCGCGATGGTCGTGCGCTGGAGCGTCTGGGTTACTACAACCCGATTGCCACCGCCACCGAAAAGCGCGTTGAAGTCGATGTCAGTCGCGTGCAGCACTGGGTGGGTCAGGGCGCGCAGATGACCGACAAAGTCCGTCAGCTGGTGCGTGAGGCTGCGGTCGCGCAGGCAGCCTGAGTGTCCGGGCCGGCTTCGCCCGGCCTTGTGACGCCACCTGATGCCATGAGCACCGGGCAAGCCAGTTCCGCTGGCGAGCGGCTCATCCAGTTGGGTCGAGTGGTTGGCGTGTTTGCCGTCAACGGCGAGCTCAAACTGGAGTCGTACACCGAGCCGCGCAGTGCCATTTTCCGCTATCAGCCGTGGCTGCTGCGCAGCCATCAGGGCGAGCGTTCGCTCGCCGGTGTGCGTGGACGCGATACCGGTCGCAACGTCGTTGCGCGATTTCCCGATGTCGATGACCGCGAGCAGGCGCAGGCCATGATCGGCACCGAAATCTGGGTGCGTCGCGCACAATTGCCGCCGCCCGCCGCCGGCGAATATTACTGGGTCGATCTGGAAGGGCTGGCGGTGGAGACCCTGGCCGGGGTTGCCCTTGGCCACATTTCCCATATGCTGGCTACCGGCGCCAATGATGTGATGGTGGTGGCCGGCGAACGCCAGCGCCTGCTGCCGTTCATCATCGGTCAGTATGTGCATGCCATCGATTTTGCTGCCGGCAAGGTGGTGGTCGATTGGGATCCCGAGTTTTGAACCGGCAAGCGATTGGGGTTTGATGTGCTGCGGGTTGACGTACTGACACTGTTTCCCGAGATCATCGAACAGTGCAGTGCCGCTGGTGTGGTCGGGCGCGCGCGTGAGCGCGGCCTGTTGTCGCTGCACTGCTGGAACCCGCGCGACTACAGCCAGGGCAATTACCGCCGTGTCGATGAGCGACCGTTTGGCGGCGGCCCGGGCATGGTGATGCTGATCGAACCGCTGCGTGCCTGCCTCGCCGCCGTATGCGAAGCCGCTGGCCCGGCGCCGGTGATCTACCTCAGCCCGCAAGGTGAGCGCCTGACCCAGCGCGTGGTGCGTGAACTGGCGCAGGCGCCGCGCCTGATTGTGCTGTGTGGCCGCTACGAGGGCATCGATGAGCGCCTGATCGCGCGGCAGGTGGATCGTGAGATTTCGATTGGCGATTACGTACTTTCCGGTGGCGAACTGGCCGCTGCGGTACTGATCGATGCGGTGGGCCGCTTGCAGGAAGGCGCGTTGCACCATGCCGACTCGGCGATCCAGGACAGTTTTGAGGATGGCCTGCTCGATTTTCCGCACTACACTCGCCCCGAACGTGACGGCAAGGATGCCGTGCCCGAGGTGTTGCTCAGCGGCGATCACCGCGCCATCGCCCGCTGGCGGCGGCAGCAATCGCTGGGGCGGACCTGGCTGCGCCGCCCAGACCTGTTGGCGCGGGTCAGCCTGAGCGATGCCGATCGGGCCTTGTTGGCCGAGTTCAAGCGCGACTGGTCGATCATGCATCGAATCACTGGCAAATAGGGTTTTTTTCGCGCTATAATGGCCGACTAATCGGCGCGAATGTCGCGTGTGTTCGAGCAAACCAGGTCATTCCCTCATGAGCAATCTCCTCCAGCAATTCGAAGCCGAGCAGATGCAGCGTACGCTGCCTGCGTTCGGGCCCGGCGACACCGTTGTCGTCAACGTCAAGGTCAAGGAAGGCAACCGCGAGCGCGTGCAGGCTTTCGAGGGCGTCGTCATCGCCAAGAAGAACGCCGGCCTCAACTCCGCTTTCACCGTGCGCAAGATTTCGCACGGTTTCGGCGTCGAGCGCGTGTTCCAGAGCCACAGCGCCATCATCGACTCGGTCGAGGTCAAGCGCATGGGACGCGTTCGCGCCGGCAAGCTGTACTACCTGCGCGGTCTGGAAGGCAAAAAGGCACGCATCAAGGAAGACCTCGCCGCCCAAGCCAAGGCCAAGGCGAACGCAAAAGCCGCTGCTGCGGCCGAGTAAATCACCGTATCGCGCAGCGTCGGCAACGGCCACCTTCGGGTGGCCGTTTGCGTTGCTGGCCTTGATTTACGCGCAACGATGACCATCTTGGCCGGATCGTGATCTGCAAAACTCCGGAGTATGCCGTGACCACCGAGACCTTCAATTTCCAGGCTGAAGTGCAGCAAGTGCTGAAGCTGGTCATCCATTCGTTGTACTCGCACAAGGATATTTTTCTGCGCGAGCTGGTGTCCAACGCCTCGGACGCCTGCGACAAGCTGCGCTTCGAGGCACTGCAGGATGCCAGCCTGTATGGCGATGACCCGGGCCTGAAAATCGAGCTGGTTGCCGACAAGGCCGCGCGCACGCTCAGCATCCACGACAGCGGTATCGGCATGAGCCGACACGAGTTGATCGAGAACCTGGGCACGGTAGCGCGCTCGGGCACGCGCAAGTTTCTCGAAGCCATGGCCGAAGACAAACGCGGCGATGCACAATTGATCGGCCAGTTTGGGGTTGGTTTTTATTCGGCGTTCATCGTCGCCGACCAAGTCAGTGTCACCTCGCGCCGTGCTGGCAGCGACGAAGCATGGACGTGGCAGTGCAGCGGCGACGGCAACGAATTTACCGTGCAGTCGGCATCGGCAACCACTCCGCGCGGTACCACGGTGACGCTGCAACTGCGTGCAGACGAGGACGAGTACCTGGACGACTGGCGTCTGCGCGAGCTGGTGCACCGTTACTCCGAACACATCGATTTTCCGATTCGCATGCCTGCCGCCAAGAGCGATGAGGACAACGACGAAGCGCCCGGGTTCGAGACCATCAATCAGGCGTCGGCGCTGTGGGCACGGCCGCGCAGCGAGATCACCGATGCGGACTATCAGGCGTTCTATCAGCACGTCTCGCACGATTTTGGCGAGGCACTGACCTGGACCCACAATCGCGTCGAGGGCAATCAGAACTTCGTCTCGCTGCTGTATGTGCCGGCGAATCCGCCGTTCGACATGTTGCAAGGTGGGCGTGAGGAACGTCATGGCTTGAAGCTCTACATCAAGCGCGTTTTCATCATGGATGCGTCCGAGCAGATGCTGCCCAATTACCTGCGTTTCGTGCGTGGCGTGGTCGATTCCGATGATCTGCCGCTCAATGTCAGCCGCGAGTTGTTGCAGTCCAGCCGCCAGGTGGAACGCATCCGCGGCGCATTGAGCAAGCGTGTGCTCGACCTGCTGGAGCGGGTCGCCAGCGAGGACAACGACAAGTACGGTGCATTCTGGAAAGCCTTCGGCAACGTACTCAAGGAAGGCGTGGTCGAGGATGCCGGTAACCGCGAGCGTATCCTCAAGTTGCTGCGGTTTCCGTCGACGTTGAGCAAGGTCGCCGACGATCGGGTGTCGCTGGACGCCTATATCGCGCGCATGAAGCCCGAGCAAAAGGCGATTTACTACATCACTGCCGATGGCTGGAATGCCGCCCGCCACAGCCCGCAGATCGAAGCGCTGAACAAGCGCGGCATCGAAGTGCTGCTGATGCACGAGCGCGTCGACGAGTGGATGGCCGGCTACCTGCATGAATACGATGGCAAGCCGCTGCGCAACGCCGCCAAGGGCGAACTCGGTGAAGACCTTGCCGACGCCGCCGACACGCAGAGCAACGAACAGCGCGACGCCGAGGCTGCGCCGCTGATCGAACGCCTGAAAACGCTGTACGGCGACACGGTGAAGGACGTGAAATCCTCGCGCCGACTGGTCGATTCCCCGGCCTGCCTGGTCGCTGGCGAGTACGACATGGCGCCGCACATGCAACGCCTGCTCGCCGCCGCCGGCCATGCCGTGCCGCAATCGGCACCCAGCCTGGAGATCAATCCCGAACACCCGTTGCTGAAGCGTTTCGCCGCCGAAGGCGATGCGGCCGTAGCCGACGATCTGGGCTGGCTGTTGCTGGAACAGGCGCAACTCACCTCCGGCGCTGCGCTCGATGATGCCGCCGGTTTTGTCGCGCGGGTGAACCGGTTGATCGCGCGCGCCTGAGGTGCGAGAGGCGGGTTGTGCGGCAGCGGCGTTTGCCGGTGCGTCGTTCGACATCCAACCGCCCGGGCTTGGTGACTATCACGCAAAATCCCGGGTTACGGCCTGCGGCCTAACCCGGGCTACCGCAGCGCGTGCAAACTGGCACCGTCGCCCACCAGAATCTCCAGTAGCCCGGGTTGAGGCGCAGCCGAAACCCGGGACCGCGCAGCGCGTGCAAACCGGCACCGTCGCCCACCAGAATCTCCAGTAGCCCGGGTTGAGGCGCAGCCGAAACCCGGGACCCCGCAGCGGTTCAACGCTGGTTGAGGCGCAGCCGAAACCCGGGACGTGACAGGGTTGGGCCGCAGTTCGCGTGAACCGCGTACGGGTGCGATGCCGCGTCGCGCGCACGGGCAGCACGCTTCAGCGCGCCCGTTGCGCTGGTGCTGGCCCGGCACTACCGATACGATAGCGGCAACCATCCCGGCAACGAGGTAATCCCCATGCGCAGCGGCAATCCGGCTCTCAATGCCAACACCTTTCTCGATGCCAGCAGCGGCCGTGTGGTCAGCGCGGGCGACAGCACCGCGATGACCATCAACGGAACCGTCAACAAGACCGCGTTTTTGCTGGTGATGGTGCTGATTACCGCCGTCTACACCTGGAGCCGCTACGCCGGCCCCGAGTCGATTCCGGCGATCATGCCGATGGTATGGCTTGGCGCCATCGGTGGCTTTGTGGTTGCACTGGTCACCGTCTTCAAGAAAACCTGGGCACCGATCACCGCACCGCTGTATGCGTTGCTGGAAGGCTTTTTCATTGGTGGCATTTCGGTGCTGTTCGAGGCTCGCTATCCGGGCATCGTGATGCAGGCGGTGGGCCTCACCTTCGGCACGCTGGCGGCGTTGCTGATGGCCTATCGTAGCGGCCTGATCCGCGCCAGCGAGAACTTCAAGCTTGGCGTGGTGGCGGCCACAGGCGGCATCGCGCTGCTGTATCTGGCGAACATCGTGATGGGTTTCTTCGGCCACTCGATCGGGTTCATTCATGACAACGGCTGGCTCGGCATCGGCTTCAGCGCGGTGGTGGTGGTGGTCGCGGCGCTCAACCTGGTGCTCGATTTTGATTTCATCGAAGCCGGCGCCGAGGCGGGTGCGCCGAAATACATGGAGTGGTTTGGCGCATTCGGCCTGGTGGTCACGCTGGTGTGGTTGTATATCGAGATTCTGCGTCTGCTGTCGAAGTTGCAATCACGCAACTGAGCACGGCGATGAGCGGCTACCAATCACTGCGAATCGAACAGCTGGGCATGGTCGCCGAGCTGATCTTGCTTGGCCCCGGCCGCGGCAATGCGATGGGTCCGGATTTCTGGCGCGAGCTGCCACTGGCGATGGCTGAGATTCAGGCCGATGGCGCGGTGCGAGCACTCATCGTGCGCGGCAGCGGTGAACACTTCAGCTACGGGCTTGATCTGCCGGCCATGGCCGCGCAATTGCAGCCGATACTCGGCGCTGGTGCCGCCGGCCGTGCCGCCATCATCGCGCTGGCGCAGCAGATGCACAGCGGCTTTGCGGCCATTGCCAGCAGCCGCTTGCCGGTGATCGCTGCGATCGATGGCTGGTGCATCGGTGCCGGCATCGAACTGGCAGCCGCCTGCGATGTGCGCATCGCCAGCGCCAGCGCACGTTTTGCTTTGCGCGAAGTGCATGTCGGCATCGTCGCCGACCTCGGCGGCATCACCCGGCTGCCGCATTTGATCGGTGAAGCGTGGGCACGGCAACTGGCGTTGACGGGCGATGATATCGACGCTGCCACTGCCGCGCGCATCGGTCTGGTCACGCAGATGACTACCGACTCGGCAGCGCTGCTTGATGCCGCCCGGGTGCTGGCCGCGCGCATCGCCGCCAATCCACCGCTGGTGGTGGCCGGTATCAAGCAGGTGATGAATGCACGCATCGCCGCGGATGTGAGCAATGGCAACCGTGAAGCTGCCACCCTCAATGGCATGCTGATGCAATCGGAAGACTTCGCCGAAGCCATGCGTGCATTCATCGAAAAACGCACGCCCGCGTTCACCGGGCATTGAACCGCACGATGCCGAGCGCACGCTTCAAGGAGCAGCGCCTGCCGGCGTGGCGGCGCGCCGTGATCAAGGTCGGCAGCAGTCTGGTCGCTGGCGAGGGCGGTTTGAGTACACGCCATGCCAGCGCCATCGGCTTGGCCGTGGCGCGCTTGATGGCATCCGGGCACGAGGTGTTGCTGGTGTCATCGGGTGCGGTTGCGGCCGGGCGGAGCCTGTTGCGCGCCACGGCGCCGGCCAGCAGCGCGCTGCCGGCACGGCAAGCACTGGCGGCACTGGGCCAGGTGAGTGTGGTGGCGCTGTGGCAGCGCTTCTTCGATCAGCCCGTCGCGCAGGTGTTGCTGACCCATGACGACTTGCGCAACCGTCGTCGTTACCTCAACGCGCGCGCCACCCTGCATGGCCTGCTGGCACTGGGTGCGGTGCCGGTGATCAACGAAAACGATACCGTCGCGGTCGATGAACTCAAGCTCGGTGACAACGACAACCTGGCTGCGCACGTTGCCATCCTGATGCAGGCCGACTTGCTGGTGCTGCTGTCCGATGTCGACGGCCTGTTCGATCGCGACCCGCGCCGCGATAGCGCCGCGCAGCCAATTTTGCGGGTACGCACGATCACCGCAGCGTTGCGTGCCGCCGCCGGCGGCGCCGGCAGCAATGTCGGCACCGGCGGCATGGCCACCAAGCTCGATGCCGCCGCCCGTGCCAGCGAGGCGGGCATCACCACCGTGGTGCTCAACGGCACCGCGCATGCCGCGCTCGATGCGTTGCAAAACGATCGCCTGATCGGCACCCGCTTCGACCCTGCACGCAGCCGCGTCACCGCGCGCAAGACCTGGCTGAAAAATCTGCCGCCCGCCGCTGGCCGCCTGCACGTGGATGCCGGTGCTGCCAAAGCCATCGCCGAACGCGGCGCTTCGCTGTTGCCGCGTGGGCTGGTGGCGGTGCACGGCGATTTCGCCCGCGGTGACGTGGTGCAGGTGGTGCAACTCAAGCGCGGTGTCGAAGTGCCGCTGGCGCGTGGCCTGTGCCAGTACAGTGCCAGCGAATGCGTGCGTCTGGTTGGCGCACGCAGCGATGAAATCAGCGCCCGTCTGGGTTTTGCCTATACGCCCGAGTTGGTGCATCGCGATGATCTGGTATTGCTAACCTCTTGATGACTTCCCGGAGCGCGACATGACCGCATTGAACCCACAACTGCGTGCCGCCCACGCCGCCGCGCACGCTGTCGCCGCCATGGATACGTTGCGCAAACGCGCGTTGCTCCATGCCATGGCACAAGCGCTGGCCGATGCCCGCGATGCCATCCTCACCGCCAATGCGCGCGATGTCGATGCCGCCACGCAGGCCGAGCACAGCGCGGCGCTGATCGATCGCCTGCGGTTGAATCCATCCCGGCTCGATGCCGTGGTGGCCGCCGTCAACCAGATTGCCGAGTTGCCCGACCCGGTCGGTGAGATCACCCACACCGAGCAACGCCCCAACGGCCTGACCGTGCAGCGCGTGCGCATCCCGCTGGGTGTGGTTGCAATGATCTACGAAGCGCGGCCCACGGTTACCGCCGATGCCGCCAGCCTGTGCCTGATGGCCGGCAACGCAGTGGTGCTGCGTGGGGGCCGCGAGGCGCTGCATAGCAACCAGGCGATCGCCGCAGCGTTGCATGGTGCCATGCTCGCGCATGGCGTGCCCGCAGCCGCACTCACTCTGATCGCGGATGTCGAGCGCGAGTGCATCCGCGAGTTGGTGCAGGCGCAGGGGTTGATCGATCTGGTGATCCCGCGCGGTGGCGAGGGGCTGATCCGCTTTGTCACCGAACACGCTCGGGTGCCGGTGATCCAGCATTACAAGGGCGTCTGCCATCTGTACGTCGATGCCAATGCCGACCCGGCGCTCGCGCTGAAATTGCTGATCGACGGCAAAACCACCCGTCCCGCGGTGTGCAACGCGCTGGAAACGATGCTGCTGCATCGCGATATCGCCGCCACCTTTCTGCCCAACGCGGTGCTGCGCCTGCGTGCGCTGGGCGTGCAGGTGCGCGGTTGCGAGCGCAGCCGTGCGATCTATCCCGGCGTGATGGCTGCCAGCGATGATGATTTCGGCACCGAGTTTCTCGATCGTATTCTCGCCGTGCGTGTGGTCGATGACATCGATCAGGCCATCGCCCACATCCAACGCCACGGTTCCGATCACACCGAGGTGATCGCGACCCGTGATGCCGCCGCCGCCGAGCGCTTCATCCACGGCTTGCGTTCGGCCGTGGTGATGGTCAACGCCTCGTCACGGTTCAGCGATGGTGGCGAGTTGGGGCTGGGTGCCGAAATCGGCATCTCCACCTCGCGCGTGCATGCCTACGGCCCGATGGGCTTGAGCGCGCTCACCATCGAGCGCTGGGTGGTGCGTGGCGACGGCCAGGTGCGGCATCCTCAGTGATCGCAGCACACCTGCGCGGTGGGCTTTGGCTTGCCCGCCAGCATGAGTGCGAGCGTGGCTTGCACCGGCAACACCAGCACGATCCAGTCACCATTGCCCTGCACGCGAAACGGCAGAAACTTCAGAAACATCGCCAGCGCCGCCATCACCGCGATCAGTGTGAGCCAGCGCCGCATGGGCGTCGAGGGTGGTTGCTGACGCCATATCGCCGCTGCCAGCGGCAGCAGTGCCAGCGCCAGCGGGTTGAACAGAAGCAGATTTTCATTGCCAAATCCGGCGCGGTGCGCGCTGAGCACCGACAACGCAGTCAAGCCCAGGCCAATCACGCCCAGCAGCGCCCACCAGGTGCCCACCAGCACGGCGGCGGTGCGCGGCAGACGCCGTCGCAGGCCGGCAAAGCCAAGCACCAGCGCGATCGCCAGCGCGAAAAACCACCAGCGCCAGCGCGCCGGTGCGTCGGGTGCTGGCGGCAGCCGTGCCGGACTGAGCACCTGTTCGGCAATCACCAACGCGGTACCACTGGCGGTCTTCATTTCGCGCAGGTTGTCGCGCAGACGCATCGGGATGAACGATTCTTCCCAGCGTGACAGGTTTTGATCGGCAAACGGGCCGGCCGCAAGGTCGATGGCTAGCGCCATCCACGGCACCGGTGCGGACAGGCGCAGGGTTTCGCTGCGGTAGCTCAAGCCGTGAGAACGGCCACGCAGTTGCTTGCGCAGCGCCCCATCCAGGGCCACATCGAGCGCGTCGCGAACGCGCGTGGAGCAATTGTCGGTGAAATAGTCGTAGCGATAGTAGGCATTCTCGGGCCGCGCGTTCCATGCCAGGAAGGTGGCCAGTTGGGTGGCCGCTGCCGGCGCAACATCCAGCCACAGCAGATCGACGCCGCGACCGACCTGCGCGTAATAGGCAAGATCCTCGGACACCGGCAAAGCCAGCAGTCGATAGCGCATGTCGCCGGCGGCGAAGCGCAGCAGGAAGTTCGGCTCGTCGAAATCGAAATAGCCGTAGTTGTACAGCGTCGGTTCGCTGCCATCATCGGGCGCGACCAGAATGGCGTTATGACCGAAGCGCTCCCAATAGGTTTCACCAGGCTCCATGGTGACCAGGCCGATGCGTGGCGTGGCGTGTGCACTGACACTCAGCAGCAGTGCCAGCAGCAGATGCAGCCAGCCGTGCCGATCAATCATTCGCGGCAACATGCATCACGAAGGCATGCACCCGGCGTGCGTCGGCACTGGCGACGCGAAAATGGAACCTGTCCAGACTGAGCTCTTCGCCGGGTTCGGGCAGATGGCTGATCGCATCGGTGACCAACCCGCCAATGGTGTCGTAGTCATCATCGGAGAAGTTGCTGCCGAACTGCTCATTGAACTCGTCGATCGGCGTCAGCGCGTCAACGCGGAACTCGCCGCTGGGCAGTGCGCTGATGTGTGGCGCCTCGGCCTGGGTGTCGTCGTGTTCGTCGTCGATTTCGCCGACGATCTGCTCCAACACATCCTCGATGGTGATCAGGCCGGATACGCCGCCGTATTCGTCCATCACGATCGCCATGTGATTGCGTGACAGTCGGAACTCCTTGAGCAATACGTTAAGGCGCTTGGATTCCGGGATCACGGTGGCCGGGCGCAGCAGTTGGCGCACGCTGGCTGGCGGCTCGCCACTGCCATACGCGCGCAACAGGTCCTTGGCCAGCAATATGCCCAGGATGTCGTCGCGATCCTCGCCATGCACCGGAAACCGTGAGTGGCCCGATTCGATCACGGTAGCGATCACTTCGGTCATCGGCGCCTCGACATCGATGGCGACGATCTGCGCACGCGGCAGCATGGCATCGGCGACCTGCTGGTCGGACACCGCGATGGCGCCTTCGATCATGCGCAGAGTGTCGGCCGAGAGCAGGCCATTGGCGTGAGCGGTGCGCAGTTCATCGAGCACCTCGTCACGATTTTGTGCTTCGCCGGAGAGCATGTGGCCCAATCGATCAAACCAGGAACGCCGCTCCGGCCGGGTACTATTTGGGTCGTCCGACATGAGGTGTTGCAGTTGCGCCTCGGCAGGCGGGAGTGCGATTGTAGCGTGGCTCGGTGCAGCTTGCGAGAAGACGGGTACGGCGAATCGGGCTATCGGGCGGCGCTGGCGCTGCTTGCGAGGTGCAACATGTTGCGAAAATCGGTGTGTTTTCTGGTTTTTATCGCCGCTTCAGCGACCGCTGCCGGCGCGATGACTGAGGGGGATGCAGTGATCTGCGATGCCGGCAAGGTGCAATGGATGATTGGCGCGCTGGCAGACGCTGCACAGGTCGAGCGCGCGCGGATCGCGGCGGGCGCGGCGTCGGTGCGGGTGATTGCCGAGGGCATGATGGTGACCCAGGATTATCGTGAGGATCGCCTGAATCTCGATCTGGATGCGCGCGGCCGGATACGGGCGGTGCGTTGCGGGTAACGTGAATCAATGCGAAGCATTTCCTTGTTTCCATCGCCCTCTGGAAGAAGGCACGGGTTAGGGAAACGGCATGGCGTGTATTCGTGATGCGGGGTGGCCACTTGCCATTTCCGTTAGACCTTGGCTGTAGCCACAGCGGGTGCTGCGGCTCTTTGCAGGGGTGGATTTGGTTACACTTTGCAGCTGCGCCTTTGCGCCCCGATCCCGGAGTTCGCTTGAGTTTGGCATTGTTGGCTTCGATCACCCATCCCTGGCGGCATCGCGGGCTGATTCGCACCTTGGCGTGGCGCGATGTCGCGTTGCGTTACCGCGGGGCATTTCTCGGTGTGCTGTGGCCGGTACTGACGCCATTGCTGATGTTGGCGGTCTACACCCTGGTGTTCGGCGTGGTGTTCGCCACCCGTTGGCCGGGGCGGGTGGGCGAGGGCGGCATTGGCTTGTTTGCGCTGATGCTGCTCAGTGGCCTGTTAATGCAGGGGCTGCTGGCCGAGGTGCTGACGCGCGCGCCGTTGCTGGTGGTCAGTCAGCCCAATTACGTCAAAAAGATTGTGTTCCCGCTGGAAGTGCTGGCCTGGGTATCGTTACTGTCGTCACTGTTCCATGCGCTCACCGGGCTGGCGTTGTTGGTGCTGGTCAACGGGATTTGGGGCACCGGATTTGCCTGGACGCAACTGCTGCTGCCGTTGGTGCTGTTGCCGTTTTGTGTGCTGTTGATGGGCCTGAACCTGTTGATTGCGGCATTCGGTGTCTATGTGCGCGATCTGGCGCAGGTCATGGGCTCGTTGGTGACCTTGGCGATGTTCCTCGGCCCGATCTTTTACCCGCGTGCGGCGATGCCCGAAGCAATGCGGCCATGGCTGGCATTGAACCCGATCACGGTGCCGTTGGAGCAGGCCCGGCTGCTGCTGTTTGAGGGGCTGCCAGCGGATTTTGCCGTGCTCGCGGCCTACACGGGCGCGGCATTGCTGGTCTATGGTGTCGGCTTGTGGCTGTTCGCCATCTTGAAGAAGGGTTTTGCTGATGTCGTCTGACGCCATGGCGCAGGAAATGCAGCCGCTCGGCACGCTGCTGGTTGCTGCCGGCCTGATCGGCGATACCGACCTGGAGCGCGCACTGAAGTTGCACGAGCGCATCGGCGGGCGGCTGGGCAGCGTGTTGATGCGGATCGGCGCCTTGAGCGAGGACAATCTGCTGAACATGCTCAAGCAGCAGCTCGAGCTGCCGGTGATGGGGGAAACCGTGCCCGCACCGGATGAAGATGCCGTGCGGATGGCGGCGTTGGCATCGCCGGTGGGCCTGGACTGGCTGCTCGATCAGCAGGTGCTGGTGTGGCCGGGCGATGACGACAGCCTGTATTGCGCGGCCCGCGATCCGCTGCTGCCAAGCCTGCGCGAAGCCATGCGCCATGCTTACCCGGGCAAACGCATTCGCTGGTGTCTGTGTCGCGCCCAGGACATCGAGCGCATGCTCGACGCGCTCAATCAGGCGCGCGCCGGCGAGGGCTACGAGAGCGGCGATGTGGCGCACCTGCGCGAGATGGCGGAAGAAGCGCCGGTGGTGGAGCTGGTCAACAACCTGATGGCGCAGGCGGTGGAACAACGCGCTTCGGATATCCATATCGAACCCGAGCAGCGCCAGTTTGCGGTGCGTTTTCGCATCGATGGGGTGCTGCACGCGCGGCTGCGGCTGCCGCGCGATCGCTACGATGCCGTCGCCTCGCGCCTGAAGCTGATTTCGGGCATGGATATCGCTGAGCGTCGGCTGCCGCAGGATGGTCGCATGTCCACCCGCGTCGGCGGCCAGGAGATGGACATCCGCGTGTCGGCCCTGCCCGGCGTGCATGGCGAGTCGATCGTGATGCGTCTGTTGCCAAAAGAACGCAAGGAGTTGGGGCTGGATACGCTCGGCTTCGAGCGCGATCACCTGGCCTTGATGCGTGCGTGGACCGCCGAGGCCAATGGCATCGTGCTCGTTACCGGCCCCACCGGTTCCGGCAAATCGACCACCCTGTACGCCGCGCTGGCCGCCGCCAACGATGGCCTGAAGAAGATCATCACCGTTGAAGATCCGGTCGAGTTCCAGTTGCCGGCGATCACCCAGATCCAGGCGCACAGCGAGATCGGGCTCACCTTTGCCAGCGCGCTGCGCTCGATTTTGCGGCAAGACCCGGACGTGATCATGATCGGCGAAATCCGCGACCTTGAAACCGCCGAAATCGCGGTGCAGGCGGCGCTCACCGGCCATCTGGTGCTGTCTACTTTGCATACCAACGATGCGGTCAGCGCGTTTACCCGGCTGATCGACATGGGCGTCGAACCGTTTCTGGTGGCAACGCCGATTCGCGCGGTGCAGGCGCAGCGGCTGGTTCGCCGGTTGTGCGAGTGCGCACGCCCGGGCAAGGTGCCGGCGGCGATCGCCGCCGAGGTTGCACCGTTTGCACAGCAACTGTTCGGCGACACACCAGCGCAGTGGATGGAGGCGGTGGGGTGCAGCAAGTGCTTGAATACCGGTTATCGCGGCCGCTTGGGTATTTACGAAATGATTCCGGTATCCGAGCCGATGCAGCAGTTGATCGTCAACGGCGCCAACGTCAACCAGATGCGTGCGCTGGCACGCAGCGAAGGCTGCCGCTTTCTGCGCGAGGATGGCCTGCTCAAGGCGTGGCAGGGCAAGACCACGGTGGAAGAGGTGCTGCGGGTGACAGGTACGTGAGATATACCGCGGCCAGTCGCGTCTTGCATGGTGCTGGATAGCGGTGAAACCTTCTGTGCGTGTATTTTCTTCGTCATGCCTGTACACAACGTCTCCATGGACACTCTGAACAACCCCTATTCGGCGTCATTGCGAGCGGAGCGAAGCAATCCAGTTTTTTGTTTTGAAATGATTTTATGGATTACCGTGCCGCTTCGCTCCTCGCAATGACAGCTTGTTCAGAGCGCCCCGAAGGTCGATCGGTTGCTTGGCGTTCTTGGCGAGAACACCTGTCTTTTTCGCGCTTGCAGCAGTGCTGACGAGCCCTTGTGATTTTGGATGTGATCGATGAGTCGTATGTCTTTCAGTTTGCTCGCCAGCGATGGCGGTGCGCGTCGTGGCCGCCTGGATTTTCCGCGCGGTGATGTGCAGACCCCGGCATTCATGCCGGTGGGTACCTATGGCTCGGTGAAAGCGATGACCCCGCGCGACCTGCACGCCAGTGGTGCGCAGATCATTCTGGGCAATACCTTTCACCTGTTCTTGCGGCCTGGCCTTGAGGTGATCGCCGCACACGGCGGCCTGCACGGATTTACCGGCTGGAACGGCCCGATCTTGACCGATTCGGGTGGCTTTCAGGTGTTCTCGCTGGCACACCGGCGCAAGATCAGCGAGCTCGGCGTTACCTTCGCTTCGCCGGTCAATGGCAGCAAGGTATTTCTCGGCCCCGAGGAAAGCATGCACATCCAGCGCGTGCTCGGTTCGGACATCGTGATGATCTTCGATGAATGCACGCCGTACCCGGCCAGCGCAGCGCAGGCCAGCGCATCAATGGAGCTGTCGTTGCGTTGGGCGGCGCGCAGCGCGCTGGCGCATCAGGGCAATGATGCGGCGTTGTTCGGGATCGTGCAGGGCGGCACCTATCCGGCGCTGCGCAGTCGCTCGGCGGCGGAGCTGATCCAGATCGGATTCGATGGGTATGCCGTGGGTGGTCTGGCGGTGGGCGAGCCCGAGGCCGAACGCAATGCGATGCTGGAACATACCTGCCCGCAACTGCCTGCCGACAAGCCGCGTTACCTGATGGGTGTGGGCCGGCCGGAAGATATCGTGGAAGCAGTGGCGCGCGGAATCGACATGTTCGATTGCGTGATGCCCACCCGCAACGCGCGCAACGGGCATTTTTTCACCCGCTTTGGCACCGTGCGCATCCGCAACGCGCGTTACGAGCACGATCTGGCGCCGATCGACCCCGAGTGCGGTTGTTATGCCTGTGCCGCGGGCTTCACTCGCAGTTATCTGCGCCATCTGGATCGTTGCAACGAAATGCTTGGTTCGATCCTCGGCACCATCCACAACCTGCATTACTACCAGGAGTTGATGGCGCAGATCCGAACGGCGATCGAGTCGGGCCAGTTTGCCGCGTTCCGCGACGATTTTTACCAACGTCGCGCGGTCGTGGTGTAGCGGGACTCGGGACTCGGGACTAAACTTGCGAACTTCTGCTTTTGTTTCTGCGTTGTTGCTCTTGCTTTTCCGAGTCCCGAGTCCCGAGTCCCCAGTCCCGGCTTCACAATCCATGCGCCAATCGCGGCGGCATGGCATACTTGCGCGTCTTTATCAGGCCCTTTGGGGTCGCAACCGGGTTGATGACACGATGGACTTTCTGGATCTGCTGATTTCTCCCGCATACGCTCAGACCGCTGCTGCGCCCAGCCCGTTGCAGCCGCTGATCATGCTTGGCGTGTTCTTTGCGGTGTTCTGGTTCTTTTTGATCCGACCGCAGATGAAGCGCGCCAAGGAGCACCGCGAGCTGGTTGCCAAGCTCGGCAAGGGCGATGAAGTGATCGCCGCCGGTGGTATCGCTGGCCGCATCGACGAACTCGGCGAGCACTTTGTCAGCATCGAGATCGCCGATGGCGTCAAGATCAAGGTGCAGCGCAGCGCCGTGGCTACGGTTCTGCCCAAGAACACCTTGAAGTCGATCTGAACCACCCCAACCCCTGTCAATTCCCGGCCGCCATTGCGGCCGTACGCGGCTGATTGCGCCATGCTCGAGTTACCTCGTTGGAAATATGTCCTGATCGCACTGATTCTGGTATTCGGTGTGCTCTATGCGTTGCCCAATCTGTATCCGCAGGACCCTGCGGTGCAGATCAGCGCGAACCGTGGCAGCACGGTGGACGATGCGCTCAAGGCCCGGGTGGAAACCCTCCTCGCCGAGCAAAAGTTGCAGGCCACGGCGATTGAGGTCGGTGCCGACAACCTGCTGGTGCGCATGGATAACCCCGATGTACAACTGCGCGCCGCCGATTACTTGCGCGAGAAGCTGGGCCGCAACTATGTGGTGGCGTTGAATCTGGCTTCCACCGTGCCGGGCTGGCTGCGCATCATTGGTGCCTCGCCGATGAATCTGGGCCTCGACCTTCAGGGTGGTGTCCACTTCCTGATGGAAGTCGATCAGCGCGCCGCCATCGACAAGCGCGAGAACGCCTACGCCGACGATATCCGCACCGCGCTGCGCGATGCCAAGATCGGCTACAACACGGTCAACCGCACGCTTGGCCAGATCCTGGTGGAACTGCGTGATGCCGCCGACGGCGCCGCGTTCCGCAGCCTGATGGCGCGCGAGAATCCGCAGTTGCAGGTGACCGAGGGAGCTACGCCCGAGCAGATCATCGTGCGGGTGACCGATGCCGACCTGGCCGCGATCACCAACAAGGCGCTGGAACAGAACATCGGTACCCTGCGCAATCGCATCAACGAGTTGGGTGTGGCCGAGCCGATCATCCAGCGCCAGGGCGCCAGTCGTATCGTGGTGCAGTTGCCCGGCGTGCAGGACACCGCGCAGGCCAAGAAGGTGCTCGGTGCTACCGCCACGCTGGAGTATCGCGCGCAGGTCGATGGCGATGCCTATGAGGCGGCGCGTAGCGGCCGGGTGCCGCCCGATGCGCGGCTTTATTACCGCCGCGACCTGGGCTCCGATGGCAAGCCGATTCCGGTGCTGTTGAGCCGGCGCATCATCGCCTCCGGCGATCAATTGGTGGATGCCGTGTCCGGCAACGATCCGCAGGGTGGCGGGCCGATGGTGTCGGTTACCCTCAACAGCGCCGGTGGCAAGCGCATGTTCGATTTCACCTCCGAGAACGTCGGCCGTGGCATGGCGGTGGTGTTCGTCGAGCGCACCCCGGAAGTGCGCATGGTCGATGGCAAGGAAGTGCGCACCGCGCGCATCAGCGAAGAAGTGGTTTCGGTAGCGGTGATTCGCGGGGTGTTTGGCAAGCAATTCCAGACCACTGGCCTTGACAGCATCAAGGAAGCCTCGCAGCTGGCGTTGCTGTTGCGCGCCGGTTCGCTGGCCGCGCCGGTCGATATCGTCGAAGAACGGGTAATCGGGCCAAGCCTTGGTCAGGACAATATCGATGCCGGCGAGCGCGCGATCATGATCGGCTTTCTCACCGTCTGCGCGCTGATGATCGTCTACTACCACCTGTTCGGCGTGATTTCGGTGATCGCCTTGTTCAGCAATATTTTGCTGTTGGGAGCGGTCCTGTCGCTGGCCGGCGCCACCCTGACCATGCCCGGTATTGCCGGTATCGTGCTGACCCTGGGCATGGCGATCGATGGCAACGTGTTGATCGCTGAACGCATCCGTGAGGAGTTGCGCAACGGCAACACCCCGGTATCGAGTATCCGCTCCGGTTACGAACGGGCCTGGACGGTGATTCTGGATTCCAACGTCACCAAGCTGATCGCCTCGATTGCGTTGTTCAGTTTCGGCTCCGGGCCGGTACGCGGGTTTGCGGTGGTGTTGTTCGTCGGTGTGCTCACCTCCATGTTCACCTCGGTAACGGTCAGCCGCGCGCTGGCTACCTTGGTGTATGGCGGTGGCCGCAAAGTCAAAACGGTTTCGGTCTGAGGAGCGCGGATATGGAATTCTTCAGTCCGACAAGCAATGTCAACTTCATGGGTGTCCGCCGCTTTTCGGTGGTGATATCGCTGCTGCTGGTGCTCGGTTCGATCCTTGCGCTGGCGACGCGCGGCCTCAACTTTGCGCTCGATTTTACCGGTGGCACACTGGTGGAAGTGAGCTACGACGCGCCGATGGAGCAGCCCGCCGTGGTCAAGGCGCTGGAAGCTGCCGGTTTCAGTGGCGCGGTAGTGCAGCGCTTCGACTCCAGCAATTTTGCCATTCGCCTGGCACCGGAAACGGGTGCCAAAGACGACGCGGGCGCGCTCGACGCGCAGGAAACCAGCCTCGACAGCCGCAATGCGGCATTGGGGCAACGCGTGGTCAGCGCCTTGCGTGCCGATGGCGTCGGGGTGACGGTCAAGCGCAGCGAGTTCGTCGGGCCACAGGTCGGCAAGGAGCTGGCCTACAATGGCGTGATCGCGGTATTGGTGGTGCTGGCCGGCATCATGCTTTACATCGCGATGCGTTTTGAATGGAAGTTCGCGGTTGCTACGGTCGCCGGCGAAATGCACGATGTGCTGATCACGCTGGGTTTCTTTGCGGTTACCGGCATGGACTTCGACCTGACCGTGCTCGCCGCCATTCTGGCGGTAGATGGCTATTCGGTGAACGACAAGATCGTGGTGTTCGACCGGGTGCGCGAGCTGTTCCGCTCCACCCGTGGCAGCGAACCGGTTGAAGTGCTCAACCGCGCCATCAACAACACTTTGGGTCGCACCATCATGACCTCGCTCACCACCTTGCTGACGGTGGTGTCGTTGTACCTGTTTGGCGGCCAGACGCTGGAAGGCTTCTCGTTGGCGTTGATCGTCGGCATCATCGTCGGCACCCTGTCGTCCATCTTCTTCGCCTGTCCGGTGTTGCTCAAGCTGGGTGTGACCAAGCAGGACCTGATGCCGAAGGCGCGCGACGATTCCGAGCTTGCTCGCCGGCCGTAGGGCCGGCTTGCGCGGGCTGTGAGCGAAGGGTCAAAAATGGCAAAAATGGGGT
>Ga0100390_10000274_pt1 | contig 48682 bp, 43 predicted proteins | sample CryGeymeta201514_FD_81540 | JGI IMG/M metagenome (GOLD analysis project Ga0100390, IMG submission 81540) | Groundwater microbial communities from Crystal Geyser aquifers in Utah, USA - Crystal Geyser metaG 2015-14 | ecosystem: Environmental > Aquatic > Deep subsurface > Groundwater | place... | reverse complement strand
CGTCGCGAAGGGAGAGATTTTCGCGCTGCTCGGCCCCAATGGCGCGGGCAAGACGACGCTGATCAACGCGGTGTGCGGCATCGTCACGCCGTCGGGCGGCCATGCCGCGGTGTTCGGCGAGGATACCCAGCGCGATTATCGCAGCGCGCGCCGCCGCATCGGGCTGGTGCCGCAGGAACTCCACACCGACGCGTTCGAGACGGTGCTGGCGACGGTCGAGTTTTCGCGCACGCTGTTCGGCAAGCCGCGCGATCCGGCATTCGTCGAGAAACTGCTCCGCGACCTCACCTTGTGGGACAAGCGCGACGCCAAGATCATGGAGCTGTCGGGGGGCATGAAGCGCCGCGTGATGATCGCCAAGGCGCTGAGCCACGAACCCGACCTGTTGTTCCTCGACGAGCCGACCGCGGGCGTCGACGTCGACCTGCGCCGCGACATGTGGGACATGGTCCGCGGCTTGCGCGAACGTGGCGTCACCATCGTCCTGACGACGCATTATATCGAGGAAGCCGAGGAGATGGCCGACCGCGTCGGCGTCATCGCCAAGGGGCGGCTGATCCTGGTCGAGGAAACCGCGACGCTGATGAAGAAAATGGGCCGGAAGACGCTGACGCTCAATCTCAGCGAGCCATTGGCGCGCCTGCCCGAAGGATTGGGCCAATGGGACCTGGCGCTGGCCGCCGACGGGCACGAACTGGTCTATGAATTCGATACCCAGGCCGAGGCGACGGGCGTGCCGTCGCTGCTGCGCGCGATGAGCGACCTCGACATCGGCTTCAAGGATCTCAACACCAGACAGAGCAGCCTCGAGGACATTTTCGTCGGGCTGGTCCATGACAACAATGTGCAGACTGCGGAGACAGGATCATGAACCCGCGCGGCGTCTGGGCGATCTACCGGTTCGAAATGGCTCGCTTCGGGCGCACCTTCTGGACCAGCCTGGTCGTGCCCGTCATCACCACCAGCCTCTATTTCATCGTCTTCGGATCGGCGATCGGCAGCCGCATGACCGAAGTCGGCGGCGTGCCCTATGGCGCCTTCATCGTGCCGGGGCTGATCCTGCTGTCGATGTTCACCGAAAGCATCGGCAACGCGAGTTTCGGCATCTACATGCCCAAATGGGCGGGGACGATCTACGAAATCCTGTCGGCCCCGATCAGCCCGCTAGAGACCGTCACCGCCTATGTCGGCGCGGCGGCGTCGAAATCGATCATCGTCGGCTGCGTCATCCTGGCCACGGCGCAGATTTTCACCGCGACGCCGATCGCGCACCCGCTGGCCATGGCGGGATTCCTCGTCCTGATGGCGGTGACGTTCTGCCTGTTCGGATTTCTCATCGGCGTGTGGGCGCAAAGCTTCGAGCAGCTGCAGGTCATCCCGCTGCTCGTCGTCTATCCGCTGACCTTTCTTGGCGGCGCCTTCTATTCGATCGACATGCTGCCGCCGTTCTGGCGGACGGTGACGCTGTTCAATCCGGTCGTCTATCTGATCAGCGGCTTTCGCTGGACCTTTTTCGGCGAAGGCGACGTCAGCATCGGCGCCAGCCTCGGCGCGCTGGCACTGTTCCTCGGCATCTGCCTCGCCATCGTCTTCTGGATGTTCCGCACGGGCTATCGCCTGAAAAGCTAGGCTAGGGCTGGGTACAAGCCTTCCCGGTCTCGGCGCAGAACGCCGCGATCATGTCGGCTTTGACGTCGACGCCGGTCAGCGCCTGCATCGTTCCTGCGATCACCGAGGGCAGGGCCGCGCGCCGGCGCCTGGCGACATCGCCCGCTTCGAAAAAGACCAGCAGCGCCAGGTCGTCCTCGCTGAGCGCCTGCGCATAGGCATGGCCCTCGACCGCCAGCATCCGTTCGAACGCCGCGCGCCCGACGCGTTCCGACGTGGCGCGCAGCGTCGCCAGATCGGCCTCGCTCAATTCTGCGTGTTCGGCGAGCAGATCCTCGATATCGCGCGCCAGCAAGATCGGCGCGAGCTGCGCGAGGGTGCCCGATGCGGCGAGCTGGCGGCCCAGCTCCTCGGCGCGCGCGCTGGGAACGGCCGCAGGCGCAGCCTGAAGCGCCAATGCGGCGAGGACGGCGAACACCGCGCTGCGGTTCTAGCTGACGTTGAGCCGCTCGCGCATCGCCTTGCCCGCCTTGAAGAAGGGCACGCGCTTGGCCGGCACGTCGACCGATTCGCCGGTGCGGGGGTTGCGGCCCATGCGCGCCTTGCGCTCGCGGGTCGAGAAGGCGCCGAAGCCGCGCAGCTCGACGCGGCCGCCCGCGACCAGAGACGCGATGATTTCGTCGAAGAACGTATCGACGATCTGCTCGATCTCGGCATGGCGGAGATCGGGATTGTCCTCGGCCAGTTTCTGGACCAGTTCAGACCGGATCATAGTGCTTCCCCTCAATTCGCCTTGGCTTCGCTGGTGGTGTGATAACCTGCCACCCCGCCTAACGTAAATCAATCATTGGCTGCAAGCGTTCGAATATCAACAAAAAACCGCCCGGCACACCGGGTGCCGAGCGGGTTTTCGTTACGTCAAGCGAACGATCAGTCGGTCTTCTTCGACTTCAGCGCTTCGCCGAGGATGTCGCCGAGCGACGCGCCCGAGTCGGTCGACCCATACTGCGCGACCGCATTCTTCTCTTCGGCGATCTGCATCGCCTTGATCGAGAAGTTGGGCTTTTTCGAACGATCGAAACCGATGACCATCGCGTCGAGCTTCTGGCCGACCTGGAAACGCTCGGGACGCTGTTCGTCGCGATCGCGGCCGAGGTCGCTGCGCTTGACGAAGCCCGTCGCGCCGTCCTCGCCCGCCTGCACTTCGAGGCCGCCGTCGCGGACTTCGAGGACGGTGACGGTGACGACTTCGTTCTTCTTGGGTCCGGCACCCGAACCGCCGACGGCGGGGGCACCCTTTTCAAGCTGCTTCATGCCGAGCGAGATCCGCTCCTTTTCGGCATCGACGTCGAGCACGATCGCCTTGACCATCTCGCCCTTGCGATGCAGCGCCAGCGCGTCTTCGCCCGAAATGCCCCAGGCGATGTCCGACATGTGGACCATGCCGTCGACGTCGCCGTCGAGACCGATGAACAGGCCGAATTCGGTGGCGTTCTTGACTTCGCCCTCGACTTCGGAGCCGACCGGGTGCTTCTCGGCAAAGTCGCCCCACGGGTTCGACTGCGCCTGTTTGAGGCCGAGCGAAATACGACGCTTTTCCTCGTCGACCTCGAGCACCAGGACTTCGACTTCCTGGCTGGTCGAGACGATCTTGCCGGGATGGACGTTCTTCTTGGTCCAGCTCATTTCGCTGACATGGACCAGGCCTTCGATGCCCGCTTCCAGTTCGACGAACGCGCCATATTCGGTGATGTTGGTGACGCGACCGTTCAGCTTGGCGCCGATCGGGTATTTGGCGGACGCGCCTTCCCACGGATCGCTCTCGAGCTGCTTCATGCCCAGGCTGATGCGCTGCGTATCGCGGTTGATGCGGACGATCTGGACCTTCACCGTGTCGCCGATGTTGATGATCTCGCTGGGGTGGTTGACCCGCTTGTAGCTCATGTCGGTGACGTGGAGCAGGCCGTCGATGCCGCCGAGGTCGACGAACGCACCGTAATCGGTGATGTTCTTGACGACGCCTTCGATGACGGCGCCTTCGGTCAGGTTCTGGATCAGGCCGGTGCGCTGTTCGGCGCGGGTTTCTTCGAGCACCGCGCGACGCGACACGACGATGTTGCCGCGGCGACGATCCATCTTGAGGATCTGGAAGGGCTGGGGGATGTCCATCAACGGGGTGACGTCGCGGACCGGGCGGATGTCGACCTGGCTGCCGGGCAGGAACGCCACGGCGCCGCCGAGATCGACGGTGAACCCGCCCTTGACGCGGCCGAAGATGACGCCTTCGACGCGCTTTTCCTCGCCGAATTCGCTTTCCAGCTTGTCCCATGCCGCTTCGCGGCGGGCGCGGTCGCGCGACAGCATCGCTTCGCCCTGCGCGTTCTCGACGCGGTCGACATAGACTTCGACTTCGTCGCCGATCTTGATCTCGGCCTTCTGGCCGGGGGCGGCGAATTCGCGCAGAGATACGCGGCCTTCGCTCTTGAGCCCGACGTCGATGACGGCGAGGTCGTTTTCGATGCCGACAACGGTGCCTTTGACGACGCGGCCTTCAAAGCCTTCGTCTTCACCGCCGAGGGTTTCGTTGAGGAGGTTCGCGAAATCGTCGCGGGTCGGATTTGCCTTGGTGGCCATATGCTGGAGTGTCCTAATCGTATTTGTCCGGCCATCGGGAATGTCCCGAGGTCTGAGGGCCAGAGATTCCCTGACGACCCCATGCCGCCAAAGAGCCGGTCATGCGATTTTGGAGGATGAGGCCCGGAAAGCGACAAATCGCGCCATGGCGGACGGCCCGGCCCCTCTTGCGAAGAGGCGTGGGCGGATCGTTGCCATGTCGCTTGACCGGTTGGGCCGGTCTATTCGACGCCGCTCGTCCGCTTGGCGGAGAGCGCCTCGTCCACCAGGGCAATCGCCTGCTCGACGGCGCGCTCTATAGTCAGGTCGCTCGTATCAAGCAAGACTGCATCGTCGGCGGCCCGCAGCGGCGCTGCGGCCCGCTTGCTGTCGCGATCGTCGCGCGCGGCAAGGTCGGCAGCGATCTCGGCGAGCGTGACCGCCTCGCCGCGTGCGACCATTTCGGCATGGCGACGCCTGGCGCGCGCCGCGACCGATGCCGTGACGAACAGCTTGGCGTCGGCGCAGGGCGCGATGACGGTGCCGATATCGCGGCCGTCGAGCACCGCGCCGCCGGGCTGGTGGGCGAAGTCCCGCTGGCGGGCCAGCAGCGCCGCGCGCACCGCGGGATGTTTCGACACGCGGCTGGCGAGGCCGCCGACCGCCTCGCTGCGCAGCACCGGATCGGCGAGCAGGTCGTCGGGAAAGTCGGTCGCTCGCGCCGCTTCGTCGGGGATATCGGGATCGAGCTTGAGCGCCGCGCAGTGCGCCCCGACCGCGCGATAGAGCAACCCGGTATCGAGGTGCGGCAGATCATAATGCGTCGCCAGCGCCCTGGCGATCGTGCCCTTGCCCGAAGCGGTCGGCCCGTCGACGGCGATGATCATTACGGCGTGCGCGCAGGCCGAGCGCGGCTGCGCAGCGCGCCGAAAATGCCGTAGAGCGCGATTGCCATCCAGACGAATTCGAGCACCAGGGTCGGCAGATTGTAATTCACCGTCAGCGATACCGCGAGCAAGGCCGCGCCGATGAAGTTGACGATGTTGAACGCCAGCTTGTTCATCGCCTTGGCGCTGTTGGCATAGGCGAAGGCGGCGACGATGCAGAAGCTGCCGGCAAAGCCGATCAGGTCGGCGGCGAACGGGGTGATGATGGTCATGATCCCGTCGTTAGGCGTTCGATCAGGTCGGCGAAACCCGGAAAGCTCGTCGCGGCGCAGGCCAGGTCGTCGATGCGCACGCCGTCGCGGCTGGCAAGGCCGGCGACCGCCATGCTCATGGCGACGCGGTGGTCGCCGTGCGTGGCGATTTTTGCGCCGCCGACGAAGGGCGTGCCGCCGCTGCCGTCGATGATCATGTCGTCGCCCTCGATCGCGATCGCCGCGCCGCTCGCCGCCAATGCCGCAGCCATCGCGGCGAGACGGTCGCTTTCCTTGTGACGCAGTTCGTCGAGGCCGCGCGCGACGGTGCGGCCCTTCGCCAGCGCCGCAGCGACGAACAGGGCCGGATATTCGTCGATCATGTCGGCGGCGAGCGTGGCGGGCAGGTCGCGGCCGGTCAGCGGGCCATGGCGCGCGGTGATATCGGCGACCGCTTCGCCCGCGACGCCGCGCTCGTTCGCCAGCGTGATATCGGCGCCCATCGCGGCGAGCGCGGTGAGCAGCCCGGTGCGGCGCGGGTTGATCCCGACGCCGGTGACGGTGACCTCGGACCCCGGCACGATCAGCGCGGCGACGATGACGAACGCCGCCGAGGAAAAATCGCCGGGCACAGCGACATCGCACGGATGGAGGTCGCCGCCGCCGCGCAGCGCGATATGGCGCGCGCCGTCGGCGTCGGTCGAGATCGCAAGATCGGCACCGAACGCCGCCAGCATCCGCTCGCCATGGTCGCGCGTCGCCACCGGCTCGACGACGCGCGTCACGCCCGGCGTATTGAGCGCGGCGAGCAGCAGCGCCGTCTTCACCTGCGCCGAGGCGACCGGGAGGCGATAGGTCAGCGCGATCGCCGGGGCGAGCCCGCGCAGCGTCAGCGGGAGATGCGTGCCGGGCGCGGCAACGATATCGGCGCCCATCGCGCGTAGCGGTTCGGCGACGCGCGCCATCGGCCGCGCGCTGAGCGAGGCATCGCCGACGAAGGTCGCGGTGATAGCATGGCTGGCGACCAGTCCCATCAGCAGCCGCGCCGAGGTCCCGCTATTGCCCATGTCGAGCGCGCCCGCCGGTGGCAGCAGGCCGCCGACGCCGACGCCGCGCACGCACCAGCTCGCTCCATCGCGCGCAAGGCGCACGCCCATCGCCGCCAGCGCCCGCCGCGTCGCCGCGACATCGGCGCCGTCGGACAGGCCGGTGATCCGGCTCGTGCCGATCGCGAGACCCGCCAGGATCAGCGCGCGATGTCCGATCGACTTGTCGCCGGGGACGCGAACCGTTCCGCGCAACGGACCCGATCGGGCGAAGCGGGCTGGCGGGTCGGTGGCGATCGCGTCTCTCCTGCGCCGGCATCGGCGATAGCGCCGCCGGCCTGCGGAAACGGCTTTTGACAGTGGCCCTTGCATCTGGCAAGGCGCACGCCAAATTGCGGCACACCGGGTTTTCCCGGCGATTCTCGCAGACTCTGCAAACCTGGAAAAATGGAAATTACGCATATGGCCAAGGCTGAATGGGGAACCAAGCGCTCCTGCCCGAAATGCGGTACGCGGTTCTACGATCTCGGCAAGGACGATCCGGTCGTCTGCATCGAGTGCGAAAATAGCTGGACCCCCGAGCCCGTCCTCAAGTCGAAGCAGCCCATGCCCTATGACGAAAGTCAGAAGGACAAGGATGCCAAGGCCAAGGAGAAGAAGGACGAGGAGGAAGTCGCCGACGACGATCTCGACATCGATATCGACGAAGACGACGATTCGCCCGACAACGAGGTCGATCTCGGCGGCGACGACGATCTCGGCGTGGTCAAGGGCAAGGGCGACGAGGACGACAAGGACGACAACTGATCGCCTGACGATTTTGTGCAAGGCGGCGTGATCGCCCCCTTGCGCCATTGCGTACGCTGCCATAAAGGCGTGCGCCTGCCGGACGGTCCCAACCGTTCGTCGCAATGATGGGGCCGTAGCTCAGCTGGGAGAGCGCTACACTGGCAGTGTAGAGGTCAGGGGTTCGATCCCCCTCGGCTCCACCATCCTTGCTCCCTGCGGGTTCCTCGGCGGACAAGCCGGCTCGAGCGGCCGCACCGTTTTCCAGATTGAAATGCAGCAGCAGCCCGTGTTGGTCCGACGCGCCGGGGTCAGGCGGATTCGCGCTCCTGCGCGTCGCGATGGAGCAGCTGTTTGGCGGTCGCCAGCGTCTGGACGACGAACAGCACGAACAAGACGATGCCGAGCGCGCCGATGAACAGGTCGAAACCGCTGAGCGGGCCGAGAATCGGTCCGACCGGCGCGGTGACCAGCATCGCCAGGCTCATGCCGATCAGCACCAGCCGCAATTCGGTCGGGCCGCCCGACAGATAGGACAGGCGAAACTCGCCGATCACGCGCGCGGCGAGAAAGGTGTGGATCGACAGCAGCAGATAGGCCGCCAGCCCGAGCAGCGCGACGTCCATCCGGACGAACGGGCTGGCACCGATGCCGACCATGATGAACAGGTTGCCCAGCGCGTCGCTGCTGTGGTCGATGAAATAGCCGAACAAGGGTCGTTCGATCTTGCGGAAGCGCGCCAGGCTGCCGTCGAGCGAATCGCCGTACCAGTTCACGAAAAAGCCCGCGATCGACAGCCACAGCCAGGCTGAATCGAAGGCAGAGAGCGCGTAACCCGCGCCGACCATGGCCGCGCCGGTCAGGCCCAGCGCGGTCAGCGCATCGGGCACCACCCATCGCGGCGTCCGCGCCGCCAGCCAGTTGAGCAGGCGCCGCTCGTTGAGCGCGAGCAGATTGTGCTGAATCCGAACGGTCGGTGCTACCGACATAGATCCTCCAACGGCAACATGGGTGTTGGCCAGACGCTTCGGGTCCGACCGGACGATCCGATCTGACGGGAAAGCTGGCCCATAGCAAAGCATGGACATCGAGAGTGGGCATTCACCGCGGGCGCGTCAAGTCGCTACGGCTTTGCGCTCCGGACGCCCTCAAGCACGTTTTCGTTGATTTGGTCGCCATGAAGCACCGAGATATCGCCCGTGGTTTCGAGCACAACCGCGCGTACCTGCGCAAAATCGAGCGCATTGGCCTCACGCAGCTTGGCGATCAGGTCGGACCGCGCGACGCGGCTCTGCTGCAACGCCGCCTCGACGATCACGCCGTCGCGCATCAGCAGCAGCGGCTCGTTCTGCAGCACCGCCTCGGCGCGATCCGACGATTTGCGTATCCTGGCGATCGCGAACTGGGCGGCGAACAGGCCGCCGATCGCCGCCATCGCTTGGACGAATCCCGGCCAGTCGTCGGTCGTCGCGGCGCCGGCGAGCAGCGAGCCCGTGGCGACGGTGGCGACGAAGTCGAAACTCGTCATCTTGGAGAATGAGCGCAGACCGACGATCCGGACCAGCAGCACCACCCACATCAGCGCGATCGCGGTGAGCAGCGCGCCGCGCGCGATTTCTTCCCAGGGGGTTTCAAGACCGAACATGCCCTAACAGCATCCGAACGCGGCATTTGTTCCCGCGCCGCGGGGCGCGCCGGCTGGGCAAGACGCAGACGGCGAAACATGATATATGGGCGAAGGGGATGGTCGGCCAGGAGATTGCCATGAATATGCGCATGCTGTTCGCCTTTGCCGCTGCCGCTGTCGTTGCGTGTAGCGCCGGGCCGGCCATTGAGCCGGGCGCGTTGGCCCAATCGGTGAGGTTCGAGGCGGGTCCCGAGCTGTCCGCGCCGCGCGCTACGCATGCGCTGGTCCGGGTGGCGAGCGGGCAATTGCTGGCGATCGGCGGCTGCGTGCGCGACGGCTGCGAGCCCGGCCCGGCGAGCGCGACGGTCGATATCATCGCCGCCGACGGCGCCCGCGTCGAGGGCCAGGGGAGCTTGATCGAGCGCCGCGTTCAGCCCGCAGCGGTCGCGCTCGCCGACGGCCGTGCGCTCGTCATCGGCGGCTGGGTCGACGGCCGGGTCACGCCGACGACCGAGATTTTCGATCCCGCCAAGCGGCGCTCGCGCCCCGGTCCCGATATGGCGACGCCGCGCGCCGCCGCGACCGTGGTTCGCCTCGCCGACGACCGTATCCTGATCGCGGGCGGCTATGACGGATCGCGCGTCCGTGCCGATGCCGAAATATTCGATCCCGCCAGCGGCGAGCTGATCGCGGTCGCCGCTCTCTCCGTCGCCCGCAGCGGCGCGACCGGAACGCTGCTCGCCGATGGCCGCGTGCTGATCGTCGGCGGCGGCGACGGCGAATCGGCCGGGCGCCGCGCGCTCACCAGCGCCGAGATTTTCGATCCAGCATCCGCCAGCTTCACGACGACCGGATCGCTGACGCAGCGTCGTTATAAACACGGCGCCGTCGCGCTGCCGTCGGGCGACGTCCTCATCATCGGCGGTTCGGACGAGCGCGATTATGGCGGCAAGCTGCGCTCGGTCGAGCGATACGACGCGGCCAGCGGGCGCTTCCACGCCGCCGGCTCGCTCGCCAGCGCACGCTTCAAGCTTGCCGACGGCGTCCTGCTGATCGCGCCGGGCCGCGTCCTGGTCGCGGCGGGCGACGAGCATCCCGAAATCTACGACGTCGCGCGGCGCAGTGGCACGCTGCTCGACAGCGACCTCGACGGGCAGTGGAACTACATGACGATCGCGCGCGCCGGTAACGGGCGCGCGCTGCTCGCCGGCGGCTATCGCGAAGGGCGGATCGAGCCGACCCGGCGCAGCTGGATCGTGCGCTACGATCGCGCTCGATTCCCCGGTTGATCAGACGAAGGCGAAGCCCGGCTGGACGCTCCCGCCCTCGGGTTGCGTCGGTTCGGCATGCACCAGCCCGGCGAGCGTGACGCCGAGCAGGCGCACGCCCCTGTCGACCGGGATCAGCGCCTCGAGCAAACCGCGCGCCATCGCGGCGAAGGTGTCGCCGTCGGGCACCGGATGCGGCAGCGAATGCGACCGCGTGATCTGCCGGAAATCGGCGTATTTGACCTTGAGGACCACGGTGCGCCCGCGAATTTGCTTGGCGCTCAGCCCGTCCCAATTGATCGCGATGATGCGGTCGAGCGCGGCCAGCAGCTCTTCGCGGTCGCTGAGATCGCGGTCGAACGTCCGCTCGGTGCCATAGGACTTGCGGATCCGGTGCGATCGCACGGGGCGATCGTCGATGCCGCGCGCGATCGCCCAATACCATTCGGCGCTGCTGCCGAAATGGCGGGCGAGGAACGCCATGTCGCGCGCCGCGAGGTCGGCGCCCATCTGGATGCCGAGCGCCTTCATCCGCTGCGCCGTCTTCGGGCCGACGCCGTGGAAGCGCTCGATCGGCAGGCTGGCGACGAAGGCCGCGCCCTTGGACGGCGGGATGACGCAGATGCCGTCGGGCTTGTTCTGGTCCGACGCCAGCTTGGCGATAAACTTGCAATAGCTGACCCCGGCCGAGGCGGTGAGCCGCGTCTCGGCCTTGATCCGCGCGCGGATCGCCTCGGCGATCGCGGTCGCGGTGCCGATTCCGGCCTTGTCCGAGGTGACGTCGAGATACGCCTCGTCGAGGCTCAGCGGTTCGACCTCGTCGGCATAATCGGCAAAGATCGCGCGGATCTGCGCCGACACCTCGCGATAGGCATCGAAGCGCCCGCGCACGAAAATGAGGTCGGGACATTTGCGCAGCGCCGTCACCGACGGCATCGCCGACCGCACGCCGAATGTGCGCGCCTCGTAGCTGGCCGCGGCGACGACGCCGCGCGCCTTCGACCCGCCGACCGCGACCGGCTTGCCGCGCAGCGCGGGGTCGTCGCGCTGTTCGACGCTGGCGAAAAACGCGTCCATGTCGACATGGATGATCTTGCGCTGCCGGTCGTCGTCCATCGTCGCTCGCACTACCACGTTCGCGCTTCGTTCTCAAGCGGCCGCGCGATCACGGCGCTTGATTTGCGCGGGGTCCCGTGGCAATCGGACGCCGCTTCGATGCGGGCGGGTATAGCATAGTGGTAATGCACTAGCCTTCCAAGCTAGCTAGGCGGGTTCGATTCCCGCTACCCGCTCCAGCCACATTCCCCCTTAGTGGTCCCCGCATGTGCGCCTGGCGCACGGTCGTGGTCGACAGGCGATAGGCTGCTGGCGGATGAACCGCCCGACGATCCCGCGACAAGTTGCGACAATTTAGCCGGCTTGTGGCATAGTGCTGCGATACGACGACTGCATAACGGCGACATTGAGCGATCGGCCGCAAGGGATCGATCGCTTGCGACAAGGAGATCGAAGATGAACAAGATTGTACTCGGACTGGGCGCAGCGACGCTGATCGCCAGCGCCGGCGTCGCCGTTGCGCAGGATCGCCAGGCTGGCGGCGAACGCGGCCATATGGCGAAGATCGACAGCAATGGCGACGGCCAGATCACCCGCGCCGAAATGCTCGCCGGCGTCGATGCGATGTTCGCGCGCGGCGACGTCAACCAGGACGGAAAGCTCGACAAGGCCGACCGTGAAGCTCGCCGCGCGGCGATGAAGGCCAAGATGTGGGATCGGCTCGACGCCGATAACGACGGCAGCGTCAGCAAGGCGGAATATGATGCCGCCGGCGCCGAACGCGCTGCCAAGCGCGCCGCGCGCATGGCCGAGATGAAAGAGCGTCGCGCCGAACGCGGAGCCGAAGCCGGCGCCCGGGACGGTGAACGTCGCAGCGGCCACCGGATGCATCGCGGCAAGCGTGGCGGCATGGCGATGGGCATGCTGCGCCAGGCTGACAGCAACGGCGACCAGGCGATCACGCTCGCCGAGGCGCGCGCCGCCGCGGCCAAGCATTTCGACATGATCGATGCCGACCGCAACGGTGTCGCGACCAAGCAGGAAATGCAGGCGATGCACGCGGCGCACAAGGCCGAGCGCAAACCGCAGGCGGACTGACGCCACAGCCGTTGGCCGGTCGCTTGTCCCCCTTTCAGCGACCGGCCATAACGGAGGGCGGCGGCGGCCCGGTCGGGTTGCCGCCGCCGACCTGTTCATGCGCCAGGGCAGGGCGTCCCAGCTGACGGATTTGACACCATGACCGCCAATGATGCCCCGATCCGCGTCCTCCTGGTCGAGGACGAGCGTTCGATCCGCGAACCGCTGACCGACTATCTCGGCGCGCGCGGCTTTGCCGTCAGCGCCGCCGCCGACGCGACCGAGGCGCGCACATTGCTTGCCGCGCTCGGCTTCGACATCGCGATTTGCGATATCATGATGCCGGGCGAGGACGGGCTCAGCCTGACCCGCCACATCCAGGGCCATCTCGACATCCCCGTCATCCTGCTGACCGCTCGAACCGAAGAGGCCGACCGCGTCGTCGGGCTCGAACTCGGTGCCGACGACTATGTCACCAAGCCGTTCAGCCCGCGCGAGCTCTCCGCGCGGATCGGCGTCGTCATGCGGCGCATCGCGCGCGGCGGCAAGGTCGCGGCCGACGGGAGCGGCGGCTATGCGTTCGGCGAATGGGTGCTCAGGCCCGGCGAACGCGCGCTGGTCGGCAAAAACGGCGTCAGCGTGTCGCTGTCGAGCGCCGAGTTCGAGCTGCTCCAGGTGTTCGTCCGTCATCCGCGCCAGGTGATGAGCCGCGACCGGCTGCTCGACCTGACGGGCGGTGAGGACGGCGAGGCGTTCGACCGCGCCATCGACAACCGCATCAGCCGGCTGCGCAAGAAGATCGAGGTCGATCCGCGCGATCCGCAGGTCATCAAGACCGTATGGGGCGGCGGCTATATGCTGGCGCCGCCGGTGATGCGGATCGAGGGGCGGCGCTGATGCGCACGGGTCGCCTGTGGCCGCGCGGCGTCGTCGGCCAGCTCGTACTGGTCACCGCCCTGGCCCTGTTCGTCGCGCAGGCGATCGGCATGTACCTGCTGGTCAACGCCAGCGAGCGCGAACGGCTGTCGCAGCTGTCGGGCATCGCGGCGGCGCGCATCATCGGCGCCGCCGATCGCGGCATCGAGCGACCGAACGGTTCCGTCCGCGACGGGCGCCCGGCACGCGCGTATCGCCATCGTCCCGACGCCGCCATGCACCGGGCCGGGGGCCGCGCCTGGCTGCGGGTGACCGTCGAGAACCGCGCGCCGGCAAATCTCGCGGTCGATGGCTGGCCCGAACTGTCCGACCGCATCGGCGAAATTCTCGCGACCTCGCCCTATCGGTTCGACGAAGTCCGCTCGATCACCGTCGAGCGCGCCGCGCCGGCCGCTGACCCGGGCGCCCGCCCGCTGCGCCTGACCGTGATCGGCGCGCGCACGCCCGACGGGCGCTGGATCGTCGTGCGCGGCGGCGCGCCGTCGCAACGCTGGCTGATTCCTGGCCTGCTCGCGGTCCAGACGCTGCTCCTCTATCTGCTCTTGCTCGGTCCGATCCTGTGGATCGGCTGGCGCGTGTCGCGCCCGCTCAAGCGGTTGTCGGGCGCGGTCGCCGAACCGGTCGGCCTGGCCCATCCGGTCCCCGTCGTCGCCAGCGGCCCCGGCGACATTCGCGACCTCATCGGCGGGTTCAACGACATGCGCGCGAAGATCGCGGCGATGCTGTCGGACAAGGACCGCATGCTCGGCGCGATCGGTCACGATTTGCGCACCCCGCTCGCCAGCCTGCGCGTCCGCGTCGAAAGCGTCGGCGACGATGTCCTGCGCGACCGCATGATCGCCAGTATCGAAGCGATCACGGTGATGCTCGACGATATCCTGTCGCTCGCGCGCGTCGGCCGATCGCAGGAAACGCCTGCCAAGACCGACATGGTCTCGCTGGTCGATGCGCTGGTCGAGGATTATCGCGACATGGGCCGCGACGTCGGCATGGCCGGTGGCGAGGGCGCGGTGCGGACGATCCGCGCCGACCTTCTCCGCCGGGCGATCCGCAACCTCGTCGACAATGCGCTCAAATACGGGACGCGCGCGCGACTGTCGGTGGAAGCGGACGGCGCGGGCATTGCCATCGTCGTGCGCGACGATGGGCCGGGCATCGCCGCCGATCGCATCGCCGAACTGATGGAGCCGTTCGCGCGCGACGAAAGCTCGCGCAATCGCGATACCGGCGGCGCGGGCCTGGGGCTCGCCATCGCGCGGGCCATCGTCGCGCACGAGGGCGGCCGGCTGGTCCTCGCCAACGCCGCCGACGGCGGTCTCGAAGCACGGATCGTCCTGCCCTGAGGTAGCAGGCAGGACAGCCCGGCCGCCCCGCCTGATCCGGAGATCTTATCCGCGCGTCCCCGGATTGCGCCATTCCTCGTGGACCTCGCCCTCGGCGCACAGGAACCAGCGTTTGCTGGCTTCGAGCCCGATCGCGGTCAGGCGCCCGTTGCAATAGGCGCCGGTATCGATGCCGATCCGGTTGTCGAACTCTTCGACGTCGTCCGAGATCGTGTGGCCATGGACGACGACCTTGCCGTGATCGCGCTCGTCGTCGAGAAAGCGGTCGCGGATCCAGCGCGTGTCCTCGGTGCGCTGGCGGTCGAGCGGGCGACCGGGCATGATTCCGGCATGGACGAACAGATAGTCGCCGATCGTGATCGCATCGTCGAACCCGGCGACGAAGTCGACATGGTCGCGCGGGATCAGCGTCAGCAGACGCTCGGCAAGCTGGTCATATTCGAGCGCGAGATAGTCGGCCTCGTCGATCGGATAGCTCAGGATCGTCTCGCGCCCGCCGATGCGGGTAAAGAATTTCGCCGCCTTGGCGTCGCCCGACGCCGCCTGCACGAACACTTCCTCATGGTTGCCGGCGATGATGCGGACGTCCATTTCGCTGTCGCTCAGCGCCATCACGGTTTCGATCACCTTGCGGCTGTCGGGGCCGCGGTCGATCAGATCGCCGAGAAAGATGAGCGTCGTCTCTGCCGCGCCGCGGCTGCGATCGTCGTCTTCGATCTGGCCGAGCAGGTCGATCAGCAGGTCGTGGCGCCCATGGATATCGCCGATGGCATAGACGCGCCGCCCCGCAGGCACGCTGGCGGGCGCACGCGCAGGCGTTCGGGCCGACTTGAAGAGTCTCGCGATCATCGAATCCTGAATCCAGTTGGAAGCGCCCCCGATATGGGGCGGGGGCGTTCGCAATCAAGCGTGCGGTCAGTCCCGACGCGTCGTCGTGCGATCGGTCACGACGATATCCTCGCCATCGAGCGCCTCGTCATGGACGACGCGTTCGCGCACCACCGTCTTGTCCGCGTCGCGCCGCGCGGCGCGATAGGAATCGAGGCTGGCGCGCGTGTTGCCGTAAGCGAACAGCACCAGGAAGCCGCCCGCGATCGCGATATTCTTGAGGAACATCGCCTGCTGCAGCTGGTCGCCGAGCTGGTTGTGGAAGAACAGCGCGGTCAGGATGCAGAAGGCGGCGAGCACCAGGCTGGTCAGCCGGGTCAGGAATCCGACCAGGATGAAGATGCCGGCGATCAGTTCGAACAGGCCGACGCCCCATCCCATCGGCAAAAAGCCCATCGACGACAGATAGGGGTTGTTGGCGATCATCTCGCTGGTCGATCCCGGGTTCATCAATTTGCCGATGCCGGCGAGGATGAAGATCAGCGACAGGCCGATCCGGCCAATGAAAGCGAACGGTGTTGCAAGTGCAGCCATGACGGTTCTCCCTGACGATCCGATATTGGTTTCAACTGCGTAACGTCCCGATCGCCGATTCGTTGCGTTTCGGGCGAGGCTAGAGCCTGGGGAGCGTCACGCCGCGCTGCCCCATATATTTGCCCGCGCGGTCGGCATAGCTCGTCTCGCACGGTTCGTTGCCCTTGAGGAACAGGAACTGGCACGCGCCCTCATTGGCATAGATTTTGGCGGGCAGCGGCGTCGTGTTGGAAAATTCGAGCGTCACATGCCCCTCCCAGCCGGGCTCGAGCGGCGTCACGTTGACGATGATCCCGCAACGCGCATAGGTCGACTTGCCGAGGCAGATGACGAGCACGTCGCGCGGCACGCGGAAATATTCGACCGTCCGCGCGAGCGCGAAGCTGTTGGGCGGGATGATGCAGCAGTCGGTTTCGCGATCGACGAAATTCTTCGGGTCGAAATCCTTGGGATCGACGATGCTCGAATCGACATTGGTGAAAATCTTGAATTCGGGCGCGACGCGCGCGTCATAGCCGTACGACGACAGGCCGTAGCTGATGCAGCCGTCGCGCCGCTGCGCCTCCTCGAACGGCTCGATCATGCCGTGCTGCGTCGCCTGTTCGCGGATCCAGATGTCGGAAAGGATGCTCATGTCGGGGTCGGTCTCCGGGTCAGGCCATGCCGAGGTCGGCGGGGCCGAAGGGCAGGGGCAGGAGGTCGCTCAGGCGGTGCGTCTCGATCGTGCCGCCATCGGCCGAGGCACAATGGACGACGATATCGCGCTTCGCCAACTGGCCCGCCTCGTTGATCACCTGGCGGCAGCGCCCGCACGGCCGCACCGGCGCATCGCCGGCGATCGCGCCGTCGACGATGACGCCGCCGACGATGCCGATCTCGGTCACCCGGCGCAGCTGTCCGGCGGCATTGGCGCTCGCGAGCGCGACCGTCTCGGCGCACAGCGTCAGGCCATAGCTCGCATTCTCGAAATTGCAGCCGGTGACGATGCTGTCGTCGTCGAGCAACAGCGCCGCGCCGACGCCGAATCGCGAATAGGGGGCATGGGCATGGGCGGCGGCGGCGCGCGCGGCGGCGATCAGGCGGTCGCGATTCGGTTGCGGATCGGCGGGATGTTCGGGATGGTTGGCGGTCATGGCGCTGGATAAACCACATTCCAGCGCACGGCGCCATCCACCCCCTCGATCCGCGCCCAGTCGTTCGCCTGCCACAGCGACCAGCGCCGCGCGGCATAGCCGGGCAGGCGGAAATTGCCGATCACGCCGACGCTGCGCTCGAACGCAGCGGTGACGCGATATTCGCGCTCGAACGCGTCGCTCGGCATCAGCATCATCGGCAGCCCGGCATGGCGCTCGGCCTGGGCGAGGAAGGTGGTGAGCTCGCTCAGCACCAGCGCGCGCGTCGGGCGTCGTTCGCAGCCGCCGAACTCGAGGCGCAGCAGCGGCGGCAGCATGCCCTGGTCGCGCGGCACATAGCGTGCGAAATTGGCCGCCTGTTCGCTCGCCATCGCGCACAGGTCGTAATGATGGACCGCGCCATAGCGCAAGCCGGCGGCGCGCGCGCGGGCGCGATTGCCGGCGAACAGGGCGTCGTGCGCCTGGGCCCCGGCGCTGGCGTCGAAATAGGCGAAATCGGCGCCCGCCGCGTGCAGCCGCCCCATCGCGGCGGCGCCGTTTTGCGCTCCCAGCGTGACGCCCTGCAATGGATATTGCGCGCGATCGGGCCGCCACTGCGCGGCAAAGGCCCAGGCCCCGCCCGCCAGCGCCGCCAGCGCGACGAACAGCGCCAGCCACGATTTCCAACGCCTCACGATCATGCCCCGGTCTTCGCCCCCTGGTTATTCGGCGCTCGCCTAGCGGATATGCAGGACCGAGATAAGCGTAAACAGCCGCCGCGCGGTCGCGTGGTCGAGCGCGATCTTGCCGTCGAGCCGGGTCACCAGCCTGTCCGCCGCCTCGTCGTGAATCGCGCGCCGCGCCATGTCGACCGTCTCGACCCCCGCGGCGCCGCCCTGCGCGATCGCACGGTAATAGCTTTCGCAAATCGCGAAATAGTCGCGGATCGTGCGCTGGAAGCTGGCGAGGCCCAGGACGACGGTTTCCAACGCGCCGCCGCGTTCATCGGATACGGCCATCGTCAGCCGTCCCTCGCGCACCGACAGCGCCAGGCGATAGGGGCCGTGGGCGCCGCGTGCGGCGCTGCGGCACGGGATAAAGCTGTTCGCCTCGAGCAGGTCGTACATCGCGACCTTGCGTTCGCGCTCGATATCGTCGTTGCGGCGCAGGATCGATGCATCGTCGAGCTCGATCGCGATCAGGCGCCCCGCATTGCTGTCTTCGCCCGCTGCCATGAACCTGAAATGCCTTGCGATCACGCCGAGGGCAAGCGGCGCGGCGCGCGCTGGCAACTTATCCACAGGTGCGTCCACGAATAATCCGTTCCGCGCCCTTGCATCGCGGGCCGGTTCGGCGCGATAGCATGGCGCATGACCGAAGCCGCCAGCGAAATCGTCCGTCTTGCCTCCGACCGTTCGCGCAGCGCGGGCGAAGTGCGCGAACTGCCGCACAATATCGAGGCGGAGGCGGCGTTGCTGGGCGCCATCCTGATCGACAATCGCGTTGCCGAGGACCTGCCGGTCCCGCTGTCCGCCGATCATTTCTACGAGCCGCTGCACGGGCGCATCTTCGCCCAGGTGATGACGCTGATCGACCGCGCGATGACGGTCACGCCGGTGACGCTCAAACCGTTCTTCTCCGACGACGAGGCGATGAAGGCGGTCGGCGGGCCGGGCTATCTGGCGCAGCTGACGGGGTCGGGCGCGGGCCTGATCGGCGCGCGCGATTTCGCGCAGCAGATTTTCGATCTGGCGCTGCTGCGCGAGCTCGTCTCGGTCGGGCGGCAGCTCGTCGACGACGCGATGGACACCTCCGAATCGGTCGATCCGCGCGCGCAGATCGAGGAGGCCGAATCGGCGCTCTACCGCGTCTCGGGCGGCGACATGGAACTGGGCGCGGTCAAGACCTTCGCCGCGGCGACGACGGAGGCTGTGCGGATCGCCGAACGCGCGCTCAACTCGGGCGGGCACCTGTCGGGCATCACCACCGGGCTGACCAGCATCAACCAGAAAATCGGCGGCCTGCACGGCTCCGACCTCCTCATCCTCGCCGGGCGCCCCGGCATGGGCAAGACCGCGCTCGCCACCAACATCGCCTTCAACGCCGCGCAGCGCTGGGTGCGCGACGAAAGCGACGGCATCGAACCGGGCAAGAACATGGGCGCCAAGGTCGCGTTCTTCAGCCTCGAAATGTCGGCCGACCAGCTCGCGACGCGTATTCTCGCCGAACAGTCGGGCATATCGGGCGAGGCGCTGCGCATGGGCAAGATCAGCCGCGACGATTTCCAGTCGTTGAGCCGCGCCAGCCAGGATCTCCAGACGCTGCCGCTGCTGATCGACGATACGCCCGGCCTGACGATCGCCGCGCTGCGCACGCGCGCGCGGCGGCTGCAGCGGCGCCACGACATCGGCCTCGTCGTCGTCGATTATCTCCAGCTGCTCCAGGGCAGCGGCAAGGCGACCGACAACCGCGTCAACGAAATCTCCGAAATCTCGCGCGGATTGAAGACGCTGGCAAAGGAACTCGGCGTGCCGGTGCTGGCGCTGTCGCAGCTCAGCCGCGCGGTCGAGCAGCGCGAGGACAAGCGCCCGCAGCTGTCCGATCTGCGCGAATCGGGCTCGATCGAACAGGACGCCGACATCGTCCTGTTCGTCTTTCGCGAGGATTATTACGTCGCCGCGCGCGAACCCAAGCGCCCGATCGACGGCGACGACGTCAAGGTCCATGCCGATCACGAAGCCTGGGCGATGGAGATGGAGCGCGTCTACGGCCTCGCCGAGCTGATCGTCGCCAAGCAGCGCCACGGCTCGACCGGCAAGGTGAAGATGAAGTTCGAGCCCAAGATCACCAAGTTCAGCGACCTCGTCGACGACGGCTATGCCGGCGTGACCTACGATTAGGCTGCACCTTCTCCCCATCGGGGAGAGAGGCAATTATTCCTGCGCCGCCGCCCGCAATTCGGCCGCGCTCGGCTTCAGCCCGACGCCGATCGACGCGCGCAGCACGTCCGATTCCGAACTCGCGACGGGAAAGGCGCAATAATCGGCGGCATAATAAGCGCTCGGCCGGTGGTTGCCCGACAGGCCGAGGCCGCCGAACGGGGCGGCCGACGAGGCGCCGTTGGTCGGCCGGTTCCAGTTGACGACGCCGGCGCGGATATTCGCCCAGAACTGGTCGTATTGCTTGGGACTGCCGCCGACCAAGGCGGCCGACAGGCCGAAGCGCGTGTTGTTCGCCTCGGCGATCGCTTCCTCGAAACTCGCCACGCGGATGACCTGGAGCAGCGGCCCGAACAGTTCGATATCGGGGCGTTCGGGCAGCGCGGTGACGTCGATGATGCCGGGCGTCAAAAACGGCAGGTTCTCGTCGGGGCGCGTCATGTGCCTGATCGCCTTGCCGCCGTTCGACAACAGGATGAGAAAGCTCTCCATCAGCCCCTCGGCGGTCTCGTTATCGACCACCGGGCCCATGAACGGCGCCGGATCGGCATGCGGATGATCGACGATCAGCCGTCCGGCGAGCTCGGCGACCTGCGTGATCAGCGGATCGTACAGGCTATCCCGGACGATCAGGCGGCGCGCGTTCGAACAGCGCTGCCCCGCCGACAGGAACGCCGACTGGACGACCAGGATCGCCGCGGTCGCGATGTCGGGCGTGTCCCACACGACGATCGGGTTGTTGCCACCCATTTCGAGCGCCAGGATCTTGCCCGGCTTGCCGGCAAAGGCGCGGTTGAGGATCAGGCCGGTGCGCGCCGAGCCGGTGAACAGCAGGCCGTCGATATCGTCGTGATCGGCCAGCGCCTTGCCTTCGTCGGGCCCGCCGATCAGCAGCCGCGCCGCGCCTTCGGGCACACCCGCTTCGTGATAGAGCCGGACCAGCCGTTCGCCGACCGCGGGCGTCTTTTCCGACGGTTTGAACACGACGGTATTGCCCGCCAGCAGCGCCGGGACGATGTGGCCGTTGGGCAGATGCGCGGGGAAATTATACGGGCCGAGCACGGCGAGCACGCCATGCGGCTTGTGGCGTACCGCGTTGCGCGCCTTCAGGGCGCCTTCGCTGCTTTTCTGCGCGGTGCGTTCGGCATAGGATTTGATCGAGATATCGACCTTGTTGGCGGTCGAATCGACCTCGGTCCGCGCCTCCCACACGGGCTTGCCCGTCTCGCGCGCGATCAGGTCGGCGAGGCCGTCGGCATCGGCGAGGACCGCATTGGCGAAACGACGCATCGTCTCGGCGCGCTTGGTGAACGGCTGCGACGCCCATTCGGGCCAGGCGGCGCGCGCGGCGGCGACCTCGGCACCGGCATCGCCGACAGGACCGCGCCACAATTCGGCGCCGGTCGCGGGCTCGTGGGAAATCATCTCGGCGGGCATGGATCGTCCTGGCTGTGACGGCAAAGCAGCGCCTCCATAGCGAGACTATGCTGAATGTGCCAATGACTCTGTCGCGTCGTCGCGGCGAAGGTCAGGCGCTCATCACCGCGCCGAAGGCCCGAACGGCGGCAATCTTGTCGGTCAGCGGCGTCCAGTCGTCGCGCTCGGCGATCGCCGCCCAGATCGCCTCGACCTCGTCGATCAGCATGGCCTGCGGCGCATCGCCCGACCAGTACCGATCGTCGAGCGCGCGGGCAGGGCGATGGCGGGCGAGCAATTCCTCGAACGCGCGCCCCGGTTCGTCGCCGCTGGCGCCGCGGCCGGCGGCATAGGCGAAAAAGAAGCGGTCGATCGGCAGGCTCGTCGCGACCATCATCCGCTCGGCCGCCTCGACCAGCGCAAGGTCGCTCGCGGGATCGCGCGCGGCGACGCCCAGCCGCCATAAAAAGCGTTTCACGAAGGCGTCGCGATAGGCATCCGCGAAGCCTTCGAGGATCGCGATCAGCGGCTGCGCATCGGCGATCGTGCGCAAGGCGATGGCGAGCTGCGCGCAGTTCCAGTGCAGCGTCTCGGGCTGGCGTCCGAAGCTGTAAAGGCCGCCATGGTCGAAATAGGCGGCGGTGAACGCGGGCGCCCATGTCGGGGCGAAGCGCCACGGACCGTAATCGAAGCTCTCTCCGGTGATCGCGATATTGTCGCTGTTGAGCACGCCGTGAACGAAGCCCGCGACCATGTAGCTCGCCGCGAGGTCGGCGGCGCGCGGCACCATCGCCGCCAGCAGCGTCTCGGCGAGCGCCTGCGGCGGCATCGCATCGATCGTTGCGCGATCGTGGCCGAGCAGTTCGACGAGGCTGTAGCGCGCGAGCCGGATCAGGCTGGCGCCGTCGTCGATCGCGGCGAGCCGCTGAAAGCTGCCGATGCGGATATGGCCGTGGCTCAGCCGCACGAGCACGGCCGATCGCGTCGGCGACGGCTCGTCGCCGCGCCACAGCTGCTCGCCGGTCTCGACGATCGAAAAGGTGCGGCTGGTGGCGACGCCGAGCGCAGCGAGCATTTCGGTCGCGAGCAATTCGCGCACCGCGCCCTTCAGCGTCAGCCGCCCGTCGCCCGAGCGGCTGTACGGCGTCGTCCCCGAGCCCTTGGTGCCGAGGTCGAGCAGGCGCCCCGCATCGTCGCGGCACTGTGCGAACAGGAAGCCGCGGCCGTCGCCGATATCGGGATTGTACACGCGAAACTGGTGGCCGTGATAGCGCAGCGCGAGCGGCGTCGCGAGGCTGTCGGGCAGCGGTTGGAAGCGTCCGAAATGCGCGATCCATTGCGCGTCGTCGAGCCCCGCCAACCCGATGTCGCGCGCCGCGCGGTCGTTGCGCCAGCGCAGGATCGCCTCGGGAAAGTCGGCGGCGGCGACCGGATCGGCGATGAAGTCGGCGATCGACAGGATCGCGCTTTCGCCCTGCCAGCTCTTGTCTTGTATATCATCGGCCATCGGGCGATATGGTCGCTGGATGACCGCAACCGCAAGCCCCATCGCCCCCGCGGCAGCCGATACCGGCTTCGGCGACGGCTATTATTGGTCGGCCGACGGCCTGCGCCTGCATTTTCGCGACTATGCGCCCGATGTCGGCAGCGGCGGCGCGCCGGGCATCCCGATCGTCTGCATCCCCGGCCTGACGCGCAATGCGCGCGATTTCGAGGATGTCGCCCCGCGGCTTGCCGCCGCCGGCCACCGCGTCCTCGCGGTCGAGCTGCGCGGCCGCGGCGACAGCGCCTATGCGTCGGACCCGATGAGTTACCTGCCGCTGACCTATGCGCAGGACGTCGCCGCACTGATCGCCGAACAGGGTTTCGATCGCTACATCCATATCGGCACGTCGCTCGGCGGCATCGTCGGCATGATCCTCGCCGCGCTGTTGCCGGGAAAGATCGCGGGCATCGTCCTCAACGATGTCGGCCCGGTCGTCGATCCGGCGGGGCTCGAACGGATTCGCGGCTATGTCGGCCAGGGCGGGACGCAGCGGACCTGGGTTCACGCCGCGCGGATCTATGCCGAACAGGCGGGCCCCGAGCGCTTCCCGCATTACGAGCTTGCCGACTGGATCCGCCTCGTCAAACGCGCCTGGCGGCTGACGCGCGAAGGACGCATCGCGCTCGATTACGACATGCGCATCGCCGAACCGTTCAACGTCCCCGGCGCCGAGACCGGGGCCGACCTGTGGCCCGCGCTCGACGCGCTGCGCGACATTCCGACGCTGATCGTGCGCGGCGCCAATTCGGACATCCTTTCGCCCGACACCGCGGCGCAGATGCTCGCGCGCCTGACGCAGGCGACGCTGGTCACCGTCCCCGATGTCGGCCATGCGCCGAGCCTCGAGGAACCCGAGGCGGTCGCGGGGATCGACGCGCTGATCGCGCGCGCCGCCAAACAGGCGCCGGCTTGAGGGCGACGCGCGAGCGGCCGCTGCGCATTCTCCACGCGCACAGCACCTTCTCGCTCGGCGGCAAGGAAGCCCGCGCCGCCCGCCTGATGAACGCATTTGGCGACACCGCCGAGCACGCCATTCTGTCGGCGATGCCCGGCGCGCTCGGCGCGCGCGACGCGATCGACCCCGCGATCGCGGTCGATTTCCCCGTCGACGCGCCCTCGCTCCAGGGCAGGCCGGAGCTCGCCCGCTATCTCGCGCTCGCCGACTATATGCGGCGCTTCGACCTCGTCCTCAGCTATAATTGGGGCGCGATGGACGTCGTCATGGCGCACCGCCTGTTCCGCGCCACGCGCGACCTGCCGCCGCTGGTCCATCACGAGGACGGTTTCAACGAGGACGAGAGCGTGCGGCGCGACTGGAAGCGCAATCTCTTCCGCCGCATCGCGCTCAAGTCCGCAGACGCGCTCGTCGTGCCGTCGCAGACGCTGGCGCGGATCGCGCGCCGCGAATGGCGCGCCGCCGAACGGCTGCACGTCATCGCCAACGGCATCGCCACCGAACGCTACGCCGCCGCGGCCAGGCCCGGCGCGATCCCGGGCTTCGCCCGGCGCGACGGCGATGTCGTCATCGGCACCGTCGCCGGGCTGCGCGCGGTCAAGAACCTGCCGTTGCTCGTCGCCGCGCTGGCAAGGCTGCCCGACCATGTCCGCCTCGTCATCGTCGGCGAGGGTCCCGAGCGCGCGGCGATCGTGCAGGCGGCACGCGACCACGGCGTCGAAGCCCGCGTCGCGCTGCCGGGTTTCCTCCCCGACCCATGGCGCTATTTTTCGACATTCGATATTTTCAGCCTGTCGTCGTTGAGCGAACAGGCGCCGATTTCGCTGATCGAGGCGATGGCGGCGGGCCTGCCCGTGGCGGCGTGCGACGTCGGCGACGTTCGCGCGATGCTGCCGGTCGGGCAGAGCGGATTTATCGCTCCCCCGCGCGATGCCGAGGCGCTGGCGCGCGCGCTGAGCCCGCTGGTCGACGACGCCGCGCTACGCGGCAAGCTCGGCAAGGCCAATCAGGGCCATGCCCGCGATCATTTCGACGAGGCCGCGATGATCGCCGCTTATGCCCGCCTCTATGACCGCGCGCTGGGCGACGACGCCGCGTTCGTTTCGCAGCTGTGACGATATCCGGCGTTGACTTGGTGGTGCCGCTTGGCCTTAGGATTGCGCAGCTTTACCTGTCTGCCGGGCGCCTCGACGCGACGCCGACACTGATCATCGAGAAGGACTGCCGTGTTCAAGGGGCTTAAGCCGATCGTCTATAACGGCCGCGAAGTGCTGCCGCTGATCGAGGGGGGCAAGGGCGTCTCCGCGACCAACCATGCCAGTTCAGGCGCCTGGGCGGCGGCCGGCGGCATCGGCACGGTCAGCGCGGTCAACGCCGACAGCTACGATCCGACGGGCAAGATCGTGCCGCAGGTCTATCACGCCGCGACGCGGCGCGAACGCCACGAGGAGCTCGTCGAATACGCCATCGCCGGCGCCGTCGATCAGGTCCGCCGCGCGCACGAGATCGCCGATGGCAGGGGCGCGATCAACATCAACGTATTGTGGGAAATGGGCGGCGCGCAGCGCATCCTCCACGGCACGCTCGAACAGGTCGGCGATCTCGTCGCGGGGGTCACCTGCGGCGCGGGCATGCCCTACAAGCTGAGCGAGATCGCGGCGCAGTACCAGGTCCATTACCTGCCGATCATCTCCTCCGGCCGCGCCTTTCGCGCGCTGTGGAAACGCGCCTATTCGAAGGTGCCCGAATGGCTCGGCGCGGTGGTCTACGAGGATCCCTGGCTCGCCGGCGGCCATAACGGCCTGAGCAATGCGGAGGATCCGCGCGCGCCGCAGGACCCCTATCCGCGCGTCAAGGAACTGCGCGACGTCATGCGCGACGGCGGCATATCGGACGACGTGCCGATCGTCATGGCGGGCGGCGTCTGGTATCTGCGCGACTGGGCCAACTGGATCGACAATCCCGAACTCGGCAGCATCGCCTTCCAGTTCGGCACGCGCCCGCTGCTGACGCAGGAAAGCCCGATCCCGCAGGGCTGGAAGGACAAGCTCACCGCGCTCGACGAGGGCGACATCCTGCTCCACCAGTTCTCGCCGACGGGCTTTTATTCATCCGCCGTGCGCAATCCTTTCCTGCGCAGCCTCGAGGCGCGTTCGGCGCGCCAGGTCGATTTCACCAAGATCGAAACCGGCGAGCATGTCCGCCAGCTCGATTTCGTCGCCAAGGGGCGCAATTACTGGGTCACGCCCGAAGCCTATGGCAAGGCGCGCGCCTGGTTCGAGGCGGGCTTTACCGAGGCGCTCAAGACTCCCGACCAGACGATCGTCTTCGAAACGCCGGAGCAGCGCGACATCATCCGCAAGGACCAGGCCGACTGCATGGGCTGCCTGTCGCATTGCGGATTTTCGGCGTGGAAGGATACCGAGACCAACTCGACCGGTCGCCTCGCCGACCCGCGCAGCTTCTGCATCCAGAAGACGCTGCAGGACATCGCGCACGGCGGCGACACCGACGAAAACCTGATGTTCGCCGGCCACAGCGCGTTCGAATTCGGTCGCGATCCGTTCTATTCGAACGGCTTCGTGCCGACGGTCAAGCAGCTGGTCGAGCGGATCCAGACGGGCGATTGAGCGCGGCGCTCCCGCGCCATTGCAATGTTTGCGGCGCTGATCCCGTCGCGAAGCGCCCTTAAGGCGTTGCCTCGTCGTCGACGGTCAGGCGCATCGGCAACACCATCGCGATGCCGTAGCCCGCGATCAGCGTGCCGATGATGCTCCACAAAGCGACCGCGCCAAGCGCGACGAGCTGCGCGAACACTTGCCCCGCCATGTCGAGACCTTCGCCATAGCCGACCCCGCCGAACGAGGGAGACTGGAACACCGCGAGCAGGATGGCGCCGGTGGCGCCGCCGATCGCCCCGGTGGCGAAGCTGCCGGTGACGTCGTCGATGCGAAAGGTGCGCGCGATCGACCGCGCGACGAGCCACGACAGCACCGCGGCGACGAAACCGATCAGCATCGCCGGACCGGTGGCGATATAGGCGCTCGACGAGGCGAGCGCGGCGATCCCGGCCAGCGCCCCCGCGCCGCCGCCCGACAGCTCGATGCGACCCCCGAGCAGCCGCGAGCAGATCAGCCAGCCGACGACGCCGGCACTCGCCCCGATCTGCATGTTGATGACCGCGGCAGAGGCATCGTCGGTCGCCGCCAGCGCACCGGCTCCCGCGAGTGCCAGCCAGCCGACCCAGCCGAGCGCGGTCCCGGCGAGCGACAGGATCGGCGCGTGGCCGGGCATGATATCGTCGGGCCAGCCGCTGCGCCGTCCCAGCATGACCGCGGCGACCAGCGCCGACACGCCGGCGGCAACGAAAACGACGAGGCCGCCCGAAAAATCGAGCGCGCCATTGGCGCCGAGCCAGCCATTGCCCCAGATCCAGTGCGCGATCGGCGCATAGACGATCAGCGACCACAGGCCGGCGAATGCGAGCATCCAGCCGGTGCGCACGCGCTCGGCGAGCGCGCCCGCGATCAGCAGCGGCGCCGCGAGGGCGAAGACGAGGTTGAGCAGCGCGAACGCCGATTCGGGCACCGTCGTGCCTTCGCGAATATTGCCGAGATTGGCGAGCCACGCATTCTGACCGTAGCCGAGCCACGGACTGGCGCCGTTGAACGCGAGACTGTAGCCGATCGTCAGCCACAGCAACGACACAACCGCGACGATGCCGAACATCAGTCCGGCCGCGGGCACGGCATGGGCGGCGCGCAAGCGCCCCGCCTGGTAGAGCGCCCAGCCGGGCAGCACCGCGATCAATGCGATCAGCGACGCGGCGATCAGGAAACCGGTGTCGCCGCTGTCCGAGACGATGCCGCTGCCGACGATCTGCGCCGATGCCGCGCTCGGCACGTTTGCCGCCGCCACCGCTGCGATCAGCGTCGATAGATGCTTTGCCATTGCCTGCCCCCTTTGATCCGCCGACCGTGCCGGAGACCGCATTATAGCCCGCGCGACGCGGATGAACAGCGGGGCTCCGCTTGCATGCCGTCCGCCGCTTTGCCAAGATGGCGTCAGTTTTAGCAACGTATTCGCGAATAAAGGATTACGCCGATGCGTTCCCGCCCGATTATCACCGTCGTCATGTCGGCGACCCTGGTCGCGACCGGCCTGCTCACTGGGCTGCCGCACCCCGCGCCGCTGGCCGCGCAGACGGTGCGCGAAACGCCCTATTGGGCCTCGATCGCGCAGCCGGTCGCGCGCATGCGCAAGGGGCCGTCGACGCGCGTGCCCGCGATCTGGGATTATCGGCGCGAGGATTTGCCGGTCAAGGTCCTCGAAATCTACCAGAGCTGGCGCAAGGTTCAGGATCCCGACGGCACCGTCGGCTGGATGGCGGTGCGGCTGCTGTCGGCGCAGCGTACCGGCTATGTCACCGGCGGCATCCGCGCGATGCACGCCGAGCCCGACGCCTCTTCGCCGATCGCCTGGCGCGCCGAGCCCGGCGTCGTCGGGCGGCTGAGCGATTGCGCCAGGGGTTGGTGCTATTTCGATGTCAAGGGTCGCCGCGGCTATATCCGCAGCGATCACGTCTGGGGCGGCGGCGAACCCTGAGGCGAAGGCCCGCCGATCTCGGTGGCCTCCGCCGCAGCGCTATCGGGCCGGTTATTCGGCTTTCGGTGTCACCGTAACCGTCGTGCCATCGGCCGCGGTCGAGGTGAACGAACCGTCGGCCCCGGGCGCCGAAGACGTCCAGCACATTTCGGCGCCGTCGCCTTCGGGGTCGAAGCAGTCCTTGCCGTCCTTGCGGGTGAAGGTGCCGGATACGACCTTGCCGTCGGGACCGGTATCCGAATAGGTGCCGTCGGCGTTGATCGTCGTCGTTCCCATCGTGCCGTCGGCCATCTTGACGTCGTAGGTGCCGACCGGCGACTCGCTCGCGGCGGTTTCGACCGGCGCCATTTCATTGGCCTCGTTGGCGATGGGCTCGTTCGCGTTGTCCATCGCGGAATCGTCGGGTTTCGAACAACCGGACAGCGCGACGAGGCCCGACAGGCCGGCGATCAGGATCAGTCTTTTCATGGTAACTCTCCCTGTTTTAGAGGGCTTCTCTTACCACCGCTGCCTATAGCATGGCGAATCGCAAATACACGGCAGGCTCGCCGCGCTCTGGTCCGTCACGCGGACGCCTGTTCAAGCAAAACGGCCCGGCTTTACCGCTCGACCGCCTGCCGCGGGCGGGCCGATGGGGCGCGAGTCCTTCGGGGCTCCTTCGCGATGTCTCTTCAGCGCCGCTATGGCGCGCCGAGTGCGCCGCTAGACTGGACGGCCCGGTCAGTCGACCAGTTCGACCGCCACCGCCGTCGCTTCGCCGCCGCCGATGCACAGGCTGGCGACGCCGCGCTTGAGCCCGCGATTTTCGAGCGCGCCGAGCAGGGTCGCGATGATCCGCGTGCCCGATGCGCCGATCGGGTGGCCCAAAGCGGTGCCGCCGCCGTTGACGTTGATCTTGTCGTGCGGGATGCCGAGGTCCTTCATTGCGAACATCGCGACGCAGGCGAACGCCTCGTTGATTTCCCACAGGTCGACGTCGCCGACGCTCCAGCCCGCGTTCTTGAGGCATTTTTCGATCGCGCCGATCGGGGCGACGGTGAACTCGCTCGGCTCCTGAGCATGCGCGGCGTGCGCGACGATCCGCGCCACCGCCTTGCCGTTCGCATTCGATTCGCGCGTCAGCACGATCGCGGCCGCGCCGTCGGAGATCGACGAACTCGTCGCCGCGGTGATCGTGCCGTCCTTGGCGAAGGCGGGGCGCAGCGTCGGGATCTTGTCGGGCTGGCCGCGGCCCGGCGCCTCGTCGGTGTCGACCGTCACCTCGCCCTTGCGCGTCGTCATCGTCACCGGCGTGATCTCGCGGTCGAACTTGCCGCTTTCGATCGCCGACTTGGCGCGGTTGAGCGACTCGATCGCGTAATCGTCCATGTCCTTGCGCGTCAGCTGGTATTCGTCGGCGGTGCACTGGGCAAAGCTGCCCATCGCGCGGCCTTCCTCATAGGCGTCCTCGAGCCCGTCGAGGAACATGTGGTCGTAGGCGGTGTCGTGGCCGATGCGCGCGCCCGACCGGTGCTTCTTGAGCAGGTACGGCGCGTTGGTCATCGATTCCATCCCGCCGGCAACGACCATGTCGATCGATCCCGCGGCGAGCGCCTCGGCGCCCATGATCACCGTCTGCATGCCCGAACCGCACACCTTGTTGACCGTCGTCGCCTGGACCGACTTGGGCAGGCCCGCCTTGATCGCCGCCTGGCGCGCGGGCGCCTGGCCGAGACCGGCGGGCAGGACGCAGCCCATGTAGATGCGGTCGATCGCCTCGCCCTTCACCCCGGCACGCTCGACCGCCGCCTTGACCGCGGTCGCGCCGAGCTCGGTCGCCGATGCATCGGCGAGCGCGCCCTGCATCGACCCCATCGGGGTGCGCGCGTACGACAGGATGACGACGGGATCGGCGGGGCTGTTGGCGGCGGGCATAGGGGCTTCCTCGTGAAAGAATGGGTTGAGCGCATCTAATGCCTCGCGCCCCCTTTTTCAAACCATCGCTTTGCTGCTAGCGAGGCGGCGAACCCGAACAGAAAGCTTGCCGATGACCGACCTTGCCACCTTCGACTTCGCGCTCGGCGAAATGCCCGACATGATCCGCGACACGACGCGCCGCTTCGCGCAGGACAGGATCGAGCCGATCGCCGCGAAGATCGACGCCGACGACTGGTTCCCGACCGAGCTATGGCCGCAGATGGGCGAGCTCGGCCTGCACGGCATCACCGTCGCCGAAGCCGATGGCGGCCTCGGCCTCGGCTACCTCGAACACGTCATCGCGTGCGAGGAGGTCAGCCGCGCCTCGGCCTCGATCGGCCTCAGCTACGGTGCCCATTCGAACCTGTGCGTCAACCAGATCGCGCGCTGGGCGAACGAGGAGCAAAAGGCCAAATATCTCCCCAGGCTCATCTCGGGCGAACATGTCGGCAGCCTCGCCATGTCCGAAGCCGCCGCGGGCAGCGACGTCGTCTCGATGAAGCTGAAGGCGCAGAAGACCGATACGGGCTACGTCCTCAACGGCACCAAGTTCTGGATCACCAATGCGGCCTATGCCGACACGCTCGTCGTCTATGCCAAGACCGGCGAGGGCAGCCGCGGCATCACGACCTTCCTGATCGAAAAGGACATGCCGGGTTTCGCCATCGGGCAGAAGATCGACAAGATGGGGATGCGCGGCAGCCCGACCGCCGAACTCGTCTTCACCGACTGCGAAGTGCCCGAAGAGAATATCATGGGCCCCGAAAATGGCGGCGTCGGCGTGCTGATGAGCGGCCTCGACTATGAGCGCACCGTGCTGAGCGGCATCCAGCTCGGCATCATGCAGGCGTGCCTCGACGTCGTCGTGCCCTATGTCCGCGAGCGCAAGCAGTTCGGCAAGCCGATCGGCTCGTTCCAGCTGATGCAGGCCAAGGTCGCCGACATGTACCTCGCGCTCAACTCGGCTCGGGCATATGTCTATGCGGTCGCCAAATCGTGCGACGCGGGACGCACGACGCGCTTCGACGCCGCCGCCGCGATCCTGCTCGCGTCCGAAAACGCGGTGAAGGTCGCGGGCGAGGCGATCCAGGCGCTCGGCGGCGCGGGCTATACCAAGGACTGGCCGGTCGAACGCTATTTCCGCGACGCGAAGCTGCTCGACATCGGCGCCGGCACCAACGAGATCCGCCGCATGCTGATCGGGCGCGAGATCATCGGGGCGTGAACGAAACCCTCCTCGACGGCCTGCAATATTACGGCGCCGCCGCCGCGACGCTCGCCGCGCTCGTCGTCTCGCTCAATCTCGGTCGGCGCTTTACCGGCTGGGCGTTCGTCGTCTTCGTCACCAGCTCGGCGGCGCTGATCGCCTGGGGCTTCTGGCAGGACGACAGCGAAGGCATCGGCTGGCAGAACATCGCGCTGCTCGCTATCAACCTCGTCGGCGTCTACCGCTATCTGATCGTCAAGGATGTGCCCGCCGGGCCTCCCGAAACCGACGCGCGCGGCTAAGCGACTGTTGCGACCGCGGGTCGCGTCGCTTCACCACACGCGCACGCGCTTCTCGGGCGCCAGGTACAATTTGTCGCCCGGCTTCACGTCGAACGCATCGTACCAGGCGTCCATATTGCGGACGGTCAGCGCGCGATACTGGCCCGGCGCGTGGCCGTCGGTGGCGATGCGCGCGCGCAGCGCCTCTTCGCGCATCTTGGTCGCCCAGGTCTGGGCATAGGCGATGAAGAAGCGCTGGTCGCCGGTAAAACCGTCGATCACCGGCGCTTCCTTGCCGCCCAGCGACGCGTGATAGGCGTCGTACGCCGCCTGCAATCCGGCGACGTCGGCGATGTTCTCGCCCAGCGTCAGCTCGCCCTTCACATGGACGCCGGGGAAGGGCTCGTATTCGTCATATTGCGCGGCGAGCGCCTTGCCCGATTCCTTGAACTTGGCCTTGTCGGCGTCGGTCCACCAGTTGCGCATCGCGCCGGTGGCGTCGAACGCGGCGCCGTTATTGTCGAAACTGTGGCTGACCTCATGGCCGATCACCGCGCCGATCGCGCCGTAATTATACGCCGGATCGGCGCTCGCGTTGAAGAACGGCGGCTGCAGGATCGCGGCGGGGAAATTGAGCGCGTTCTGCACCGGCAGGTTGACCGCGTTGACCAGTTGCGCGTTCATCCACCATTCGCGCTTGTCTAGCGGCTTGCCGATCTTGGCGAGCTGCTGCTGGTAATAGAGCTTCTCGGCCGCCTGCTTGTTGGCATAGGCGCTGCCCGCCGCGACGTTGAGCTTCGAATAGTCGCGCCAGCTGTCGGGATAGCCGACGCCGACCTCCATCGATTCGACCTTGGCGATCGCCTCTTTCTTGGTCTCGGGCGCCATCCAGTCGATCGCGGCGACGCGCTTGGCGAACGCGGTCTTGATGTTCTTGACCATGTCCTGGACCTCGGCCTTGGCCGATGCCGGGAAATATTTCTCGGTATAAAGCTTGCCGAGCGCATCGCCCATATAGGCGTTGACCGCCGCCAGCGCGCGCTTGTCGCGCGGGCGCTGAGCTTCGGTGCCCTGCAATTGCTTGCCGTAAAAGGCAAAGCTCAGCTGGTCGAGCTTGGTCGGAAGGACCGCGGTGTTGGCGTCGATCTGGTGAAAGGTCAGCCAGTCCTTCCACGCGTCGAGCGGTTCGCTTGCGACCAGCGCCGACAGCTTGGCGATCGCCTGCGGGTGATAGGCGTCGAACTTGCCGAAGCCGTCGAGCCCGGCGGCCGCAAACAGGGTTCCCCAGTCGATCCCGGGGGCCTTTTCGGCAAACTCGTCGCGCGTCCAGATCTGCTTGGCGGTCGCCCAGTCGTCGCTTTCCTCGCGGCTGGCGTGCGCGCGCGCGATCTTGGTTTCGAGCGCATAGATGCGATCGGCCTTGGCGGCGGCGTCGGCGATCCCCGCGGCGGTCAGCAGGTCGGCGATATATTTCCTGTACGCCGCCTGGTTGGCGCGCATCTTGTCGTCGCTCGACAGATAATATTCGCGCTCGGGCATGCCGAGCCCGCCCTGTAGGATATAGGGCACGACCTCGCCGCCGGCGAGCGCCTGCGTCACGAACACGCCGAACAGGTTCCCGGTCTCGAAATTGGTGCTGTTGAGCGGGTCGACATCGGCGCGCAGCTGGCTGCCGATGGCTTTCGACAGCGCGGTCTTGTCGGCGATCGCGTCGAACCGCGCGAGGTCGGCGGCGATCGGCTTCATTCCCGCCTGGTCGATTGCCTTGGTATCGAGAAAGCTCTCGTAGAAATTCTTGACCCGCGCCGCATCGCTGCCCGGCTTCGGGTTCGAGGCCGTGATTTCCTCGATCAGCGAGGCGATGTTCTTCTCGGTCGCCTGGTCGGCGATGTAGAATCCGCCGACGCTCGAGCGGTCGGCGGGAATTTCGGTCGTCTTCATCCAGCCGCCATTGGCATAAGCGTAGAAATCGTCGCCCGGCTTCACGCTCTTGTCCATCGCGGCGAGGCTGATGCCGAGCTCGCCGCCCGCCCTGGTCTCGACCGAGGCTTCGTTGCCGGCGGCGATCTGCTTGCACCCGACCGGGCCGGCGAGCGCGGTAGCGGAGAGCAGCAGCGCGGCGAATAGGCGGTTCGACATGGCGGGGCACCTCGTGAATGGGGAAGGGGGAGCCACGATATAGGCCTGCGCCGAGGCGCTATCAATCGTCTCCGCCATGCCGCTTTGCCCCGGCTTGGCTTTGCCGGCGCCGCCCGCTAGGCAAAGCGCGCAACCGGGAGAAGACATGAGCGCGCCGATTCTCGATACCAGGCTCGATCTGACGAGCGACCAGGCCCAGGCGAACGCCGCGCACAACCGCGCGCTCAGGGACGAACTGTGGGCGCGCGTCGCCGAGGCGGCGAAGGGCGGCAGCGAGCGCTCGCGCGAACGCCACACCGCGCGCGGCAAGCTGCTCCCGCGCGAGCGGGTCGAGCGCCTCCTCGACCCCGGCAGTCCCTTTCTCGAGATCGGCCAGCTCGCCGCGGGCGACATGTACGGCGGCGAAATCCCCGGAGCGGGGATGATCGCCGGCATCGGTCGCGTCTCGGGCCGCACGACGATGATCGTCTGCAACGATGCCACCGTCAAAGGCGGCACCTATTACCCGATGACGGTCAAGAAGCATCTGCGCGCGCAGGAGATCGCCGAGGCCAACCGCCTGCCGTGCGTCTACCTCGTCGACAGCGGCGGGGCCAACCTGCCGCATCAGGCCGAGGTCTTCCCCGACCGCGACCATTTCGGCCGCATCTTCTTCAACCAGGCGACCATGTCGGCGCAGGGCATCGCCCAGATCGCCTGCGTCATGGGCAGCTGCACCGCTGGCGGCGCCTACGTCCCCGCGATGAGCGACGAGAGCGTCATCGTGAAGGAGCAGGGGACGATCTTCCTCGCCGGCCCGCCGCTGGTCAAGGCCGCGACGGGCGAGGAGATTACGTCCGAGGATCTCGGCGGCGGCGACCTCCACGCGCGCACCTCGGGAGTCGTCGATCACCTTGCCGAGAATGACGAGCACGCGCTGACGATCGTCCGCGACATCGTCTCGACCCTGCCCGAAGACCGCGCGCCCGACATCGCGATGCGCGACCCGCGCCCGCCGAAGTTCGATCCCGAGGAGCTCTACAGCATCATCCCCGACGATGTCCGCGCCCCCTACGACGTCCACGAAGTCATCGCGCGGATCGTCGACGGCAGCGAATTCCACGAATTCAAATCGCTCTACGGCCCGACGCTCGTCTGCGGTTTCGCGCATGTCTGGGGGATGCCCGTCGCCATCCTCGCCAACAACGGCGTGCTGTTCTCCGAAAGCGCGGTCAAGGGCGCGCACTTCATAGAACTCGCCTGCCAGCGCCGCATCCCGCTGCTCTTCCTCCAGAACATCTCGGGCTTCATGGTCGGCGGCAAATACGAGGCCGAGGGGATCGCCAAGCACGGCGCCAAGCTCGTCACCGCGGTCGCGACCGCCAGCGTGCCGAAGATCACCGTCCTCATCGGCGGCAGCTTCGGCGCGGGCAATTACGGCATGTGCGGACGCGCCTACGATCCCAGGTTCCTGTTCACCTGGCCCAATGCGCGGATCAGCGTGATGGGCGGCGAACAGGCGGCGAGCGTGCTCGCCACCGTCCACCGCGACGCCGACAGCTGGACCCCCGAAGAGGCCGAGGCGTTCAAGGCCCCCGTCCGCCAGAAATACGAGGACGAAGGCAACCCCTATCACGCCACCGCGCGGCTGTGGGACGACGGCGTCATCGATCCCGCGCAGACGCGCGACGTCCTCGGCCTCGCCTTCGCCGCCACCCTCAACGCCCCGATCCCCGACCGCGCCCAGTTCGGCGTGTTCCGGATGTGATGGTGTCGGCGCAAAGAAATCCTCCCCGGAACGGGGAGGGGGACCATGCGCAGCATGGTGGAGGGGTGGCGGCCTTGTCGGCTCCCACTCGCACCGTGCGCCGCGCCCGTGTCCTACGCAAGGCGATGTCGTTGCCCGAAGTCCTGCTCTGGCGCGAATTGCGGACGCGACCGGGCGGTTTGAAGTTCAGGCGCCAGTTTCCGATCAGTGGCTATGTCGTCGATTTCGCCTGCCTGTCTTGCCGCCTGGTTATCGAAATCGATGGCGCAGCACATGACGGACCCGCGCCGCAATCGACCGATGCGGCGCGTGAGCAGCGTTTAAGGGCGGCGGGCTATTCGGTGTTGCGCATCTCGGCGGCAGATGTTTTCAAAGATTTGGAGTCCGTAGTGCGATTGATCCTGACCAGCGCGGAACCCCTCCACCGTCCTGCGGACGGTCCCCCTCCCCGTGCCGGGGAGGATCTGGCATGATCCAATCCCTCCTCATAGCCAATCGCGGCGAGATCGCCTGTCGTATCATCCGCACCGCGCGGGCGATGGGGATCCGTACGATCGCGGTCTATTCCGACGCCGATGCCAAGGCGCTCCACGTCCGCTCGGCCGACGAGGCGGTCCATATCGGCCCGTCGTCTGCCAACGAGAGCTATCTCGTCGGCGAAAAGATCATCGCCGCGGCCCAGCAGACCGGCGCAGAGGCGATCCATCCCGGCTACGGCTTCCTCTCCGAAAACGCCGACTTCGCGCAGAGCGTGATCGACGCGGGCCTGATCTGGGTCGGGCCCAAGCCCGACTCGATCCGTGCCATGGGCTTCAAGGACGCAGCGAAAAAGCTGATGGACGCCGCCGGCGTGCCGACCACGCCCGGCTATATCGGCGACAATCAGGACCCCGCGCATCTCGCCAGCGAGGCTGAAAAGATCGGCTATCCCGTCCTCATCAAGGCGGTCGCGGGCGGTGGCGGCAAGGGCATGCGCAAGGTCGACGACGCCGCCGGCTTCGCCGACGGGCTACAATCGGCGCAGCGCGAGGCCAAGGCCGCGTTCGGCAACGACATCGTCCTGATCGAGAAATGGATCGAAAGCCCCCGCCATATCGAGGTGCAGGTGTTCGGCGACAGCCACGGCAACGTCGTCCATTTGTTCGAACGCGACTGCTCGTTGCAACGCCGCCACCAGAAGGTGATCGAGGAAGCCCCCGCGCCGGGCATGGATGAAAAAACACGCCAGGCGGTCTGCGGTGCTGCGGTCCGCGCCGCGCAGGCGGTGAACTACGAAGGCGCCGGCACGATCGAATTCATCGCCGACGGCTCCGACGGCCTGCGCGCCGACCGCATCTGGTTCATGGAAATGAACACGCGGCTGCAGGTCGAGCATCCCGTCACCGAGGAAATCACCGGCCAGGACCTCGTCGAATGGCAGTTGCGCGTGGCGTCGGGCGAAAAGCTGCCCAAGAAACAGGAAGAGCTGAGCATCGATGGCTGGGCGATCGAGGCGCGGCTTTACGCCGAGGACCCGTCGACGGGGTTTTTGCCAAGCACGGGGCGGCTGAAAAGCTTCCATCTGCCTTACGATAGCCGCAACGAAACTGGCGTCGAAGAAGGTGATGACATTAGTCCGTATTACGATCCGATGATCGCTAAAATAATTGCTCATGAGTCTACGCGAAAGCAGGCGATCACAGCATTAGCTAGGTCTCTTGGTGAAATCAGCGTTTGGCCCGTAAAAAGTAATGCTGCTTTTTTACGCAGATTGGTAACCGATGACGAAGTTATTGAGGCTGAGCTCGATACGGGAATGATAGCTAGGAAGCAGGACGTTCTCTCTCAAACATCAACACCATCCGCGCGGTCGTTGAGCGATGGTCTCGTCTGGCACGCGCGTGCCAGTACCGACTTCAATTCGCGTACCGACGGGCTCCTTTGTTTCCGAATGAATGCTCCAAGAAAAAGTACTCAAGCTATGCAAGTGGAAGGAAAAATCGAGCAGTTTGAATTTTCGCCTACTCTAGCAGGAGAATATTTTGAACATGGTTTTCGCGACGTGGACGGCAGCGATGATCAACTCCTCAACGTTGACGGCGAAACTTATTTGATTGCTTGGCCGCGTGTGGACGGCTCATCCGCAGGTGCCGCTTCCGACGGTGCCATCCTCTCCCCGATGCCGGGCAAGATCATCGCGGTCGAGGTCGCCGAGGGGCAAAAGGTGATCAAGGGCGACCGACTCGTCACCCTCGAAGCAATGAAGATGGAACACAGCCTCGTCGCGCCGTTCGACGGCACCGTTGCCGAACTCAACGCGACGGCGGGCGGGCAGGTCAGCGAAGGCACGCTGCTCGTGCGGATCGAGGCGGCGGGCGAGGCTTAAGCTCGCTGTCGCAACATCGCGTATATCTCGTCATGCTGAACTTGTTTCAGCATCCATAGGATCCGCCCTATCGAGAGGGCACCACCTTATAGATCCTGAACCGAGTTCAGGATGACGAAGCCGATAGACGATCACGTTACGTCAACGCCGCTAACTCCCCGCTTTCCTACACTATCGCGCGTCTGCTACAGTGATCGCTGATCGCCGGTTTACGCAAGGCACGTCCGCCGGGAAGGTCACATCGAAGTTCACACCCGTGAACCTGCCGCAGGACGGTGTGAACCTCGTGAACTTGTCAGCTTGGGAGCCGCTTTGATGGCCGATGCCGATCCGAAGATTTCCGCCGACTCGATGCACGGCCTGCTCGACCGCCAGCGCGCGGCGTTCATGGCCGACCTGCCGATCAGCCTCGCCGTCCGCCGCGACCGGCTGACCCGCGCGATCGCGCTGCTCGTCGAACACGGCGCAGCGCTATGTGACGCCATGAGCGAGGATTTTGGCCATCGCAGCCGTGAGCAATCGATGCTGACCGACGTCAATGCGGCGATCAACGCGCTCAAGCACGCGAGGCGGCACACCAAGGCATGGATGAAATCCGAACGCCGCCCGGTCCAGTTCCCGCTCGGCCTGCTCGGCGCGCGCGCGCATATCGAATACCAACCCAAGGGCGTCGTCGGCATCATCGCGCCATGGAATTTCCCGATCGTCCTCGCCTTTTCGCCGCTCGCCGGCGTCTTCGCCGCGGGCAATCGCGCGATGCTCAAGCCGAGCGAATACACCCCCGTCACCAGCGACCTCATCGCGCGGCTGGTGCCCGACTATTTCGATCCGACCGAATGCGCCGTGATCACCGGCGGGCCCGATGTCGGCAAGGCGTTTTCCGAGCTGCCCTTCGACCATCTGATCTACACCGGCTCGACCGCCGTCGGCCGCCACGTCATGGCGGCGGCGGCGAAGAACCTGGTGCCCGTCACGCTCGAACTCGGCGGCAAGTCGCCCGTCATCGTCTCGGACAGCGCCGACCTCGCACAGGCGGCCGAACGCATCGTGCTCGGCAAGATGATGAACGCCGGGCAAATCTGCCTCGCGCCCGATTACCTCCTCGTCCCGGGCGCGAAAGAGGGCGAACTGGTGGATCGGATCAAGGCATCGGCGAGCGCGCTCTATCCCACCCTGCTCGACAACGACGACTACAGCTCGGTCGTCAACGACCGCCACTATGACCGGCTCAAGGCCCATGTCGACGACGCGCGCGCCAAGGGCGCCGAGGTCATCGTCGTCAATCCGGCAAACGAGGATTTCGCCGCGTCGAACAAGCGCAAGATGCCGCTCCACATCATCCGCAATGTCCGCGAAGAGATGACCGTGATGCAGGAGGAGATCTTCGGACCCGTGCTGCCGATCAAGGCGACGCAGGGCACCGCCGATGCGATCGACTACGTCAACGCGCACGACCGCCCGCTCGGCCTCTATTATTTCGGCAGCGACGCCGACGAGGAGCGCCGCGTGCTCGACCGCACCATTTCGGGCGGCGTCACCGTCAACGACGTCATCTTCCACGTCGCGATGGAGGACCTGCCGTTCGGCGGGGTCGGCGCGTCGGGGATCGGCAGCTATCACGGCATCGAGGGTTTCCGCGCGGTCAGCCACGCCAAGTCGGTCTATCGCCAGCCGAAACTCGACATCGCCAGGCTCGCCGGCATGAAGCCGCCCTATGGCAAGACCACCGCCAGGACGATCGCGCGCGACTTCAAGAAATAGGGGCGTTGCGATCCGCCCCCGGCTTCGCTAGGGGCGGGACCGCCTGGTGCGCCTCTGTGGCGGAATTGGTAGACGCGCTCGACTCAAAATCGAGTTCCGAAAGGAGTGCCGGTTCGACTCCGGCCAGAGGTACCAGGCCCTTTCCAATCGCGCTCGGCTCGCCTAATCCTTGGCGCCAGGGGAGAGCGCATGCGCATCGCAATCATCGGCGGCGGTCCGGCCGGTCTCTATTTCGCGATTTCGATGAAGTTGCGCGATTCCGCGCACGACATCGACCTGTTCGAACGCAACGCCGCCGGTTCGACCTTCGGCTGGGGCGTCGTCTTTTCCGACCAGACGGTCGAGAACCTGATGGCCAACGACCCCGTCTCGGGCCGGACGATCGCCGACGCGTTCGCCCATTGGGACGACATCGACGTCCATTTCGGAGGCGAGACGATCACGTCGACCGGCCACGGTTTCATCGGCATCGATCGCAAGCGCCTGCTCGCCATCCTGCAGCAGCGGGCGAGAGACCTGGGCGTAGCGCTCCACTTCGAACATGAGGCGAGCGACGACCTCGCCGATTACGCCGGTTACGACCTCGTCATCGCCGCCGACGGTGCCAACAGTCGCCTGCGGACGCGCTACGAGCCGCATTTCGGCGTCGATATCGACTGGCGCCGCAACCGCTTCATCTGGCTCGGGACGCACAAGCTGTTCGACGCCTTCACCTTCGCCTTCGAACACCTTCCCGAAGGCTGGGTCTGGGCGCACGCCTATCGCTTCGACGAAGCTGATGATGGAGAGGGGCTCTCGACCTTCATCGTCGAAATGGCCCCCGAAACCTTTGCCGCGCTCGGCTTCGAGGACATGAGCCAGGCCGAAAGCATCGCCAAATGCGAAGCGATTTTCGCCCGCTATCTCGACGGCAACGCCCTGATGACCAATGCCGCGCATCTCGATGGGGCAGAGGCGTGGCGGCGCTTTCCGCGGATCATCTGCGATGCGTGGCATCACGACAGGCTGATTCTGATCGGCGACGCCGCGCACACCGCGCATTTCTCGGTCGGGTCGGGCACCAAGCTCGCGCTCGAAGACGCGATCAAGCTCGCCGAGGTGCTGGGTCGCCCCGGCCTTGCGCTCGCCGATGCGCTGGTCGAATATCGCGAAGAGCGACACCTCGAAGTTCTCAAGCTGCAGAATGCGGCGCGCAATTCGACCGAATGGTTCGAGAATATCCAGCGCTACGCCGGCTTCGCGCCGATCCAGTTCGCCTATTCGCTGCTGACGCGGTCGCAGCGCGTGAGTCACGAAAACCTGCGCCTGCGCGACCCGGCCTGGCTCGAAGGGGTCGAACGCTGGTTCCTCGGCCAGGCAGCGGGCACGCCTGCCGACGATGCCGTCTGGCCGATGTTCGCGCCGTTCAAGCTGCGCGACATGGCGCTCGCCAACCGTGTCGTCGTGTCGCCGATGGCGACCTATTCGGCCAGCGACGGGCTGCCCGGCGACTTCCATCTCGTCCACTATGGCGCGCGGGCGCAGGGCGGGGCGGGACTGGTCTTACCGAGATGACCTGCGTGTCGGCGGAGGGCCGGATCACGCCGGGCTGCGCGGGCATGTGGAGCGACGAACAGACATCGGCGTGGCGGCGTATCGTCGATTTCGTCCACGAAAATAGCGATGCGAAAGTCTGCCTACAGCTTGGCCATTCGGGACCCAAGGGTTCGACCAAGGTCGGCTGGGAAGGCTATGACGTTCCGCTCGACACGGGCAACTGGCCGGTGATGGCGGCGTCGGACGTCGCCTGGTCAGATCATAATCAGACGCCTACTCCGATGACGCGCATCGACATGGACCGGGTGAAAGGCGAATTCGTCGCCGCGACGCGCCGTGCGATCGACGCCGGGTTCGACATGGTCGAACTGCACGCCGCCCACGGTTACCTCCTGTCGAGCTTCATCACCCCGCTGATGAACCGGCGCAGCGACGAATATGGCGGCAGCCTGGAGAACCGCTTGCGCTTCCCGCTCGAGGTGTTCGCGGCGATGCGCGATGTCTGGCCGATCGATCGACCGATGTCGGTACGGATCAGCGCCAACGACTGGATGGGCGACTACGGCGTCACGCCCGACGAGGCGGTCCTGATCGGCGAGGCGTTCGCGCGCGCTGGGGCCGATCTGATCGACGTGTCGGCGGGGCAGACTTGGGCTAAGGGCAACCCCGTCTATGGTCGCATGTTCCAGACCCCGTTTTCGGACCGCATCCGCAATGAAGGGGACGTCCGGACGATGGCCGTCGGAAACATATACGAGACCGACCATGTCAATTCGATCCTCGCCGCCGGCCGCGCCGATCTCGTCGCGATGGCGCGGCCGCACCTCGTCGAACCCTATTGGACGTTGCATGCCGCCGCCGCTGCCGACTATCGCGGTATCGCTGTTCCCAAACCCTATCTCGGCGGGCAGCAACAGTTGACGCGCAACCTCAAGCGCGCGGCGGAGATGGAGGCAGCGCTCAAGGCATGACCAGCACGTTCGACCCCGAAACATTAGCGCCCGATCATTTCGGCTGGGCCTTCGCCGATCGCGTCGCGACGATCACGCTCGACCGGCCCGAGAAGAAGAACCCGCTGACCTTTGCCAGCTATGCCGAGCTGCGCGACCTGTTCCGCGCGCTGGTTTACGCGCGCGACGTGAAGGCGGTCGTTGTTACGGGGGCGGGCGGCAATTTTTGCTCGGGCGGCGACGTTCATGAGATTATCGCGCCGCTCACGAAGATGGCGATGCCCGAACTGATCGATTTCACCCGCATGACGGGTGATCTGGTTAAGGCAATGCGCGCCTGCCCGCAGCCGATCGTCGCGGCGATCGACGGGATCTGCGCGGGTGCCGGTGCGATCATGGCGATGGCATCGGACCTTAGGCTGGCAACGGCCGAAGCGAAGACCGCCTTCCTCTTTACCCGCGTCGGGCTGGCGGGCGCCGACATGGGCGCATGTGCAATCCTGCCGCGGATGATCGGCCAGGGACGCGCGGCCGAACTGCTCTACACCGGACGCTCGATGAGCGCCGAGGAAGGCCTCGCCTGGGGCTTTCACAACCGTCTCGTTGCTGGCGATGTGCTGCTCGAAGAGGCGCAAACACTGGCGCGCATGCTCGCCGACGGACCCAATTTCGCTCACGCGATGACCAAGCGCCAGCTCGAACAGGAATGGTCGGTCTCGATCGAGACCGCGATCGAGATGGAGGCGCAGGCGCAGGCGATCTGCATGGCGACCAGGGACTTCACGCGCGCTTACGAGGCATTCGCCGCCAGGCGTAAACCGGTGTTCGAAGGCGACTGATGGCCGACCGCAGTTTTCTCGACTGGCCTTTCTTTGCCGATCATCATCGCGCGCTCGCCGATGACCTCGAGGCGTGGTGCCAGACAGCACTGGTCTACGATCACGACGAAAACGATGTCGATACCGCATGCCGCGATCTGGTCGGCAAGCTCGGCGCGGGGGGCTGGCTGCGCTATTGCGTGCCAGCCAGCCATGGCGGCGTGCACGAAGCGATCGACGTGCGCTCGCTCAGCATCATCCGCGAGACGCTGGCGCGGCACGATGGACTCGCCGACTTTGCCTTCGCGATGCAGGGGCTGGGATCGGGGACGATCTCGCTGTTCGGCAACGAGGCGCAAAAGGCGGCCTATCTCCCCGCCGTCGCGCGCGGCGAAAAGATCGCCGCCTTCGCGCTGACCGAGCCGCGTTCGGGTTCGGACGTCGCGGCGATGGAAACCATCGCAACGACGCAGGGCGAAGGTTTCACGATAAACGGTGCCAAGACATACATTTCGAACGGCGGAATCGCCGATTACTACATCCTTTTCGCGCGCACCGGCGAAGCGCCGGGGACGAAGGGGATCAGCGCCTTCATCGTCGATGCCGACAGCACCGGTCTGGCGGTTACCGAACGCATCCGCGTCATCGCGCCGCACCCGCTCGCGACGATCGAATTCACCGACATGGCGGTGCCGGCCGACGCCCTGCTCGGCGAGGCTGGTCGCGGCTTTGCCCAGGCGATGGCGACGCTCGATATCTTCCGCACGACCGTCGGTGCCGCCGCGCTGGGCTTCGCACGGCGCGCGCTCGATGATGCCACGGCGCGTGCGCTCGATCGCAGGTTGGGCGCGGGCCGGCTCGCCGACAATGCGGTGACGCAGGTGAGCCTTGCCGACATGGTGCTCGATATCGAGACTGCAGCGCTGCTGATCTATCGCGCCGGCTGGCTGCGCGACGTGAAAGGCGTGCGCAACACGCGCGAGGCGGCGCTCGCCAAGCTCCACGCCACGGACGGTGCGCAGCGGGTGATCGACAAGGCGGTCCAGCTGTTCGGCGGTCTCGGCGTGACGCACGGCGTTGCGGTCGAAAGCCTCTACCGCGAAATCCGGGCGCTGCGCATCTACGAGGGCGCGAGCGAGGTCCAGCGGCAGGTCATCGCGCGCGAACATCTCAAGGGATTTGCCGCATGACGGTTCACGAAAGCTTGCTGCCGCCCGGCTGGCCGCGACCCAAGGGCTATGCCAACGGCATCGCGGCGAGCGGGCGAACGATCTACACCGCCGGCGTGATCGGCTGGGACGAGCACGAACGCATCGTCGGCGATGATCTCGCCGGTCAGTTCGCGCAGGTGCTGCGCAACACTGTCGCGATCCTGGCAGAGGCTGGCGCTGGTCCCGAACATATCGTCCGGATGACCTGCTACGTCACCGATCGCGATGCCTATGTCGCCAGCCTGGCGGCAATCGGTGCGGCATGGCGCGATATCATCGGCAAGCATTATCCGGCGATGGCGGTGGTGGCGGTTGCCGCCTTGGTCGAACGCGACGCAAAGGTGGAAATCGAAACGACCGCGGTGGTGCCCGCATGACGTCGGGTCATATCGACCGTTTTATCGCCGAAGGCCTGCCGCCGCCGCAGGACCAGCCCGAATTCCTTTTCGTCGGTCCCGCGCTTCGCTACCCCGAGCGCTTCAATTGCGCGGTCGAGCTGATCGATCGCGCGCCGCGCGACGATCTCGCTTTGGTCAATGATAGCGGCGAATGGACCTATGGCGAGATGTCCGACTGGTCAAACCGCATCGCGCGGCTGCTGGTCGAGCGCGAGGGTCTCGTTTCGGGCAATCGCGTGCTGCTCCGCGGGCCCAATACCGCGACGATGTTCGCCGCCTGGCTCGGCGTGCTTAAGGGGGGCGGGGTCGTCGTCGCGACAATGCCGATGCTGCGCGGCAAGGAGATCGCCACGATTCTCGACCGCGCCGAGGTCAGCCATGCGATCATCGACGCGCGCTTCGCCGCGGACTTCGGCGAGGCGTGCGGGCGGGCTGCGCGGGCACCCGGCACGATCAGCTATGACGGCGACGCGGCACACGGCGATCTGGCCGGCCGGATCGCCGATATCCCGCCCGACTTCGTCGCCTGCGATACGCACCGCGACGATGTCGCCTTGCTCGCCTTTACGTCGGGCACCACCGGCCAGCCGAAGGCGTGCGTGCACTTCCATCGCGATGTCCTTGCCTGCGCCGACAGTTTCGCGCGCCATGTGCTGAAACCGGGACCAGGTGACCGTTGGGCGTGTTCGGCGCCGCTCGCCTTCACTTTCGGGCTCGGCATGGAGCTGATCTTTCCGTGGCGGTTCGGCGGGACGGCGGTGACGATCGAAACGCCCGGACCGGCGGCCCTGCTCAATGCGATCGAGCGCCATCGCGTCACCGTGCTCGGCACCGCGCCGACCGCTTACAAGGCGATGATCCCGTTGCTTGCGGGGCGCGAGATCGCGTCGCTCAAAACCTGCTTATCGGCGGGCGAGCACCTCCCCGCCGCGACCTGGCGGGCGTGGCACGAGGCGACCGGGCTCGGGATCGTCGACGGCATCGGTGCCACCGAGATGATGCATATCTTCATCTCGGCCGCCGGAGATGACATTCGCCCCGGCGCGACTGGAAAGGTCGTGCCGGGCTATGTCGCGACGGTGCTCGATGACGCGGGCGTTGCGCTCGACAGCGGGGTCGGGCGGCTGGCGGTCAAGGGGCCGACCGGCTGTCGCTATTTCGACGACGAACGCCAGGCGAGCTATGTCGAGAATGGCTGGAACGTCACCGGCGACACCTATCGGCTCGACGCCGACGGCTATTTCTGGTTCGTCGCGCGGTCCGACGACATGATCGTCTCCTCGGGATACAATATCGCCGCGCCCGAGGTCGAAGGGGCGCTGTACGACCATCAAGCGGTAGAAGAATGCGCGGTGATCGGTGCGCCAGACCCCGAGCGCGGACAGATCGTCAAGGCGTTCATCGTCCTCGCCAAAGGCTATGGCGCCAGCGACGCGCTTGTTGCCGAACTTCAGGCGCATGTGAAGGCGACGGTCGCGCCGTACAAATACCCGCGCGCCATCGTCTTCGTCGACGCGCTGCCCAAGACCGCCACCGGCAAGCTGCAGCGCTTCAGCCTGCGCGATGGTCGCTAGGCAAAACCATGCTGGCGACGCGGGGAGCTTTGGTCTAGCGGCGCAAGGATGACATCGATCGCCGAATCGCGCGCCGCCATGCGCTCCGCCCTGCGTGCCGAAGAGCCCGCGCTGATCCGCCAAATCGTCGCCGAACTCGCCGACGGCGCGCCGCCCGTCGCCGACGTGAAATCGCTCGGCCGCAAGCTGGTCGCGCACGCCAAGGCCGACGACAGCGAAACGCTGATCGACGCGTTCATGAATCGCTATCGCCTCTCGACCGAAGAGGGCGTCGTTTTGATGTGTCTCGCCGAGGCCCTGCTGCGCGTGCCCGATCGCGGCACGGCCGATGCGCTGATCAAGGACAAGATCACCGGGCGCGACTGGGTTTCGGACCGCGCCGACAGCGGGTCGCGGCTGGTCGACCTGTCGGCTTACGGCCTGTCGCTCGGCAGCACGACGTTGCTGCTCGATCAGTTCGGCGGCGGCGACAACCCGGCGACGATCCTCAAGCGGATGATCCGCAAGTCGGGCGAGCCGGTTATCCGCCAGGCGGCGCTGGCGGCGATGAAGCTGCTCGGCAAGCAGTTCGTCATGGGCGAGACGATCGACGGCGCGGTCAAGCGCGCGGCGAAGGTGGCGCAGGACGAACTGTGCTCGTTCGACATGCTCGGCGAGGCGGCGCGGACCGAGGAGGATGCGGCGCGCTATTTCCGGTCGTACGAGGAAGCGATCGCGCGGATCGGGCGCGGTGCGAAAGCCGGCAACCCGCACGCCAATCACGGTATTTCGGTCAAGCTCTCGGCGCTTCATCCGCGCTTCGAATATCTCCAGATGGATCGCGTCCGCGCCGAGTTGCTGCCGCGCGTCGTCGCTCTCGCCATGCAGGCGAAGGCGGCGAACATCCCGATGACGATCGATGCCGAGGAATCGGATCGGCTCGAGCCGCATCTCGATATCGTCACCGGCCTCGTCGAAGCGGGCGTCACCGACGGCTGGAGCGGCATGGGCCTGGTCGTCCAGGCCTATTCCAAGCGCGCGCCCGAACTGGTGAAGCTGGTTTACGCGCTGGCCGTGAAACACGACGTGCATCTTGCACTGAGACTAGTCAAAGGCGCCTATTGGGATACCGAGATCAAGCGATCGCAGGTCGCCGGGACCGACTATTTCCCCGTCTGGACCGCCAAGCCGCACACCGATTTGTGCTATCTGCGCTGTGCCCAGCTGCTGCGCGGCATGACCGATCACATCTATCCCGCGTTCGCGACGCACAATGCGATGACGATTGCCTTCGTCGCCGAGCTGTTCGCGGGCGAGGAGGGCTACGAATTGCAGCGGCTGCACGGCATGGGCGAAGGCGCGCACGATGCGCTACGCGCGATTGCCCCGCCGCCGCGCCCTGTACGCGTTTATGCCCCGGTGGGAACGCACAAGGATTTGCTGGCCTATCTCGTTCGGCGCCTGCTCGAAAACGGGGCCAACAGCTCGTTCGTCCACCAGTTCAGCGATCCCGACGTGACGATCGAGGATCTGTCGGTTGACGCGCGCGAGCAACTCGACGGCGCATCGCCACAGATCGCCACAGGCGCCGAGCTGTTCCTGCCGCAACGGCGCAACAGCCAGGGCTATGATCTCGGCGAACCCGGACAGGCCGAGGCGCTGATGGCCGACATGGCCGCATATCGCCGCGACGACTGGCATGTCGGGCCGATTGTCGGGGGCAAGGCAGGGCAGGGCGACAGCGCGCTCGCGGTGATCGATCCCGCGACGGGCGATCCGATCGGCCAATGCGTCGAAGCGAGCCTGAGCGAGATCGACGATGCCATCGCCCTGTCGCTCGTCGCGCAGCGCGAATGGAGCCTGGCGGGTGGGGATTTCCGCGCGGCGCGGCTCGAAAAGGCGGCGGACCTGCTAGAGGCCGACACGCCGAAGTTTCTCGCGCTGGCGATGGACGAAGCAGGCAAGACGCTGGTCGACGCGATCGCCGAGTTGCGCGAGGCGGTCGATTTCCTGCGCTATTACGCCGCGGGAGCGCGCGAGCATTTCGAGCGCGCCGTCGTGCTTCCCGGCCCCACCGGCGAGCGCAACGAGTTGATCCTCGAAGGACGGGGCCTGTTCACCTGCATCAGCCCGTGGAACTTCCCGCTGGCGATCTTTCTCGGGCAGGTCGGGGCTGCGCTGGCAGCCGGCAATGCGGTCCTCGCCAAGCCCGCCGAACAGACGCCGATCATCGCGCATGAAGCGGTGCGCGCGCTGCTCGACGCGGG
>Ga0100390_10000270_pt1 | contig 48954 bp, 46 predicted proteins | sample CryGeymeta201514_FD_81540 | JGI IMG/M metagenome (GOLD analysis project Ga0100390, IMG submission 81540) | Groundwater microbial communities from Crystal Geyser aquifers in Utah, USA - Crystal Geyser metaG 2015-14 | ecosystem: Environmental > Aquatic > Deep subsurface > Groundwater | place... | reverse complement strand
GCGCTGCGGCTACGGGTCCGCATCGCTCTCGCGCTGCGGCTACGGGTCCGCATCGCTCTCGCGCTGCGGCTACGGGTCCGCATCGCTCTCGCGCTGCGGCTACGGCACCGCATCGCTCTCGCGCTGCGGCTACGGGTCCGCATCGCTCTCGCGCTGCGGCTACGGGTCCACATCGCTCTCGCGCTGCGGCTACGGGTCCGCATCGCTCTCGCGCTGCGGCTACGGGTCCACATCGCTCTCGCGCTGCGGCTACGGGGATCGATTCACTGCATGATCTTGTGCACGGCGGTATGTATGGTGTTCACCTGATCTTCGGGCAGGCCTCCGTTGAAATTAACGTTGGTTGGGTCGGCATCGAAGAGGGTGACGTATATGACGCAGGCGGCGAGATAAGCACCAGCTGTGGCAGGGTGGCTACCGTCGCCCTTGTAGAGGGTGCTGCCGAGCGCGGGATGCTGCTGGCGGATCCATGCCCAGACCTGGCCAACCGGGGCCAGCTCCGCGTTGCACTTGCGCGCGGCTCGGGCGTAGGCGTCGGAGAGGGCCGCCTGCATTTTCTCGTAATTTGGGAAGAGCTGCGCGTTCATTTTGTCGCCATCCCGGCGGCCCCAGGTTTCGTAAAAAACCGTGCGGGCCTCCGCTGCGTCGATGATCCGGTCGATTTTGCGCGCTGCCTGCATAAATTTGTCCGGAAAAATGGCGGGCGTCTGGCTCTGGTCCTGCAGCACCACGACATCCCATTTGCCCTCGCGGATCTTTTGCATGGTCGCTTCGGTTGCGAGATGCTGCTCCAGCGTGCGTCCGCCCGGATGAATGAAGTCAAGCTGACAGTCCCGGTAGGGCGACGCTGCCACCAACTGGGTGAGCATGCCGCGAATCTGCCCGGTATAGCTGTTGCCGATGAAGAGAATACGCTCGGGCCGCCCCTCCAGCGCGGCGAGTTCCAGCAGGTAGTCTTGGTCGGCTGCACTGAGTTGGCCCAGCTTCACCCGAAACGTGGTCCCGTCTTCACGCCGCAGGGTCAGCGAATCATCCGCAGCTCGTTGCACCAATTGAGCCTCAATAGTGGTGCCGACAGTCGAAGTCCAGGTCCGGTAGGGATGATCGCCTGCTGTTGCCGCGATTGGCAGCAGTGGCAGCAGCAGCGTAATGAGCAGGGTGCTGACAAGAAATTGCATGCCAGCAGTAAGCAACACTTCTCCATTCAGCGAAAGCGAAAAACACGCGGGGAGGGCCAAAATTAATTTGATGCGCCCGAGGCATACATTCGCGGTTCCAACTCATCTTTTCAGGTTTATCCCTGATGCAGAACGACCAAGTCCCTGCGTTGATGCCCCGGACACCCGCCTTTCAGTAATGCCTGCCTGTTTTTAGCATAAAAAAGCCCCCGGCTTGACCGGGGGCTTTGCCAAGCATCGGACTGGATAGCCGCTTATTTGGTGGCTTCGTCGAGCAGGTCGCCGAGGCTGGTGAGGTCTTCACCGGAGGTCACATTGTCGAAGGCCTGGCGCTCCTTGGCGAGGTCTTCGTCGTTGTAGTGGGCCGCCTTGACCGAGAGGCCAATGCGGCGCTCGTCTTTGTCGATCTTGATGACGCGGGCAGTGACTTCCTGGCCCTCGTTGAGCACATCCTTGATCTTTTCGACGCGGTCTTCGCTGATCTGCGAGATATGCACCAGGCCATCGATGTCGTTGTCGAGTTCGATGAAGGCACCATAGCTGGTGATCTTGGAGACCTTGCCGTTAACCATATCGCCGATCTTGAAGTGGGTCTCGATTTCATCCCACGGGTCGGTGGAGAGCTGCTTCATGCCGAGCGAGATGCGCTGGCTGTCGGCATCCACATCCAGCACGATGGCATCAACTTCGTCGCCCTTCTTCACCACCTCGGAGGGGTGGTTGACCTTGCGGGTCCACGACATATCGGAGACGTGCACCATCCCGTCGATACCTTCTTCCAGTTCGACGAAGGCACCGTAGGTGGTGAGGTTGCGCACTTTGCCGCGGACGCGGGCACCGACCGGGTAGTTATGGCGGGCCATTTCCCAGGGGTTTTCTTCCAACTGGCGGGTGCCGAGGGAGATCTTCTGTTCCTCCTTCTGGATGCCCAGGATGACGGCTTCAACTTCATCCCCAATGCGCAGGACTTCGCCCGGCTTGGAGATACGCTTGGTCCAAGAAAGTTCGGTGACGTGGACGAGACCTTCGACGCCCTCCTGGATTTCGATAAAGGCACCATAAGGCACCAGGTTGACGACCTTGCCCTTGATGGTTGAGCCGACCGGGAAGCGTTCTTCGATGCGGTCCCATGGGTTGTCCTGAAGCTGCTTCAGTCCGAGGGAGACGCGCTCGCGGTCACGGTCGATTTCGATGATCATGACTTCGATTTCCTCGCCTTGCTTCAGCATCTCGGAAGGATGCTGAATACGGCCCCAGGACATATCGGTAATGTGGAGCAGGCCGTCCAGGCCATCCAGATCGACGAAGGCACCGTAGTCGGTGATATTCTTGACCTGGCCGCGGCGGGTATCGCCGGGCTTGACACTTTCCAGTAGCGAACGGCGTTTTTCCATCCGCTGTTCTTCGATCAGTTCGCGGCGCGAGACCACGATGTTCTTGCGCTCGAGATCGATCTTGATGACTTTGAAGTCGTAGGTCTGGCCGACATATTGATCGAGATTCTTCGGCGGCTGCACATCGATTTGTGATGCCGGCATAAAGGAATCGACCCCGATGCTGACGATCAGGCCGCCTTTGACTTTGGAGCGGACACGGCCCTGGATAATGGAGCCTTCTTCGCAATCCTCGACGATCTTTTCCCAGTTCTTCTTTTGCTCGGCTTTGTCGTAGGAGATAACCGGGTTACCTTCCTTATCTTCCAGCTTTTCCAAAAAGACTTCGAGTTCGGAGCCCACCTGCAGTTCGCTCATATCGACGAACTCGCTGGCATGCACGATACCTTCGGATTTGCCACCTATGTCAACGACGACTTCGGCGGGGCGGATCTCAATGATGGTTCCCTTGATGATGGAACCTTCTTCGAGATTATCAATGGTGCTACTCGCAAGCAGCTCTTCCATGAGTTGACTCATTGTGTTGTATTTCTTTGCTGCACAAGCAGTGCAGCTTATGGTTGAGGTTGGACTATTGGCCCCACGTTGTGCGCGCTAAGAAGGATTCCAATCCTTCGGGGAGCACGCAAAGTAGAGCTGAGGAAACGATCTGCAAGACTAAAATGCAGAGACGAAAAAGCCCGGGTGCAACTTTAAGTGCAGGGTAAATTGTGGGAACAGGGTAGCGCAGGTGCGTCCCCGCACCGCAGGAACGTCAGCGGTGGCCGCAACTTGCAAGAACATATACGACCTCGACAAGGCCGCAACGTGCGCCGCGGGACGCGATCACGCTACCTGAATGAACGAAAGCTTACCCCGCACTTAAATTGCATGGCGCAAGCCTTCTCGCTGGCGCTGGCCAGGCGCGACCGGAACGAGGCAATCGACCAACAGCCGCTTCTGCCAACGCCTGCACCGAGCAACCGGCCGGCGTCTTTAATCCGGTAAAACTGTGCTTACAGAAACTCGTTCACCAGATTCTCCAGCATTTCCTGACGACCGCTGGCGACCACTGGCTCCCCATTGCTGAGGGCAATTTGCTCCAGTTCCTCGAAGCTGCACTGACCGGCTTCGACCTTGCGGCCCAGTTCGCTGTCGAAGCTGCTGTAGCGCTCCTGGACGAATGTACTGAGGCGACCGTCGGCGCGGATTGCGGCAGCGATTTTGAGACCGCGAGCAAAGGCATCCATGCCGCCGATGTGGGCGTGGATGAGGTCAATCGGCTCGTGGGATTCACGGCGGCGCTTGGCGTCAAAGTTGAGACCCCCAGTGGTGAAGCCGCCCATTTCGAGCACTTTCAGCATCACTTGGGTGGTGAGATAGATGTCGGTGGGGAACTGGTCGGTATCCCAGCCGATCAGCTCGACGCCGCGGTTGGCATCGATGCTGCCGAGCATCCCGGCATTGATTGCCACGGTCAGCTCATGCTCCATGGTGTGGCCGGCCAGCGTGGCGTGATTGGTCTCGATGTTGAGGCGGAATTTATCCATCAGGCCGTATTCGCGCAGGAAGTTCAGGCAGGCGGCGGAATCCGAGTCGTATTGGTGGGTGGAGGGTTCACGCGGCTTGGGCTCGATGTAGAAAGGACCGTCGAAACCGATCTTCTGCGCGTGATCAACCGCCATGTGGAGGAAGGCGGCCAGGTGGTCGAGTTCGCGCTTCATGTTGGTGTTGAGCAGGGTCGAGTAACCTTCGCGGCCGCCCCAGAAAGTGTAGCCGAGGCCGTCGAGCTCCTTGGTGCATTCGAGGGCCTGCTTTACCTGGGCAACGGCATAGTTGAAGACATTCAAGTCGGGAGAAGTGGCTGCGCCCTGCGAGTAGCGGGGGTGGGAGAACAGGCAGGCCGTGCCCCAGAGCAGTTTCACGCCGGTCTCGCTTTGCTTCTCCTTGAGTTTCGCCACAACGGCGTCCAGCGCCTGGTTTGAGGCGGCAAGGTTATTCAGCTCCGGGGCGATGTCGCGGTCATGCCAGCAGTAGTATTCGATTCCGATTTTTTCGAGGAATTCAAAGAAGACATCGACGCGTTTCAGGGCATTATCCACAGAATCGGAGCCATCATCCCAGGGCATGACGGCGGTGCCGCCACCAAAGGGATCGCCCAGCACGTTGCGCATGACATGCCAGTAGGGGGCCGCAAAGCGCAGCTGTTCCTGCATGGTTTTCCCTGCGACGATTTCGTCCGGGTTATAGTGCTTGAAGGCAAGCGGGTTTTTCGAGGAGGCGCCCTCGTATTGAATTTTATCGCAGTCGAAGTATTGCATGACTCTTGATGGGTTGGGTTTAGACAGCCGAAATCGGCGAACATAGAAAGCGAATATATTAACTCATTTTCGCAAATTTTGGAATTGCGAGAGACTACAATTGCTTTGCAGAATTCGTCATAATGAGCAAACCTGAAGACAGTCTTTTGGCACTGCCCGTGGACACGGTTGTTGCCTTGTTTAACCAGCTTGGAGACGTGCTTTACTGGGTTAAGGACCGCTCGCACCGCATCACCGCGCTGAACCGCGCCTTTGCCGAGCGCGTCAAACTCGAGCCGAAGGCGATCATCGGGAAAACCGACCGGGAGCTTTACTATCCCGAGTTGGCGGCTGTCTTCATGGCGGACGACCGATTCGTGTTGGAAACCGGGCAGACGATACGTCGCAAGATTGAACTGCTGACGAGTCGGCATGGTGGGATTGAGTGGCGCTCGACGACGAAGATCCCTCTTCGCGCCGCATCCGGTGAGGTGATCGGCACTACGGGGATTTCACGTCCCTTGCCCGACAGTGTTGAGGCACTACCGGGGCCGTATCGGGCGATTGGTAAAATCGTGGAGTTTGCCCGCAGGCATTTATCCGAGCGTGTTTCTGTAGAGGATATCGCCAGGGAGTCCGGGATGTCGGTGGCCACTTTGGAACGCCGTTTCCGGGAGCATTTTCAGTTAAGTCCGAGCGGCTTCCTTGCACAATTAAGGGTTTCCCGGGCCTGTGAATTGCTACGGGACTCGCCGCTCAATATCACGGAAATTTCGGTGGAATGTGGCTATGAGAGCCCGGCGGCATTCTCGCGGGCATTCCGCCGGGAGACAAAACAGTCACCGAGCGGCTTCCGCGCCAACTCGCGCAGCTAGTCGCCAACTCGTGCAGGCAGTCTTCTGCCAAACTATTGCGGGCTTTAAATTTGATGAGAGGTCCGCCTACATGAAGTAGCGCACATACGACTGGTTGCGCACATCCTGCAGCCAGCGTTCCTGAGCTTCGCGGGCGATTTCGCCGACCAGCACATTTTCGATAATATCACGCACCTGGGTGATCGGTTGGATCATCTCTTCACGCTTGTCCTCGGCATAGAGAATAAAAATGGTGTCATTCAACTCAATCGGTGCGCTGTGCTCACCTGCCCGCAGGGAAAACGCGGCATCGCTGAGTTCCTTGCGGATGTCCTTGCGTTCGATCCAGCCCCAGTCGCCGCCGCGCCGGCTCATCTCATCCTGGCTGTATTTACGGGCGATATCGGCAAAATTGCTCCCGGCTTCCAGTTCGCTGATAATTTGCCGGGCGGTTTGCCGCAGCGGGACCAGACCTTCGTCCGCGATAGGACTCAGAATGATCTGCCGCAGCCGCAGTGCCTCCGGTTGGTAAAAGCGGATCTTGTTTTTGACGTAAAATTCCTCGATCCGCTCCGGGCTGATCTCCGACTGTGAGCGGCGGTTTTCCTGCCGCATCACGTTGACGACGACCCGTTCATAGATGCGCTTGCGGTAGTCGCGGGCGGTATCACCGCGTGCCCGCAGGTATTCTAGGAAGCGGCTGCGGTTGCCGTCGAAGTCGCGGGCGAGCACATCGGCATATTCCTGGTCAATGTAAGACTGCGGGATCATCAGGCCCTTCTTTTCTGCGGCCTTCACAATAATGATACGGTCGATCATGTTTTGCAGCACTTCGCGGCTGAGCTTGTCGAGCCGTTGACTGAACTCCTGCGCGCTTTTTGATTCGGCACGCAAACGCGGAACGATGGGTTCGAGCTCACGCCGGAGTTCTTCAACGGTGATGATTTGCCCTTCAGCAACGGCAGCAATTCCATTACCAAGGCGAAGGAGTTCAGGGTCCGGTGCTTGCTGTGCCCGTGAAACAGTCGAAGCGGCCAGTATGGCCGTTATAATCAGGAAAATGAGGGAGCGGCTGAGCTTCATAGATTATTGCATGCGGAGTGGGCTGCGCAGAGTTCGCTTTATTTAGAATCTCCTCATTTTGCGGTCAAGCAGTAAAGCCCTTAGCGGTCCACTCGTGCGCCGCCACCGGCCTTGATCTTTTGCACTTCCTTTAAACTGACCATAGTTGTATCGCCCGGCGTCGTCATGGCCAGCGCGCCGTGGACGCAGCCGTAGTCCACCGCTTCCTGCGGATCGTTTTCACTGAGGAAGCCATAGATGAAGCCCGAGGCGAAGCTGTCGCCGCCGCCCACACGATCCAGAATCTCGAGGCCCGGGAATTGCATGGATTGATAGAACTGACCGTCATGCCAGGCCATCGCGGCCCAGTCGTTGACGGTGGCTGTTTTGACGGCCCGCAGGGTGGTGGCTGTGGCCTTGAAATTGGGGAATTCTTTGATCGCGGTCTGGATCATGTTTTTGAAGGCTTCCACCGGGATATGGGAGATGTTTGCATCGACACCTTCGACTTCGAAGCCGAGGCAGGCGGTGAAGTCTTCTTCGTTGCCGATCATCACATCGACATACCGGGCGATCTCGCGGTTGACTTCCTGGCAGCGCGCAAGTCCACCAAAGTCCTTCCAGAGGGAAGGGCGGTAGTTGAGGTCGTAGCTGACAATAGTGCCGTGCTTTTTGGCGCACTTGACGGCTTCGAGCAGCACATCCGGCGTGGTCTCACTCAGGGCCGCGTAAATCCCCCCCGTGTGGAACCATTGTGCGCCGCGGCGGCCAAAAATTTCCTCCCAGTCGATGTCGCCGGCCTTGAGCTGGCTGGCTGCGGTATTGCCACGGTCGGGGCAGCCGACCGCCCCCCGGATGCCAAAGCCGCGCTCGGTGAAGTTCAGGCCATTGCGGACTTTGCGGCCGATGCCGTCGTAATCCACCCACTTAATGAAATCGGTATCCACTCCGCCCTGCAGAATGAAGTCCTCGACCAGACGCCCGACCGGGTTGTCGGCAAGTGCGGTGACCACCGCTGTCTTGAGCCCGAAGCAGCGGCGCAGTCCGCGGGTCACGTTGTATTCACCGCCTCCCTCCCAGGCAGCAAAACTCCGGGAGGTGTGCACCCGGCCCTCGCCGGGATCGAGACGGAGCATTACTTCGCCAAGGGAGACACAGGCGTAAGCACAGGATTCTGCGGGTTTGATATCGATAGCCATAATGATTAATTTTGTGGTTCTTTATTCATTGCAATATCAGCCCCGCTTTACGCAGGAGGACAATCTTTTTTCGGATAAATCTACGAACTCGCTTCGGCGTTTCAACGTCTCAAACAACTGCTCCAGACTCATTGTTTTGCCGCTTGGTGGGTGTCGGCTTGGTCGGTGTGCCGTTTTGACGTGCATTCATGGGGCGAGTCCGTTCTTGTCGGTTGTAGATGAAAATAGAATCAGTGCAGCTGTGTGCCAGTGCCCGGAGTCTGGAGGAGTGTCCGCCTTCGGTCTTACCGGAATTTGCCTTTATCGGGCGCTCCAATGTCGGCAAGTCTTCCTTGATTAATGCCCTGGCCGAGCGCCGGGAACTGGCGCACACTTCCAGCAAGCCGGGCAAGACGCAGCGTATTAATTTATACCGCGTGAATGACGCCTGGACGCTGGTGGACCTGCCGGGCTACGGCTACGCCAAACTCTCCCGGGAAATGCAAAGCGAGTTCAACCGAGAGGTGAGTGCCTACCTCACCCAGCGGGAAAACCTGAAACAAGTCCTGTTGTTGATCGACTCACAGATTGAGCCGCAGGGCGGAGACCTCTCCTTTGCATCATGGCTGCAGGAGTGCGGGGTGCCGTATTCGATTGTGTTTACCAAAACCGACCGCAGCTCCGCCGGCAAAACGGACGGGCAGCGTGGTCAATTTCTCGCGGCACTGGAAGCCTGGGGGCTCAAGCCGAACCAGCTGTTCAGTTCTTCCGCTAAAACCAAGAAAGGTCGCGGGCAGCTGCTGCAATGGATCGAGCAACAACTGCCCAAGAAGCCGAAAAAGACAAAAGGGCCCTCAATTAATCTGAACTGGATGAAGTAGTCGTTCAAATCAGTTTTTTCACATTCGGTTTGTAGCGATGGCACGATAGTGCCGTCTTCCGTAGCATCCCCCGGTTCGTCGATAGACCTTGCTATCACAAGTTCTCTACAAAATTGAAAAAACTTATTTGAAGCTCCACAGTTCTTTTCGAGTGGGGATGTGGAGTCGTTTCGACCGGAGCTGACGCTGTAAAGGTCCGCAGCTTTGCCCCGAAAGGCCCGCTAACCCGGCAGGAACTCTTTCCGGTATTCGTATTGCGAGGACAGCATGCTGTTGGCTTTGTCGCTGTTGGTGAAGCGCTGGGTCTTAGGGTCAAACTCCAGTTTGCCGGGGACGCCCAGCGCGATGGTGCCAAGCAGGGCGGTGGCGCTGAAGTCGGCCGCATAATCGGCGATGTTGGCACCGGGTTGCGTGCCGGTTTTGACGCAGTTGACCCATTCCATGAAGTGACTGTTTTCGGCCGGGCGGGGGAGCCGCTTGGCGGGCATGGCATCCGCTTCCCGCAGCTCCTTGTGGTACTCGCGCGGATAAATCGCAGGATACATGCTGTAGAGGCTGGCAAAGACGGAGGCTTTGGTGCCCACAATGAAACTGCCGTTGGGCATGCCTTTTTTGTTTTCCGCCTCATTGGCCAGGATGCGGTCATTTTCAACGAATGGGATATCCTTCGGGCGGCGGCCGCCGTCCATCCAGGTCAATTTGACCGGGCCGCGGGTTTCGTTGCCCGGGAATTCGAATACAATGGTTGATGCCTTCGGCAGATAAACGTCGCTATAGCCACTGGGCTCGGCGGTAACCGAAGTGGGCAGGCCGAGCTGCAGGCCGCTGAAGGAGGCATCCATCGAGTGGCAGGCGATATCGCCGATCGCACCCGAGCCGTAGTCCCAAAAGCCGCGCCAGTTGAAGGGGGCAATTTCCGGGCTGTAGTCGCGCTTCGGTGCGACACCGAGCCAGAGATTCCAGTCCAACTTGGCGGGCGTGGGAACGCCCTTGGGCCAGCTTTGCAAACCCTGCGGCCAAACCGGGCGGTTGGTCCAGTGGTAGGCTTCATAGACATTGCCTGCGATGCCCGCCTCGAACCACTCACGCATGGTGCGCCAACCGTCGGCCACGTGGCCCTGGTTGCCCATTTGCGTGATCACGCCGGCCTCACGGACGGCTTTTTTCAGAATCATGGCCTCCTCAAAGGTGCGCGTCAGCGGTTTTTCACAGAAGATATGCTTCCCGTGTGCCAGCGCCCACAGGACGATGGGATAGTGCATGTGGTCCGGTGTGGCGATGGAGACTGCCTCGATCTCTTTGCCCATCTTATCGAACATCACGCGGTAATCTTTAAAGCGGGGCACATTGGGATATTCCTTAAAAGCTTCGGCGGCGCGCTCGTCATCCACGTCGCAGAACGCGACAAAGTGTTGGGATTTTAGACCCTCGATGTGAGCCTTGCCGCGGCCGCCGACACCGATCAGCGCGACTTTGAGCTTTTGCGAGTCCGCATCGGGAGCCGCGCCGAGCCAGCCCGGCATGGCAGTGGCAGCTGCACCGAGGCCAGCCAGTTTGGAGAATGTTCTACGGGATATATTCATGATTTGGTAAGATTTCTGCAAAATTACGGGGGAACAACATTTTTATGTGCGGTTGGCCCGATATAAGTAACAGCTTTGCGATGGAGTTGTTCCTTTTATGAGTTCGGGCGGGGGAGTTTTTTTTCAAGCTCTCCTCCTTTCCAAGGAGGAGACAGCTTGTGCTCCGTTGAGGAGCACAAGCAGAGGTGGTCACGGTTGCAGTTTAATCATGCGTCACCTCTATTTATTCCCGCCTGGAACCACCCCTGTCTAATCGCCGCTAACGGCGATTAAACTGTCCCCTTCCTTGAAAAGGCGGGGAGTTTTTGCGTGGCTGCCTTTTCATCCTGACCTGTGGCGTGGATCTGCTCAACGCAGCCGCTGTCCGGATTTTCGATATACAGGCCAGGGAACTGGTCCGCCATCTCCTGGAGTTCCTTCTGCGACATCAGCATGGCGGTGGTGGACCAGACATCGGCCCAGGTGGCGGAGTGGTGGACCACCCAAACCCGCGGGTGGTGGGTGCTGCCCTCCAGTTCCGGCGGCGCGACGATATGCGCCTCCTGAATACTGGTGCCGGAGGCGCTGAGGGCCTGGTCCCGCAGGGTGATTTCAAGCGTCTCGTTTTTGCTGCTCAGGCCGAGTTTCCATGCCTGCGGGCCGAAGGCCAGGTGGGTGCTGGCACCTGCCGAGAGGATGCCGGACTCGATGTTCCACGCCTGAATCAGCCGCTTGGCCCGGTCCAGCGCGAAGCCTTTGCCGATGCCGCCCAGGTCGATTTCGCGGCCCGGTTCGTTGCATTGAATTGCAGGCCGGTCCGGGGCGATGACGAGTTGTCCGGCCAGTTGCGGGGGTGGCTCGTCCAGTTTGTTCTTCCGGTGCTCGATCAGCTGCCCCAGCGTAATATCAAACAGGCCACCGGTTTGCTGGTAGGCCTGCAACCCTTCCAGCAGGCAATCATGGCAGAGTTCACTGATAAACAGATTCTGTCCGGCCTGCATCCGGTTGATCTGCCACACATCGCTGCCGTGGAAGTAGCGGCTGAGTTTGCTTTCTAGTTCATCGATCAGCTCAAAGGCCTCGCGGGCGACGCTTTGTGCCAGTTGTTGGTCCGGATGTTTGAGACGCAGGGTGAACTCCGTCTTCATGGCTTTATGTGCGAATGTGTGGCTTGGGCTCATGGTGTGAATGCCGGGTCGGTCCATCGATTCCATAGTTCGTTGTGCAGGAACAGTGTCAGATGTACGTTACTGCGCAATGTCCGGGGCAATTGGGTGTGGCTTGCTGCGAGCCGCTCACTGCATGCCCTGGTCTGACTCGGCATGGCTAAAACAATCGGGAATGTATGGATGGCATCCGGAGCTTCCGCCCAATAACCGACTGGGCCAAAGCTGCGTAAATACCACGGCAGCGGCCAGTATTCGCGCCCGACCACGGCAATGGGTTCGATCACCTGCCCGCCATTGAAATCCTTTAACTCCATCAGCCAGGCGGAGAGCTGGGGCATGTTGTTACTGGTCGGCACGTAGGCGTAGGGATTGTGCGGATGGTTCGCCAGGCGTCCACTGGCCTGGCGGGCCTGATAGCCCTGATACAAGAGCGTCAGGCCGAATATGAGATACAGCGCGAACTGGATTGACGGCTTGCTGGGTTTGACCTGCGGGCAAAAGACGCAAGCGGCCAACAAGCAAAGCAGTGCCCAGGGCAATAGCATCAGCCAGGGGGTCTTGTAGCTGATCAAACTGTAGCTGAGTACATGCAGCAGGGCACCCAGTGCGATAAAGCCGATCACTACGCGTGCGGGCTTTTTCCATGCACCCAGTGCGCAGGACAACAGGGCCAGGATTGCCACACCTCCCTCGCTCCACCACATCCCGAGCAGCTGTTTGGGCCACACCAGCATTTCGAAATAGTAGCCGAAAGGCTTATCATGGCCGGGCGTGGTCTCATAGACGAAGTAGGTGCGCAGTGCGTCAACGATACCGCCCGGTTGGCGCAAGCCTTGGGTGTAAAATATGGTGCCGACCAGCAGCAAAGTGAGCGTAAACCAGATTGCGGGTTTGAGGTAGGCGGTCCATGGCGGTGCCGTATCTACGCCCCCGGTGCTGCTCTTTCGAATCAACCAAACCGCGGCACCTGCCAACGCCCAGGCGAGCAGGGAGATGGCGAAAGTCTCCTTGGTGGCAAACATCAAGCCAGTGGCGAGTCCGGCCAGCAGAGCGCGGTTCCGGGAGGGCTGCTTGATCACGCCAAAGATGGCTGCTGCTGCCAGCATCCCGAACAGGGCCAGCCAGCTCTCGTGGATATACATCCGGTTATAATAGACCAGCAGCGGCGAACAGGCGAGTAGGGCGGCGGCGGCCAGTGCGGCCCGCGTGCCGATGCTCCTGAGCCACAGCAGCGGCGTGAGCACCGTCAACAGGCCTGCCAGCACCGGGCCCATGCGCAGCATCGAAAGGCTCAGCTCCTGCCAATGACTTTGACCGTATAGCTGGGCGACCGGCCAGGTGCTGAGTGAGAGCAGGGGACCGTGAAAGTGGGTGGGGTCAAAGCGATAATTGGCGTTTTCCACCAGTTGGGCAAAAATGTGTGCCCCCGTCGCCTCGTCGGCATGGATCGGACGCGCCTCCAGATCGTGAACGCGCAGCCAGAGCGCCAGCCCCATGACTGCGATCCAGGCGATCCAAATAATGACCCGCTGTGACATCGGGTTTAGTGCTAGCGGTAAATTTGAGTCCTGCAACCCTGCTTTGCCTTGATGTTTGAAACGAGGTGCAATTTTAGTGCGGGGTAAGCACCTTGCGGCTGTGGCCTGATCGACGCTCGGGTATGGCTTGGTGCGGAGCCGGGCACTGCGGACGTTCCTGCGGTGCGGGGATGCACCTGCGCAACCATGTTAGGGGAAATAAAACTGCACTTTTAATTGGACCCTTTGCCCTCGACTGACACTATCATAATACGTGACACAGACAGAGCCAAGTATCGCCCTGGTGACCCCCGTGTGGAATGACTCCACCCGCTTGGCTGGTTTTGGCCCTAAGCTGGCCGAGGCCCTCCTTCAATCCGGGTTGCCCGTGCGCTGGATTGTGGCGGATGACGGCTCGACTGCCGAAGAGAAAGAAAAAGTGACCAAGCTGGTCGAGACCTTCCGGGCGACCTATCCCCGGGTGGAAGCTATGCTCTTCGAAGCGCGTTCGCATAAAGGCGGCGCGATTTACGCCGCCTGGGACGCTTGCCCCGGGGCCACCTGGCTTGCCTTTGTGGATGCCGACGGCGCAGTCGATGCTCCTTCAATGGTGCACTTGCTGCAGGCGGCGGTGGCGGCCGGAGCAAGCGGCGGCTGCATCGGGGTGCGGCATGATTCGGACGAAACCCCGCTACAGCGGCCGCTCGGCAGAATGCTGTCGTTTTATGTATTTACCAAGCTGGTCCATCTGCTCACGGGTATCCGCTATGAGGATACACAATGCGGGGCCAAAGTGATTCCCGCCGCGGGCTACCGGCAGATCTCCGCAAACTTGCAGCAGCGCGGCTTTGTCTTCGATGTCGAGCTTCTGCTCGCGCTGGAGCTGGCCGGCTACCAAATCAAAGAACTGCGCATCCCCTGGCGCGAAATGCCGGGCGGAAAGGTCAACCCGCTGCGCGATGCCTGGGGCATGATCGCCGGGCTGCTACGGATCCGGCGCCGCTATATGCGAGGGGCCAATAATTTGGGTTGAGTCGGGGCGCAATTTGAGCTAGAACCGTCCCATGTTTACCCGTGGTTTACTCCGGGCGGCCGGAAAACCGCTGGCAGGTAATATCAATTCTGGAAAATAACCCTGAAACGAGACTGAATTCATGATGCAAAAAAACACCCTCCCACGTCGCGATTTCATCCGGGCCAGTGCAGTGGCCGGTGCCGGATTCATGGTGCTGCCAACCGGCACACTATTTGGGCAGAACAAGCCAAGCGACCGCTTGAATGTTGCGCTGATCGGCGCTTACGGGCGTGCCCGGGCGCACTATGGAACGCTCAAGGATGAGAACGTTGTCGCGATTTGTGATGTGAATCAGCTGAATATTCCATTTGCCGCCAAGGAATTTCCTAAAGCCAAGGTCTATGAGGACTGGCGTCAGGCCTTGGATCATCCGGGCCTGGATGCGGTGCTCTGCTGCACCACCGACCACACACATGCCTTCATTGCAAACTGGGCCCTGAACCGGGATCTCCACGTGTACATGGAGAAGCCATTGGCCATCACGGCCCATGAAGCGCGCACGGTGCGGAATACTTATCTAAAAAAGAAAAATAAACTCGCCACGCAGGTCGGTATGCAACGCCACGCCTCGCCCAATTTCAATCGTTTGCGCGAGTGCATCGAGGATGGAGTGGTCGGCAATCTTAAGGAAGTGTATGCTTGGGGCAACCGCCAGATTCCAAAGCCTGGATACTTGCCGGGTGGGCATGAGGTGCCTTCGACTTTGAACTGGGATCTTTGGCTGGGGCCCTCGCCGGAGCATCCATTTAACCCGGGATATGTCTCCGGTCATCCCGGTGCGAATTGCCTGAACTGGAATATGTATTGGGACTTTGGTATCGGCCAGATGGGGGATATGGGCAGCCATACCATGGACATTGCCTGGAATGTGTTGGATGCGGGACTACCCACTTCCGTCAAGTCAAGTTCGCCGGAGGAGTTGAATCCGGAAGTGACGCCGGTCAATCTAAGCACGAGCCTCATGCTCCCGGCCAACAGCTGGCGTGAGGAGGTGCGTTGCACCTGGTTCCAGGGCGGTGCGATGCCGAAATCTCCCAGCGGATGGATTGATCTGAAGCAGATCGGGCATGGTGCGATGTTTAAGGGCGACAAGGGCTTTGTGATCGCCGATTTCAACCGGCGGGTGATTATTCCCGATGGCCGGTCAGGCGATATGAGCTACTATCAGCCGCGGGCTGAAGACGAACTCAGCGGGAATCTGGGCAATTTCCAAAAACAATGGACCCGGGCCTGCAAGAATGGGAAGCCCGCGGAGACCGCCTGCAATTTCGAATACAGTGCCAACATGATCGAGAACATGTGCCTCGGGCTGGCCGCGTTCCGGGCCGGCACCGAGTTGGAGTATGACGGCGCGAAAGGTGTCGTGACCAATAACGCAGCGGCAAATCAATACCTGACCAAGCCCTACCGCAAGGGTTGGACAATGGACGGTTAGGGCAAGCGCGCTAGACCCCGCTCAGCACCGCGACTTCTTTGGCGGCTGCTAAACCCGGCCTGGTAGGAGGAGCGGATTCAGATTGACTGCGCCTCGTTGTTAGACATATTGTTTAACTTATGAAGACAATTTCAACCCGTGAACTCCTGTCAAAACACAAAGAAGTGCAGGCATCTCTCGCAGCTGGCGAGTCTTTGACGTGGACTTCGCACGGAAAAGTTGTGGCACAACTGACTCCGCCACCGAGGGCAACGGTTGATAAATCGAATCGGCCCGACTTTGTTGCCCGCGCACGTCGTATCGGGGCGCTCAACGAAGGCACGAAGACAGTTGCCCAGTGGGTCAGCGAAGATCGTGGTCAATGAGTGGGCGCGTCTATTTCGACAGCAGTGCCCTGGTTAAACTCTACATCGTTGAGCCGGGGAGCGAGGCCGTGCAGACGCGCAGTGACCAAGCGGATGCTCTCATTCTATGCCCCCTGCAGGAAACCGAAGTCCGCAACGCCATATTGGCCGCAGGCGGTCGTGGCATTCTGAACCGGACAGCAATGCGCAAAACACTGCAGAATCTGGAGAGTGACTTGGCCCAGGGCTGCTACGAACGGTATCAGCCCGATTGGCCGCTTATTTGGTTCCGGAGCAACGAACTCGCCAGGCACTACACTCCGGAAATTCTCTGCCGAACGCTCGATATTCTGCATGTGGCGATTGCAGAAATTTCTGATTGCGACTGCCTGGTCACCGGGGACGAACGGCAGTTTCGTCTCTGTCAAGCCGTAGGCCTTGAGGCCGAGCAAATTTAGGGCACTGCTTGCATGGGGTCCGGTGCAACTCCTTGGTTCCAGACTCCTGTTTTATTCAAAACACTCCTGCGGGGGCGGAAAAACGCGCCAACCGCGATTTGGGGTGATACTGGCAAGCGCGCTAGACCCCGCTCAGCACCGCGACTTCTTTGGCGGCTTTCAGCTCGGCCTGCATGGCGCGGCGGCGGGCGCGCACGTCATATTTGGCGGATTGCTCTTCGGCGTGGTAGGAGGAGCGGATCAGCGGTCCGGATTCGCAGACACCAAAGCCAACTTCGAGGGCGAATTCCTTCCAGCGTTTGAATTCATCCGGGTGCACCCAGCGGTCGATGGCTTGGTGCTGTTTGCTGGGTTGCAGGTATTGGCCGATGGTGAGCACGTCCACGCCAACGGCGGCCATATCGCGCAGCACTTCTTTAATTTCATCTTCCTTCTCACCGATGCCCAGCATGATGCCGGATTTGGTGATGAAGCCGCGCGACTTGGCGTGTTCGAGCACCCATAGCGAGCGGTCATAACGGGCGGTTTTACGGATGGGCCGCTGGAGGCGCTTCACGGTTTCGAGATTGTGGTTGAAAATATCGGGGCAGGCATCGAGCACCACGTCGAGATATTCCTGTTGGCCGCGGAAGTCGGCGGTCAATACTTCGACCGCGCATTCCGGCACACGGTTGTGGATGGCGCGGATGGTGGCGGCCCAGACGGCGGCTCCGCCGTCTTTCAAGTCATCGCGGGCGACCGAGGTGATCACAGCGTGCTTGAGATCCATTTTGGCGATGGACTCAGCGACGCGGGCCGGTTCGCCCAGATCCAGTTCGGTGGGGCGCCCGGTCTGAATCGCGCAGAAGCGGCAGGACCGGGTGCAGATATTACCCAAAATCATGACCGTGGCGGTGCCGCGCGACCAGCATTCACCCATATTGGGGCACTGGGCGCTCTTGCACACCGTGTGCAGGTCGTGGGAGTCAACGATCCCACGCACTTCTTTGTATTCTGCGCTGGTCGGTAGTTTCGCCCGCAGCCAATCTGGTTTTCTTTCACTCATGTTCGTGGGTAGTGTTTGCAAAAATTTCCCTGAATTCAACCGCTAAAGCCGCTTTCACTTTTTTCGCCTCAATTGAGTAGCCCAGCTCATTCGCCAGAGAAGTGACGGTTCCGTCGGTGATGCCACAGGGCACGATGCCATGGAAGTGGCTGAGGTCCGGATTTACGTTGAGTGCAAATCCATGGTAGGTGATCCAGCTCTTGACCGCGACACCGATGGCGCAGATCTTGCGCGTTTCCAGCCAGATGCCGGTCTTGTTCGCGCGGCGGCTACCCGGCAGGCCGAATTGCGCCAGCGTGCGGATCACCACTTCCTCCAGGTCGCGCAGGTAAGCGTGCAGATCCCTGCGCCGCTGCTGCGAAAGGATGGGGTAGCCGACGATCTGACCCGGCCCGTGGTAGGTGATGTCGCCACCCCGATTGCTCTGGCAGACTTCAATCCCCTGCGCCGCGAGTGTTGCCTCGTCCCAAATCAAATGCCGGTCGGCACCTTTACGCAGCCCCATGGTGTAAACCGGCTCGTGCTCGGTGAAAATCAGGGCATCGCCACAGCCGTCCGCCCTGCGCAAAGCAACGCGGGCTTTTTGTTGCTCAAAAGCTTGCGCGTAGCGGGTCCGCCCCCAGTCGATGATTTCGATTTCGGCCATGGTTTTATCGATTAGACGGTTGCTCTAATTGCGCTCAAGTCTAGTTTAATTGTGAAATGGGGCGCATTGGATTTTATTTTGTTCTCGCAGCACTGGTCATGATCGGTGGCCTGATTGGCTTTTTCTTGTCAAGCCGTCCGGCGGGCCTGCCTGCCGTCGGTCCCGCAGCGCAGATGCTGCCGGGGCCAGCGCCGCGTGAGTTGTCTCAGTGGCAGGATGCGGCACTGGCAAATGGGGTCGCCGGCGCGGAGCAAATGCCGGATTTGCCGCCGGGTGCGGTGCCGGGTGAGTATGTGCTTCATTTCAGCACGCGGGAAGCCTACCTGGCCTACCTGGCCGCTTTGCGGGCCACTGGAGCTGCACCGCTCAATCAGATCGATGCGCTGCTGGCGGTCCGTATTCCGCAGCATGCTGTGCGGCTTATTCCTCCTGGACAATACGGAGCACAGGCCGACTTTTCCTACATTGTGGCGCACCCCTTACCGCCGGCCGATATCGACCCGGCAGCGCTGGCGACACTGCGTGCCTATGGCATGTCCCCACGCTCGATTGTCGGTGGTGAGTTGCATGGTGACGGAACTGGTGTGCTGGTGGCGGTTCTTGACTCGGGGATTGATGCCCATCCCGTGTTCGACGATCTGGTGCTGACGCATCTCAACCTGGTGGATGGGCACGTCGCAACCCACGGCACTTCGGTCGCCTCCATTATTGCCGGTACAGAGGGGATTGCCCCCAAGGTGAGCTTGTTGGACGTGCGGGTGCTGGACGACGAGGGAAAGGGGAGCAGCTATCACGTCGCGGAGGGGATTGTAGCCGCAGTGGACCAGGGTGCAAAAATTATCAATCTCAGTCTGGGGGTGTATCAGGACTCGCTGCTGTTGCGGCAGGCGGTGAGTTATGCTCACGAGCAAGGTGTGCTGCTGGTGGCCGCGCCTGGTAATGATAGCTATGATCGCATGTCTTACCCCGCAGCTTATGAAAACGTCCTCTCCGTGACTGCGGTGGATGCGCGCGGGAGCTATGCGCTCTTTCCCAACCAATCGGCTGATATCGACTTTGCCGCTCCCGGTGTCGGTATCCTGACGGCCAAGGAAGATACGGGCACCACTTTTTTTTCCGGCACATCGGCGGCCGCGCCTTTTGTCAGCGGCACACTGGCTTCACTCATGTCCGGCGAGCGTGCCTTGTCGGCCAACGATGCCGTGCAAGTCCTGCGCAGCTATTTGAATGAAGCCGGTGCTCCCGGCCCAGATCCGGAATACGGTGCGGGGGTGTTGGATTGGAGTCGCTTGCGCGAGCGCACCACTCCGGACATCCAGGATGTCGCACTGGCGGCGATCCATCTCAGCCCCGATGCGCAGCCCGGCACCAACATGCCCATCGAAGTAACGGTGCAAAACCGCGGCACGCAGTGGTTGAATGCCGCGCAACTTGAGGTGCGGATCAACGACGGCGAGCCCGTGAGTTTCAGCATTGGCACCCTCGGACCGGGGCAAATCACCACCCGTAAGGTTTATGCCCTGGTGCCCTCACAGGACAGCGGGCAAGCCTTAAATCTGGCCGCCCGTGTTCTCCCCAGGGACCTCAACCAGGACGTCCGCCTGGAAAACAACCTCCAGGCCGTGCAGTTTCGACCAAGATAATAAGCAGTCATCGTTCAAATATCAAAAAACTTCAGGGCGCAATTTATGTGGTGGATGAACTGGTGACCCAGGGTTAAAACCCTGGGCTTTGGTTCGTAGCCCCCTCAGGGCATGGAGTGTCGGACATAGCCGATTCAGGGCAAGGAGTGTCGAACATAGCCCCTGCAGGCACACTGTAAAATGATGCAATCTTGCTCTGCCGGGATGCGCACTTTGATCAACTCTCACAACTGGCGTGCTATGTTTTGAAGAAGCCGATGGGATGACTGTCGCCCTTACACCTGGTAGGTTTGGATTGGTATGGGGTTGATCCGTTTGGTGCCTGGCATGCGGGTGGTGAGTTGGTCCTGAAACCAGTCGCGGGCATCGTTGTCGCCGTGGGTCAGCACAATTGCGCGGGCCTGGGAGGCGACGGCATAGTTCATCAATTCATGCCGGTCGGCGTGGCCGCTGAGATCGAAGCGGTCCACTGACGCGCGGATGGGGGCGCTGTAATCGAGTGCATCAAAAAAGAATTTTTCCTGCGGGTTGGCGTGCTGCAACTGGCCACCCGGCGTATCCGGGTCGCAGTAGCCGACAAAGCAGATGCCATTGGCGGGGTGGGGCAGCAGGGAGGCCGCCACCTTATAGGAGGGCGTGTGTTCGACCATCATGCCGCTGCTGACCACGTAAATGCCCTTTTTGGCCAGGTCGCGTCCCGGGCGCATTTTTGCCTCGGGCGCTTTGACCTGCATCTTTTCCAGTATCGAACTATCGAAGTCGATCAGTTGTGTGCGGCGGCGGATTTTATCAAAATAGTTGCACAGATCCATCCCCAGCCCGGCGGCGAAGACGGGCGAATCCGGCAGGCGTCCGAAGTTGCGGGCTTCGTAGATGAGTTTGAACATTTCCTGCATCCGCCCCAGTGCGAAGACCGGGATCAGGCAACTGCCGCCGCGTTGCAGGATGGTGCCGACCTGATCGATCAGGCGGTCCACTTCCGAGGCACGGCTGCGACCGGATTCCCGGCACTTGGCACCACGGGTGGTTTCGAGGATCAGGGTATCCAGCGGGCCCTGCGGCAGGTGGGCCCCCGGCAGCGTGCGCTGGGCTTCAAACAGCACATCACCGGTGAATACAATGCGCCGCTGTTGATAGACCAGCTCGACGGCGGCGGCACCGGCGACGTGCCCGGACGGATGCAGGATGACTTCAATCTGCTTTTTTCCTTTCAGATAAATTTCGCCCCGCTCGAAGCGTTGCACACAAATTTGCTTGCTCAACTGGGCCACGTCCCGGTGCAGGAAAAGCGGGTATTCGCGGATGCCATGCTCTTCGTGCTGGCGCTTCATGACGTTGATCGAGTTGCGCAGCATGCGCGGAGCCAGCAGCTCATTGGGGGCAGAGGTGATGACCGGAGTGGATGGATGCTGCGCGGTAACGATGGGCAGTGCCCCGAGGTGATCCAGGTGGCAGTGCGTCAGAATGATCAGGTCCAGATCGATCGACGCCAGCGGCGTAAAGTCGGGCAGGGCATCATTGCCCATTTTTTTCGGGTGTAGCCCCGCATCGACCAAAATGTTGAACGGGCCGATCTGGATAAAGATTGAATTGGCTCCAATCTCGCCGTGGCGATTGAGGTCGGTTAATTTCATAAATGCTGGCCTGCGGTCGGAAAACCTGCTGAAAATCGCCCTGGTTGGAGTAAAAGGCGATTCAAAAACCACAGGCCTTAATTTTAGCTGGTTCCATTTGCTGCGGCGGCGGCTTAAGCGCGGTTGAACCCGGAGTAGGGCAGGAAGGTATGGACGGAGCGGATGTGTTGGTCGAGTTGATCGGCCACGCGCAGCTGGAGGTCGTCGGGGTGGATGGAGATGCGGAGCGGGCGGCGTGTGCGGACAGCGATGCGGGTTTGGATGGCATTCCAGCGGCGCAGGAAGCACTCGCGCAGGGGGGTATCGGCCTGGTAGCCGGTGAGCGGGAGATTTTGGCAGCTGCAGGCGCGGGTGCCGGATATGGGCGGCGCATCCGCTGGCTGCGCGTGCAGATGGATCAGGCCGCGGGTGGTCTCGATCATTCGGTAGGGTGCCTGAGCCAGGTGCCTGCGGGCGATGCAGCCGAGTGCCCAGGCGGGCGGCACGTAGCAATCCGGGGTGGGGAGGCCGTTGGCAGGAAACCAGTCGCGCGCGCGCTGCATCAGCGCGAGGATATTGGGCGAATCGAGATCGAGATGCTCGGCGACGTTACGGGAGATCAAAGCCGCGTGGAGGCGGTGGGCCAGGCGGCGGGGCCGGGTCTGGTGCTGCCAGCCGTGGGCGGCCAGCTCGTGGCCGGCCTCAGCCAGCTGGCGCAGGCGCTGCAACTGGGCCGGTTGCCAGGGGCGGCCCGGCACGACCAGTAGGGCAACGGGTGGCACCGCACGGGCTTGCAGCCAGTCCAGAATACGCTCGACCCGGGCAAAGGTCTGGGGGGTCAGATCATGAATGGAGACAATCGCGTTCATGCTTCAAGGTCTGCCCGCGCATATTCAGCCAGCACGTTGAGCCACTGCTGGATGGTTTGCTGGTTGAAGCCTGCGGCGGCGGCGCGGGCGTTATCGGCTTTTTGGCGCAGCTGTTCGCCGGGGAGCTGGAGGATCCCGCGCAGCGACTGGATAAGCGGGCGATCCAGATCGTAGCTGAACAGGCCGTCGCGCAGTTGGGGCCAGTCGTGGATACCAGCGTTGGCGGAGACGAGCGCCGGTCGTCCACGGGCCATAGCTTCGAGCGCAACGGAACCGAAGGTCTCGACTTTGGAAGGGAGCAGTAGCAGGGCGGACTGGTCGATGAGCTGGATGAGTGACTCGCGGTTGAGCCAGCCGTGAAAGCTGACGTTATTGAGCCCGGCGGCGCGGTGGGTGAGCTGTTGCCGCAGGGGACCATCACCGCCGATCAGGAATTTGATCTCGGGCAGCTGGGCGGCGGCGTCGATGATGCGGTCGATGTTTTTTTCCGGCGCGAGTCTTCCGGCGAAGCAGACTTTCTTAATGGTCCGGGGGTAGGGCAGCAGTGGTTTTTCCAGCAGGAGCGGCTGGATGGGGGTGCCCATGACTTCGACGCAACGTGCCCCGAGGGCCTCGACATCCTGACGCAGATGAGAGTTGTTGACCAGCACAGCGGCACTGCGCTTGCAGAGGCAGCGGTTCAGATTGTTGAGCAGAATATTGACACAGCGGCGGGTGCGGGGGCTCCAGTAGATGCGGGCGAGCTGCTCGAAGTCGGTGTGGAAGGCGGAGATAAAGGCAGCACGACTGCGCCGGGCGTGGTGGAGCCCGAGCAGGCCAAATGGACCCGGGGTAATGCTGACAACGATATTGGGCTGGAGCTGCCGGTAGGCGCGGGCGATGCGGCGGATATTGGGCACCACCAGGCGCTGGCTGGGATCGCCGGGCATCGGCCATGAGAGCAACGGCGGGCGCTTGATGTCGAGCGGTTGGAAGACTTCGGCGGCCTCGACCAGCGGGCGCAGTTGGTTCAGCAGGTCGTGGTAATACGCGCCGGTGCCATTACGCTGGGGCAGCGAGTCGGAAAAAAAAGCGACACGCAGCTGTTTGGGAGTTGTGGAGGGAGTGGGCAATGTTTCGGAGGACGGAAGTCGGAGGTCGGAGGACGGATTTAATTGGGCGGTGATAGCTTCAAAAATTCGCGTCGATGGTGGTTAATTCATGGTTAAAGAGTTTGCATTTTCTTTACCCGGTTGGGGCTGCGGAGCAATGATTCGTAGTGTGGTTGCATGGAATGGGCGATTTTTGCAGGATCGAGGAAAAAATCTTTTGGGTCGTGCTGATGGGCACTTTTGTTACCGGGTTGGAGCTTGGCGAGGCTTTGATTGAGGGTGGTGCTGCGCTGGAGCTGAACTTGGTCGAGGGCGGCGGTGATGGTGGCGACGGGGGCAGCGTGCAGGTCGGATTGGGCGATCAGGGTGGCTTGATCCGGTGGGGTGTTGCGGATAAAGGCGTCGAGGCTGGCGTAGCCATGGGCGTAGAGCCGGGTGAAGAGTGTCGCGGTATGGGTGCCGTCGGGGTCGGTGCCGAAGCTGTGGCGGGCGGGTGCGAGCGAGCTGAGCTGGGAGCTGAGGGCGGTGCCGGGCTCGCGGACGCAGACGAGAAATTTGGCGTTGGGGAAGGCGGTTTTGAGTGCTTGGGCCCAGCTGGCGAAGGCCGCGTTTTTGGAGAGCAGTTGTCGGCCGGGGTGGCAGTAGAGCTGGCGTTGCAGTATGCTGCGATAGAACTGCAGCAGGCGTGCACGCTGGCGGGCGGGCAGGGTGTCGAGCTGGCCGAGCTGCCGGAGCCGGGGGGCAAAGGGAAAAGCCAGCAGCAGGATGAAGCAGGCCCCGGCGGGCAGCAGGCAGAGGTAGTCTTCCTCCGGGGCGTGGAGGCCGACTTCGTGAATGGCATTGAAGTCGCTGGTGGCGGAGCCGCAGAGCCGCCGGGCCAGTTGTTGCAGCGGCGCTCCCAGCGCACGGTCGATGCGGGCGGCGGCACGCAAAAGCCTGCGCTCGGTGATGGAAGGCGCGAGCAGGGCCTCCCAGGTGGTGCAGGAGGTGAAGCGGGCGCGGTCTGCGGCGAGGCTGCGGTGCAGAAAGGTGGTGCCGCTGCGGGGGATGCCGAGGATGAAGACCGGGGCGTTGACTTCAACCCGGCGGTAGCCGCGAAAAAAAAGTTCATCGCAGAGCAGGCCCAGCCAGTGCAGCAGCTGCAGGACAAGGAAGGCGGGATAGAGCAGCAGGAGAAAGAGCAGCCGCCGCGCACTCAAGGGAGCCCCGGCATGCCGACCTGGCCAGAGCGCAGCCAACCACCAGCCAAAATGCTGCACCAGGCTCTCAAAAAAAAGCGTCATTTCATTTATCGAAGACCAGTTTTTTGGAAAAGAAGAAATTGCAGCACATGCCCACCATGCCGCCGGTCCAGACGGCGATGAAAGGCAGGGTGCCGGCGGCACTGGCGCGGCCGCCGAGTTGCTGCCCGAGCAGCAAAATGGCGATATATACCCCGTAATTGATGCCGCTGCCGACTGCATGCGCCGTGTAGTGGCGCAGCAGGGAATGCCAGAGCGCGCGCCCGGTTTCGAGGTGGTGGAAGGTGAAGTAGCGGTTCAGGATGTAGCCGAGTGTTATCGCGATCACAAAGGAGGGGATGCGCGCCAGGTAGATGTTGAGCCCTAAGGTGTTGAGCAGATAGAGCAGGCCGATATCAACCAGCGAGATGGTCGCGCCGACGCAGGCAAAGCGCAGGAAGGTGCCGCGATTGCTCTGGGAACGGTGGATTCTGCCGAGGAATTTGCGCATGAGCGTGAGGGACTAAGCGTAGCGGAGCCTTGTGGCTTTGCAGTCGGGTCCGGTCAATTACGAAAAGCGTGGGAAGTGTCGAGACCTGGTTGTGTCGATCAGCTGCCCGGCTTGGTGGCCTCGCTGCCTTGCAGCTCCGGCGGCAGTTGATCCGCCGCATAGGTCGGGAAGCTGAGTTGCGCCAGGCTGTGGTGCGGGATCTCAAAACGGGTGCTGCCGTTGCTGCGGTCAACGATGACGCCGACCGCGACCGGTTCGGCCCCGTGCTCGCGGCACTTGTTAATGGCTTCGACCACGCGGCCGCCACGGGTGATGACGTCTTCGATGATCAGCACTTTTTCGCCCGGCTGGAAGGTGAAGTTTCGGCGCAGCTGCAGTCGGTCGTCCACTTTTTCCAGAAAAAGGAAGCGCAGGCCGAGCTGGCGGGCCACTTCCTGCCCGATAACCAGACCACCCATGGCGGGGCCGACAACGGTGGTGGCAGCATAGCCGCGCAGCATCGGCAGCATCAGCTCAGCCAGCCGGGTCACTTTGTCCAGGTATTGGCAGACCTGGGCACACTGAAAAAAGTGCGCGCTGTGCAGCCCGGAGCGGAGCAGGAAATGCCCTTCCAGCAGAGCTCCGCTGTCGCGGAAGATTTGGATTACCTCATTGTTTTCTGAATTCATCCGGTTGAGAGTGAAGTCTTGCCTCGATTCTGTGAAGAGCGAAAATCAAGTTGTGATCAATTTGATCTGTCCTCTAACTGTGACGGACTTTCCCGAAAATGCTTACATTACTGCACCGCCACATACTCAAAGAGATCCTGATCTCCACCGGATTTGCGATGGCCTTATTTATTTTCGCGCTGCTGATGGGGAATGCGATCCGCGACATCGCCGAACTGGTGGCGGCCGGCAAGCTGGGGCCGCTGCTCTTTTTGCAATTGATCGGGCTATTGATTCCCTACGTGGCGGCCTATGCGCTGCCACTGGGCATGCTGACCGGCACCCTGATGGCACTGGGGCGGCTGTCCTCGCAGCAGGAGATCACAGCCATGAAGGCGGCCGGTGTGAGTCTCTACCGGGTCGCCGCGCCGGTGCTGCTGATTGCCTTCTGCGGGATGGTGGCCGGGGTGTTGGTGAACCTGCACTTTGCGCCGCAGTCGCGGGTGGCCTACAAGCAACTGATGCGAACTGCGGTGACGGATAATCCGCTCAGCTTCATTGAGGAGAAGCGCTTTATCCACGAATTTCCCGGCTATGTGATCTACATGGGAGACCAGCAGGGTGCGCGGATGCAGGATTTCTGGATTTGGGAGCTGGATGAGCAGAAGCGGGTAAAGCTCTTCCTGCGCGCGTCCGAAGGTGAGGTGAACTTTGACCCGGTCGCCAACGAGCTGGTGCTGACTTTGCGCGAGGGCACGGCGGAACAGCGCGATGCCGCCAATCCCGAGGCGCTGGGTGCGCTGCCGGACAAGTCACTGTTTTTTGGTGAGCTGCCGATTGCGCTGCCGCTGGATCAGATTTTCGGGGAACGCGGTGGCGGGCAGTTGCGCACGAAGTATATGAACTTTGCGCAGCTGATATCGCGGCGGGGCGAGGCACTGGCGGCAGAAGCCGCAGCGGGCAGCGGACTCTCGCCGGAGCGGCTGGAGCTGCAGATGCACTTGCAAAAGAATTTCGCGATGGCGTTTTCGGTGTTTTCGCTGGCGATATTCGGGGTGCCGCTGGCGATCCGGCTCAAGCGCGGGGAGAGCCATGCAAATCTCGGGATCGCGCTGGTGATTGCGATGACCTACTACTTTCTGATGATTATGGTGAGCTGGCTGGAGGGGCAGCCCGCGCTGCGGCCGGACCTGCTGATCTGGTTGCCCAATATCATCTTTCAGTCAGTCGGCTGGTGGATGCTGTATCGGGCCGCGCGGCATTAATGCACCGATCCGACTACCGGCAGCCGCAGCGAAGCCTCTGCGCTGCCGTGTCATCACGCAAGGCGACTAATTTGATTTCCACTCATTGTGAACATAAAAGAAATTACAGATCCGCCGCCACTGGGGCACTTGGTCCGGATTTTTGGGACCCGGCGGCTGCCTTTTGTGCTGGAAAGTGCGCAGTCCAATGACGGGCTGGGGGAGTGGAGTTTTTTGGGAGCGGAGCCGCTCGAAACTCTGGAGGGGTGTTCCTTGGTCGAGCTGCGGCGGGCGATGCAGCGCTATGCCGATCCCGTGGGCACATCGGCGGCGGTTCCTTTTGTTGGCGGAGCGGTGGGCTATCTGGCGTATGATTATGGCCGGCGGCTGGAGCAAGTGCCCGCGCTGGCGCTGGATGACCGCGCTCTTCCCGACATGTATTTCGGGATCTACGATGGGGTGGCGGCCTATCATCATGCCAGCGGCAAATTGTTCCTGCTGGCGCATGGATTCCGGGAACCAGCCGGGGCCATTATTGAACGGCTCAGCCGTTGGATCGAAATGTCTGCCGCCGCGTTGGCCCCGCCGATGTTGCATGGCGAATGGGAATGGAACTTGTCGCAGGCGGACTTTGCCGATGCGGTCAAACGGGTGCGCGAATACATCGCTGCCGGGGATGTGTATCAGGTCAATCTTTCACGGCGTGCGCGCTGCGCCTTCACCGGCAGCGGACTGGAACTCTACGCAGCATTGCGCGCCGGTAACCCGGCGCCGTATGCGGCTTACCTCTCGACCGGAGTTTTCGAGTTAATTTCCACCTCGCCGGAGCAGTTTTTACGCAAGGAGGGCCGCGACCTGGTGACCCGGCCGATCAAGGGCACCCGCCCGCGCAGCGGCGATCCGAAGCAGGATCGTTTGCGTGCGGCGGAGCTGCGTGACTCAGTGAAAGATCGCGCCGAACTACTGATGATCGTGGATCTCGAGCGCAACGATCTGGGACGGGTGGCTGAGTTCGGCTCGGTCCGGGTGGAAGGACTGTATCAGCTGGAGCAATACAAAAGTGTGATCCATCAAACGGCGCAGGTGAAAGCGAAACTGGCGCAGGGTAAGAACATTTACGATGCACTGGAGGCACTTTTTCCGGGCGGTTCGATCACCGGTGCCCCCAAGCTGCGCGCGATGGAGATCATTGAGGAGCTGGAGCCGACGCGGCGGGGGGCCTACTGCGGGTCGGTCGGTTACATTGGTTTCAACGAAGATGCGGAGTTTAATATCGCAATCCGCAGCCTGCATTTGAAGGACGGTCAGCTGGATTATCAGGTGGGCGGCGGTATCGTGTGGGACTCCCGGGCGGAGTGCGAGTATCAGGAAACAGTTGATAAAGCCCGCGCCATCTGTGACACTCTGGATCGATTATGTCGTCGATAGAAATAGTTTTTCCGGGCACCCGCTTGCAGCTGGATCCGGAGTCCCCCGGCTTTGCGCATGGCTTCGGTCTGTTTGAAACACTGCGCCTGCGCGGCGGCAGGCTGGAGTTATGGTCGTCGCATTGGCAACGGCTGGTCGATTCCGCCGCCGTGCTGGGTGTTGCCTGCAACTATGATGCCGGAGCGGTGCTGGAGGCGGTGCGCCAGCTGGCACAGGCGCTGCCGGCTGAGGCGGTGATCAAGCTATCCTTACTGCAGACCAGCCCGTCTCCGCGCCTGGTGGTTTATTCGCGTCCGCTGATGGCTCAACCGGCCACGCTGGGCCTATTGCTGGACTGTCCGTTTACACTCAATGAAAACTCGCCACTGGCGGGCCACAAAACACACAACTATCTGGAAAATCTACTGGTGTTGCAGTGTGCACGGGCAGCGGGCTGTCTGGATGCGGTGCGTCTCAACACGCAGGGACATCTCGCCGAGGGGGCGATTTCGAATCTCTTCTTTTATCGCGACGCGGCCTGGCATACGCCAGCTTTGAGCTGTGGATTGCTGCCGGGGGTCATGCGCGGGGCGCTGCTCGTCTGCCTGGAGGTCCAGCAGGGGCATTACCGGACCGCCGATCTGGCCGGGGCCGAAGCTGTGTTTGTCAGTAATTCAACCTTAGGCCTGCAGCCAGTGGACTACCTGCACGGCAAGCTCCAGCCAATCCGTTTGCAGAGTCGAACGCACGCCTGCTATGCGCAGGCGCGGCAACTGTTGGCCGATTCCCTCGCAGCCCGATCCATCGCCTTGGCCGGAACTGCATCAAGCGTGGCAACGCGCTAACTTGTAGCGGGCCAGGGAGCGCGAGCCTTTGCCGGAGTTTGCCAGGGGCGTTTGCGGCGTCACATAAAAAATATTCACAGCATCCGGAAAATCGAAGCTTGGCCCTGCAATCGGCGGGACCTTAAATACTGGGTTTCTTTCAATCGCATCTTCTATTATGTCAAAAACCGCACTTCTTTCTGTCAGTGATAAATCCGGGCTGGTGCCCTTTGCCCGGGCGCTGGTCGAGCAGCATGGCTACCGGCTGCTCTCAACCGGGGGCACGGCCCAGCTGCTGGAGCGCGAGGGCATTCCGGTGACGGAGGTCAGCGATTACACCGGCTTCCCGGAGATGATGGAGGGGCGGGTAAAGACTTTGCATCCGAAAATTCACGGTGGCCTGCTGGCACGCCGCGACAAGGCGGAGCACCTGGCAGCTGCGGCTGGGCATGGCATCGATATGATTGATTTGGTGGCGGTGAATCTGTATCCCTTCGAGGCGACGGTGGCCAGGCCGGATGTGGATTTTGAGCTGGCGATTGAGAACATCGATATCGGTGGCCCCTCGATGTTGCGGAGTGCGGCCAAAAATCATGCCTCGGTCACGGTGGTGGTGGATGCGGGGGATTATGCGCGGGTGCTGGCGGCGCTGGACGATGCGGCGGCGCTGGCGCAGTTGCGGCAGGAGCTGGCGCTCAAGGTGTTTCAACGCACGGCCAGCTACGATGCGGCGATTGCGGATTATCTGGGGCAAGCCGTCAAAAGCGACGAGCCGGACCTCGCTGCAATTTCCGGCATCCCGGCGCAACTCGAGATCCAGTTGCCGCAGGCGCAGGTCTTGCGCTACGGGGAGAACCCGCACCAGCAGGCAGCACTCTACGGCAGCTTTTTCGACTGTTTTGAGCAGCTACAGGGCAAAGAGCTGAGTTTCAATAACATCATCGATATTACGGCTGCCACTTATTTGATCGGCGAATTTCAGCAGCCGACGGTGGCGATTTTGAAGCACACCAACCCCTGCGGCGTGGCCTCGGCGGATGATCTGGTCACTGCCTGGCAGCAGGCCTTTGCCACCGACCAGCAGGCTCCCTTTGGCGGTATTATCGTGGTCAACCAGACCATCGATGCCGACCTGGCGGACATCATCGGGCATATTTTCTGCGAGGTGATCATCGCGCCTGAGTTCACTCCAGCGGCGCGGGAGATCTTTGGCAAAAAGAAAAACCTGCGCCTGATGACGGTCAAGGGCAGCCTGCCAGCGGATTCTCTGCGGGAAGTCCGCTCGGTGGTGGGTGGAGTGCTCATGCAGGACCGTGACACCATGCCGGAGCGCTCCAGCGACTGGAGAGTCGTGACCAAGCGGCAACCGAGTGCCGAGGAAATGCGCGCCATGGTCTTTGGCTGGAAAGTGGTCAAGCACGTCAAGTCCAACGCCATTGTGTATGCTGGCTGCGAGCGCACACTGGGTGTGGGTGCAGGGCAGATGTCGCGGGTGGACAGCTCCAAGATTGCAGTCTGGAAAGCGGGCGAAGCGGGCCTGCCGCTGCAGGGCTCGGTGGTCTGCTCGGATGCTTTTTTCCCTTTTGCGGATGGCTTGATTGCGGCGGCCGAAGCCGGTGCGGTGGCGGCCATCCAACCCGGTGGCTCGGTGCGCGACGAGGAAGTCATCGCCGCAGCTGATGAGCGCGGCATGGCCATGATCTTTACCGGCAAACGCCACTTCAAGCATTAGGCCCCAGGCTGGCCCTGCAGTTTGGAACAAAGATTGATTGTGGCGCAACAATCACTACCTTCACCAATTATGAAATACCGACTGGTTGATTCACTGCCGCTCCTGCCGCTGCTGCTGCTGGGTTTGCTTATATCCGGCTGCACGACTGTGCCGCAAACCGGGCGCTCCGCCTTTCACCTGGTCTCACCCGAATCGCTGGCGGCTACGGCGACATCGCAGTTTGGCCAGATCAAGCAGGAGACGCCCATCTCGCGTGACCGCCGGATGAATGATATGGTGCAGCGGGTCGGCGAGCGGATCGCCTACGTGGCAGGACCCGACCTGCCAAACGCACAGTGGGAGTTTGTGGTGTTTGACGATAAGGATCAGATCAATGCCTTTGCCATGCCGGGAGGTAAGGTGGCGGTTTACTCCGGCCTGTTTCAAGTGGTGCAGTCGGAGGCGGATCTGGCCATCGTGATGGGCCACGAAACCGCGCACGTGGTGGCGGGTCACAGCGCGGAGCGTGTCTCGCAGCAAATGCTGGCTGCCGGCGGGGCACTGGCGCTGCAAATCGGGGTCAATCAGAGCGAACTGAGCCGCAGTGAAAAACAGATGCTGATGGCCGCCTATGGTGCGGGAGCCACGCTGGGCGTGATTTTGCCTTACAGCCGCCTGCATGAGGCCGAGGCGGATGAGATCGGACTGATCTATGCGGCCAAAGCGGGCTATGATCCCCGGGTGGCGATTCCTTTCTGGCAACGGATGGAAGCTCAAAAGAGTGGTTCTCCGCCGGAGTTTTTGTCCACCCACCCCTCGGATGTCACCCGGATGCGCAAGTTGAACGCGCTGATGCCGCGGGCCATGCAGATGTATCAGAATCGCTGACACCTTTATGAACGCACTTGAAACGCTAAAAGAATACATTCGCTTTCCTTCCGTCTCGACGGATCCGGCATACGCCGAGGGCATGCAGGGTGCCCGCGACTATGCCTGCAGCCTACTGGAGCAGCTGGGCTTTACAGTTGAGCTTGTCCCGACTGCGTTGCATCCGGTGCTTTACGCCGAGCGCATCCGGCAACCGGACTGGCCGCATGTGGTGCTGTATGGGCATTATGATGTGCAACCGGCTGACCCCTTTGAGCGCTGGAGCAGCGCACCCTTCGATCCGCAGGTGCGGGACGGGCGTCTCTACGGCAGGGGTGCTGCGGATAACAAGGGGCCGACGATTGTGCACATGACCGCGCTGGCCAGAGTGCTGGAAAAATTGCCCGATTTACCCTTAAACCTTTCCTATGTGATTGAAGGTGAGGAAGAGATTGGCAGTCCCAGTATGGCAAAGTTCTTCGATACTCACGGCGAGCGCTTGAGCCGGGCCGATTTCCTGCTGGTTTCCGATACCGGTAGTCCCAATACCGAGCAGATCGTCGTCACGACGGCGCTGCGTGGGCTGGTGGATCTTGAGATCAAGCTGACAGGGGCCAAGGGCGACCTGCACTCCGGCATTCACGGTGGAGCGGTTTACAATCCGATTCAGGCGCTGACTGAAATTTGCGCCTCCCTGCACGATGCCGATGGCCGGGTCAACGTGCCCGGTTTCTATGATGATGTCCTGCCGATCCACGACTGGGAGCGTGAGGAGTTGAGCCGCTATCCGGAGACTGAGGAGAGCTACCGCCAACTGCTGGGTGTGCGCGGCTTCTTCCCGGCCGCTGGCCTTCGGCCACTGGAGGCCGTGCGCTTTGGTCCGACTCTGGAGTTCAACGGTATCGGCGGCGGCTATCAGGGAACCGGGAGCAAGACCGTGATCCCCAGTGAAGCGTTTGCCAAAATCACCTGTCGCCTGGTGGCGAGTCAGCAGCCGGCCAAAATTCAGCAGGCCGTGGTCGCGGCGATCGAAGCACGCTGCCCCGCTGCGCTGGAGCTGAACATTCGCTGCGGCGGGAGCGGGACTCCCTACATGGTCGTGCCTCCTAACCGTCCGAACACCCCGGCGGATCAACCGGCAGCACTGGCCCGCGCCTTTCAGTCGGCTGATACCGCGATTGCCCGGGCCTTTGGCCAGCCACCCATCTACCTGCGTGAAGGGGGCAGTATTCCGGTCATCGCGGACTTTAAAAAGCGGGCCGGTCTGGACTCGCTGATGGTGGGGCTGTTTACCCCGCTGGATAACCTGCATGCACCGGATGAGAGCTTCGATCTCTCCATGATGGAGCGGGCCATTGCTGCCTTTGAGGCCATCTTGCAGGGAATTGCGGGGGTTGACTAGCGGGCTAGTACTGATAACTAGATCTCTGCTCTTACCTATGAATACACTGACAAAACTACTTCTCCTCACTCTGCTTGCTTTTTCTTTCTTTGGCGTATCCGGTTGTAATACGGTTAAAGGTGTCGGCAGAGATTTTGAGGCTCTGGGTGAATCGATGCAAAAGGTCGGCGACTAGTATTTCTTCCCATCGGCTGTCTTCCGCGACCTTTGCTGAGTCAGCGGCCACGGGTCGTTTGTGATTCATGCGTGTGTCTCCCTCATCTCTGGGCCTTTACTGTCATGTGCCATTTTGCGCCTCGACCTGCGATTTTTGTGCCTTTTATCAGGAGCAGCCGCGGCGGGGAGATCTGGACCGCTACCTGGAAGCGATGCAGCGCGAGTTTGCCGGGTTGCCGCAGGACCGGATGGTCGAGACCATTTTTTGGGGTGGCGGCACTCCGGGCCTGCTGGCGGCAAAAGACCTGGCGCGACTGGGACGGGCCATGCTTGAACGCCTGGCACAAGCGCCACAGGAATGGACCATCGAAATGGCGCCCTCTACGGTCAAAGCGGATAAGCTGGCGGTGCTGCGGGATCTGGGAGTTACCCGCATCTCGATGGGCGTGCAAAGTTTTCAGCCCGACTTGCTCGCTGCGCTGGGCCGGCTGCATCAGCCACAACAAATTTATAAGGCCTGGGATTTGATTCAGGCAGCAGATTTTCCCGCCACCAATCTGGACCTGATTTTTGCCATTCCGAATCAGTCCCGGCAGCAGTGGCTGGCTGATATCCGTGAAGCCGCACGGCTCGGCCCCAGCCATCTTTCCAGCTATTGTCTGACTTTCGAGGAAGATACCGCCCTCTACGTCAAGCTCTCGCAGGGAAAAGTCTGCATCGATGAAGCGCGCGAAGTTGATTTTTATCTGGCCGGCTGGGATTTGCTGGCAGAGCTGGGATTTGCGCAGTATGAAATTTCAAATTTTGCCAGACCCGGCATGGAGTGTGTCCATAATTTGAATACCTGGCGGATGCAGGAGTGGATTGGCTGTGGCCCTTCGGCGGCCAGCCAGTTTGCGGGCGAGCGTTACCAGCGCCCGGCCAATCTGGATCAATGGGCCGCTGGCATCCTGGCGGGAGAACCGCTCAAGCAGGAGTGCGTCAGGCTGGATCAACGCATGTTGTTGGCCGATAGCCTGGTCTTCGGTCTGCGTATGAACGCGGGGGTGGATTACACAGCTTTGCAGCGGCGCTTTCCGCAAGCCGGTGAATTGCAGCATCTGGAACGTCTGTTTGCCCGGCTGATCGACGAGCAGATACTGATTCAAAGCCAAGGCAGGCTGCAGTTGACCCGCAACGGTCGCTTGTTGGCCGATGCGGTGGGCAGCAGCATCCTGGAGCAGATGGACGCGTTGTCATAAACACCGGTTTGCTGCCGCAGTAGTGCTGCTAGTCCGGAGGCAGGGCGGATGCGCCGGTGAAGTAGTCTTTGTATTCCTCCAGGTTTTCCTCCAGAGCCGACGCGACAATGATCGAGGTGGAAAAGAAGATCACCATTGCATTGGAGATGGCATCACTGCGCTCGATGCTGCGGATGCGTTCAGCAAAAGCTTGATTGAGTTGTTCCAGTTCATCGTAGAACTGCTTCAGCCCGGTTAGCTCCCAATCCGGCTCCTTGCCTTCCTGCTGGGCAAAATACTGTTTGGTCAGGTATGCTCCCACCGAACGGAAGAGCGTCTCTTCAATCGAGCAGAAGGGAATATGAAAAGTGGCCATCGAGCGCAACTGGCCCACCACCGGGCAACCACTGGTCGCCATCAGCAGGCCCAGCATGGAGTTGAGGCTACTCTGCAAATCGCAATTCTGGATGAAGGTGCGGCGCTGGGTCTTAACCGTTAACTGTACCTGTTGGATCGAGACATAATCTTTGAATTTTTCCAGCACTTCATACATCCGGATCGCAGCCGGGCAATGGCTGCAATTTTCCACCTTTAGCGGACAGCAGGCGCACTGTTGGTGCTCAAGCCGGGTCCAAGCCGGGAATGGACCCGGGGCGATGTCTGCCGGGCTGACCGCAGTATCAGCGGTATTGATGTTAAAGTGCAGTTCCTCTTCGCCGATGCGGTAGTTGTAACTGACGATGTTGGGCTCAGGGGACATAATGGATGAGGATTAAGCCTGCCAGCGCGCCCAGGTGCCACTTGGCACGGGATAAATCGTGTCGTCACCGGTCAGCAGCATTTCACCGCATTCGACCGATCCGTGCCGCAGCATCTGCTGGAGTAAATTTTTCAAGACGATCGGACTGAATCCCGGGGTGTGGCTGGTTAGATAAACGAAACAAGGTTGACCACTAAGCACAGCCTTGACCAGGTCAAGCGTGTCCAGCAGTGCCTGTTCAATTTTGTAGAGTTCGCCACCCTTGCCGCGACCGAAAGAGGGCGGGTCGAGCAGGACCGCATCGTAGCGGCGGCTGCGACGCATCTCGCGCTGCAGGAACTTGTTCACATCATCTACGATCCAACGGATCGGATGCGCGTCCAGATGATTGAGTTTGGTGTTTTCACGCGCCCACTGGACCATGCCCCTGGAGGCATCGACATGGCAGCAGTGCGCTCCGCCCCGGGCGGCTGCCAGCGTCGCGCCACCGGAGTAGGCAAACAGGTTTAAAAATTGGAGCGGTTTTTCACGCCGGGGGTTTTCGGCGAGGAGTCTGGCGGTGATCCAGTCCCACATGGCGCGGGTCTCCGGGAAGACCCCGAGGTGCCCGAAGTCGGTGGTGGAGAGTTTCATTTTGATCCCGTTGACAGTGGCTTGCCAGGCATCCGGGAGTTGCTCCCGGCCGCGCCATTCCAGGCCGCCCTTACGGGTAAAGAAGGCATCCGCCTGTTGCCACAGACTTTTGTTTTGCGGGCCCCAGACCGCTTGCGCACAGGGGCGGTCCAGGATGACTGGACCAAAACGTTCGAGTTTCCGGCCGTGGCCGCTGTCGAGTAGTTCGTATTCGTTCATCGGAGCAATCCAGCGGCGATGCCGTAGCGCAGGTTACAAAAGGAATGTGTCAGGCTGTTGCGCCCGGCATGCCTCAGCACCGCCAGAATGGTGATCAGTGCGGTGGGGATGATGTCAGCGCGCGCAGTCGGCAGATGCGGCACGGCCATGCGCTCGTGCAGGGGGAGGGCGCACAGCTGCTTTTTGAGCGTTTCCAGCTCCTCGATGCGCAGCACGGAATAACTTTGGTCGATCCTTTGCCCCTTTTGAGCGGCCAGGATGGCGCGGCTGACGACAACCGCGCCTCCGGTCGCCACCAGCATATCCCGCCGGGGTGTAAACGTGAATTGGCTCTGCGCGAGTTCAGCCTGCACAAAGGCTTTGATCGCGGTTTCCACACTTGGCGAAATCGGCCCGTCGCGGTCGCTGACAAAGCGCTCGCTCAGTCGCACCGCACCCAGCCGCAGGGAGAGTGCCTCTTTAATCTGAGCGTCTTTAAAACGAATCAACTCCAGACTGCCACCCCCGAGATCCATTTGGATGAAATTACGGGCGCCCAAAAGTTGCGGGTCGCAGGCGAGGCCCTGCCCGATGTAGGTGGCCTCCTCTGTGCCCGAGAGCAGGCGGATGCCCAGCCCGGTGAGTTCCTGCACGGAGTCGATAAAGTCCTGCCCGTTGAGCGCGTCCCGCACCGCACTTGTTGCCACAATCTCGATCCTGGCGGGAGTGAACTGCCGGGCCAACTCCACCAGCTTCACTACGGTCTGCGTGCCCGCCCGGAGCGCTGCATCCGTGATCTGTGGCAAGTCTCGGCTGATGCCTGCACTTATGCGTGTTTCAATCGTCTCGGTAAAGAGCGGCTTGACGCCTGATTGCGCATCAGCCACTGCGACCAGCAGTTTAATGGAATTACTCCCCACATCAATGACTGCAACCGGTTCGCGCATTCCTGGTATAACGAAGCAGGCCGCTTGCGGTGTCGAAGCTAAAAATTTGCTTTTACCGGGCCGGGGGATGGCGGAGCTTTACTCCACTTTCTCCATCGGGATCTTATTATCTACGGCGACGGCGAGCACGGGCACCTTGGTTTTGACCCAGACGTTTTGCTCTTTGAATAATTTGGCCGTGACCGCCTCGCAGGCTTCGCCGATGGTCTGCACCGGCATGCGACGGCCTTTCGGGGTGGTGTTATACTCGTAAGCGGCGCGGATGATGCGCTCGGGCGCGGCAGTCACGCTGTCGTCCTCGGGAATTTGCACCACCCAGCCGGTCAGATCCTTATCGGCGAGCAGGCCTTCGCTGTCGGCCAGCACAATGGAGAATTGCTTTTTTACCGGTGGCGGGCGGTTGGCTTTTTCCTCTTCTTCGGCCTGAAGCTCCAAGTTGATATCCTGCATAATATCATTGATTTTACGAACATCATTGACGTTGCGCTGCAGGATGAATTTGAGGGTGTCGATCGCGATTTTTGCCATGAAAGTTGCGGGTGAGTTCGGTGGGTGTGGGTGAATTAACGGGAGTAGATCAGTTCAGCGTCAAGTAAAGCGCTGCCGAAAGTATCCATCGAGTCAATAAAAGTATAGTTGCCGGTATCGCCCCAGTTCCAGCTTTTGCCGAGGATATAATGACGCACCGGGAGATCCGGCTCTGGCGCGATTTCGACGGTATCCGCCACGGTAGTGATGGCTTGGGCGGCGGGTAATTCAGTCTGGCTGAGGCGGGAGAAGACCAGCAGATTTTCGCCGCTGCGGTAGATCTTTTCGATCCGGATCTGCCAGCTGGAATCGGGTGTATCCAGGCGCACACGAATCGCCTGGCGAGTGCTGTCCGGCGCAGCGGCGGCGGTGTTTCCCAGCGACCCGGCAGCGACCTGTTTTAGCCCGGCGGGATCCAGATACTTGCGGATGGCCTGATTGATCTGCCCGGTGCTGATTTGCTGGAGTTTTCGGGGATACTGGTCGATGTATTCGAGCGGCAGGTCGCGCTGCAGGAAGCTGTGCACCTGGGCAGCTACGCGGCGGGTGGTGGAGAGGCCCACCAAATAGGCACCTGTCAGTGTCTCAATCGCGGCGGCGGTTTCTGCCGCGCTGACACCATCGCGGTGCCAGTCCTCCAGCACCTGTTGGGTGGCCGCCAGACCCTGGTCGAGGCTGGTGGGGGAAAAAGTCGCCATCAGTGCCCAATGGCCGGGGGTGAGCAGGTCGCCCTGGTGTAATGAACGAATGCTATAGGTGAGTCCGCGCTTTTTCCGCACCTCGCTCATCAGGCGTGAGTTAAAGCTGCCGCCGAGGATGTAGTTGCCCAGCATGAAAGGCAGGTATGCCTCTTGGTTGCGCCGGATACCGGTGTTATACGCATAGTGGACGGAGACACTGGCTTTATCGGCGATGTGGATGCGCTGCTGCTCGCCGGTGTTCTCCAGTTGTGCCGGAAAGTCAACCGGGTAGGCCACTCCGCCGGTCCAGCCGTCAAAGGCATTGGCTACGGCGGCTTTGATTTGCTCGAAGTCAATATCACCGGCAAAGACCAGCCGCATCGAGCGGGGACCATAACATTCGCGGTGGAACTCGCGCAGATCCTCGCTGCGGGCGCGTTTGAGATCTGCTATCAGGCTTGCCAGTTCTTGGCTGTGATTGGGGTGGCCCTGGGGGTAGAGCATCCGGCTGATTTGTGCGCTGGCGCGGTAGCCGGGATCATCCAGCGCCCGCAGCAGATTCGCCTCCTGCCGGCTGCGGACTGTTTCCAAAACCTCGGGATCAAAGGCGGGTTCGCGCAGTTGCTCGGCCAGTAACTCCAACACGGCACCGGCATCGGGCCGGAGGAAACGCCCGGAAAAACTGAGACTGTGGCTATCGGCAGCAAAGCTGATATCGGCACCCAGACTGTCGAGCCGTTCTGCGATGGCAAAACGGTCTTTTCGGTTTGTGCCTTTATCCAGCATGGCCGCAGTCAGTGTGGCCAACATCGGGCGTTCCGTTGGGCTGAGGGCTTCTCCGGCGGCCAGACTCCCGACAAAGGAGACGACTCCCTCGATGGGCATATCGATGGTGATGAGATCAATGCCGGCGACAGTTTCGCGCCGCATGCGCGAACTGAAGTCCACCGTGTGCGCCGTCTTCGGAGTGGCGCTGCCAGCTTGCGCCTGGCTACGTTGGTGCTGTGCTCCGAAGACGCCCGGCTCGCGGTAGTAATTCGGCCCCCATATCTGCGCACTTTGGCGCCCGGGATTATCCGCTTGCTCCGGCACAAACCAGCCGGTGGTGCTGGTCCGCTGTAAAAAATAACGCCCCGCCACAGCTTTAATTTCTGCGGCAGTGACGCCTTCGATCGCTTTGGGGCGACTGACGTAGCTGGTCCAGTCTCCCATGGCGATAGCTTCATTGATCTGGTCGGCAATCGAGTAGGGGCCGTCCCTGCCGTAAATCAGATTGGCCCGAATGACCGATTTGGCCCGCGCAAGCTCTTCTGTGGTGATGCCGCCCCGGATCAGGGCTTCGATCTCCTCCAGCAGGATGGCTTCGACCTCGGCATGGGTCGCACCGGGCGTCAGGTAGGCACCGAAGATAAAGAGTCCGGGGTCGTGCAGTTCGGGGGCAAAGGTAAAGGTCGCGCTGGCCATACCTTTGTCTTCCAGCGCACGGTAGAGACGTCCGGTTTTGTCGGATCCGACAATTTGGTCGATCAACAGCAGTGCCGGCCAGTCCTGATGGCTGGCGGCGGGAACCTTGTAGCCGACCATGACGACACCGACCTGTCCGGCCCGCTCGATGCTGACGCGGCGCGGACCGATCTGCTCCGGTTCGATAATTTCGACTGCGGGAATGGGGTGGGGCGCAGGTTGGATCGCACCGTAGTGTTCGACGATTGCCGCCAGGGTCTTTTCCCGGTCAAAGCCGCCGATTATCGTCAGCACGGCGTTTTCCGGCCAGTAGTAGGTGTCGTAGAATTGACGCAGCTTGGCCGGGTTGGTGCTCTCAATGTCCGATTCCCAGCCGATGGTGGGATGACTATAGGTGTGCGCGGTGAAGGCGGCGGCAAACAGCTCCTTGATCAGGGTCCGGACCGGGTCGTTCTCCCCGCGTTCATATTCATTGCGGACAACGGTCATTTCGAGCGCCAGATCCTCTTCCCGGATGAGCAGGTTGCGCATGCGGTCGGCCTCCAGTTCGATCGCCAGCGGGACGTATTCGCCGGGGAGCGTGGCATAATAGTTGGTCCGGTCAAACCAGGTGGTGGCATTGGAGCGCGCGCCGATGCGCTCCAGGATGGTGGCATAGTCGTTTTGATCCCGGGCATTGAAGCGCGGCGTGCCCTTGAACATCATGTGCTCCAGGATATGGGTGGCGCCGGTGGTGCCGGGAACTTCTTGGCGCGAGCCTACCTGATAAGTCACCATCACCGTGGCGACCGGCAAGCCCTCGTTGGGCAGCAGCAAAACCTTCAGGCCGTTGGCGCGCAGTTGATAGGCTTCTATCCCCTCCAGAGTTTGAAGCGGCTCCAGCGCGTTGTTGGCGCTGGCAGCAAGTGCACAGAGGCTGCAGAACAGAAAAAAGAAAATACGGCGTGTGGTGTGCATGGGTTTGCGGTCAATCAGGCAACAGTAAATGTTCCGCTGATTGCACTGCAAGTGCCATAGCGAGAAAAGTTTATTCTTCTTTTGCTTCGTTTTGGAAGCTGTTCAGGTCCTTGGATGTGAGTAAATCGATCAGCTTTTTGAGCGCGGGAGTGAGCACCCGGCCCTTGCGGTGGATGAGCGCGAGTGGACGCTTGTAGATCTTGTTTTTAAACTTCAGGATCTTGAGCAGGCCCTGCGCTTCTTCCCGCAACACGGTGGTCTGCGGTAAGATAGCGATGCCCGCATTGATCTCCACCGCCCGCTTCACCGTCTCGACGTTGTCAAACTCCATCACCGGTTCGACTTCGATATGGGCCTCCTTGAAGAGCGCATCGGTGGCCTTGCGGGTGGGGATGTCCGGCTCAAAGCCTACAAATTTCTGCCCCGCGATTTCCGGTAAATCGACCGATTTTTTCTTCGCCAGCGGGTGCTCCGGGGAGACCACCAGCACGAGAATGTCATCGTGGAAGGGCAGTATCTCGAGTTGCTTGTGCTTCTGCGGATAGGCCACCAGGCCCAGATCGATGGAATTACTCAAAATGTCTTCATAGACGTTGTTCGCGCGGCGGTATTCGACCCGGATGTTGACCTCGGGATACTTGGTTAGGAACGCTTTCACGTAGGGGGGCAGTTCATGCAGGCCGATACTGTAAACCGTTGAAATGTGAATCGTGCCGCTAATCACCTTTTTCATTTCCTGCAGCTCGCTGTTGAGCTTGTCGTAAAGATAGAGGATTTCTTTAGCGGAGGCATATAACTTCTGTCCCTCGCGCGTGAGCCGGAATTGTTTCTGGCTGCGGTCAACGATCAAAATGCTGAAGTGCTTCTCCATCGCGCGCAGCTGCTGGCTGACCGCGGACTGGGTGATGTTGTTGAGTTTGGCCGCCCGGGAGAAACTTCCGCTTTCAACCAGGTCTGAAAATATTTTGAAGTTTTCTATATGCATCGTATTATTTACTATAACCACAGCTTATTATCATGCAAGTTTTTTTTAAGAAAATCTTATCTTGTTATTTTTGTTTAACAGTGCTCCTTTATTAGCATGATTACTTTTGAGGAATTTGCAGCTAATCTCGATCAGGTCCGCAGCCGGATCGCAGCGGCCTGTGATGCGGCTGGGCGCAGTCCTGCAGAGGTTTCATTGCTCCCGGTCACTAAAAACCACCCGGTGGCGGCCGTGGAATTTGCGGCGGCGGCGGAGCTGCCGGCGGTGGGCGAAAACCGGGTGCAGGAGGCGGCGTATAAGCTGGACTCATATTCCGGCGGCATACGTTGGGAGCTTATCGGACATTTGCAGTCAAACAAGGCCAAGCAGGCGGTGGACGTATTTGACCGGATCCAAACAGTCGATTCTTTGAAGCTTTTGCGGCGGCTGGACCGCTTGGCTGCTGAGGCGGGGCGAACGCTGCCGATATTGATTCAGTGCAATTCCGGCGCGGACCCCAGGAAGTTCGGCTTTTCGCCCGCGTTGATGGACGAGGCAGTCGAAACCGCACTCGCGGCACAGTCACTGCAGCTGGATGGCTTAATGACCATCGCACCGCTGGATGAAAATGCTGAGGTGGCGCGGCGGGCTTTTGTGGCGCTGCGCGACTTGCGTGATCGCCTGGCTGAGCGCTTTGGCTGTCTGCTGCCGGAGCTTTCGATGGGAATGACGGATGATCTGGAGCAGGCGATCGCGGCGGGCTCGACTCAAATCCGGGTCGGCACGGCACTCTTCGGCTCTCGCAGTGGAGCAGCGCCCGCCTGACCCGACGGACGGCAGGAGTTGCCCGCCGGATCGTGCCGTCGGCACGGCTTAAAAAACGTTAAAATAAGAGTTGACGGAGTGTTCTGCCTGGGCAGTTTCGACTCTTTTATTATTTTCCACATCAAAACTTATGTCACTTGAAGTAAAAGTCCGTAAAGGCGAGCCCATGGAACGTGCGCTCCGTCGTCTGAAGAAACGTTTGGATCGCGAAGGCGTTATCCTTGACGTGCGCAACAAGCGCTATTTCGAAAAACCTTCGCAGGCAAAGCGCCGCAAAAAGAAGGAACTTGATTTTAATAACATGCTGCGTGTTCGATATTCGAAGATGTAGTTGATTTTAAGCTAGTGCCTGAGCACTGAATGATGCAAGATCCCGGTGTGTTGTTGTGCGCCGGGATTTTTTTATTATGGCTGATATTATAGATCGTCTTTCATTGTCCTCCTGCTGGTGTTCTGCGCGACACAGCGATGGCTACGAAATGATCGAAGAAGTTCTGGATCTGGGCTTTAAACGGATCGAGCTCAGTCATGGTATTCGCATCTTACTGGTTCCCGGTATTCTCAAAGCACTGGAGGAGGGACTGATCGAGGTTTCATCGGTGCACAATTTTTGCCCGCTGCCAAATATGGTGCATCACGCCGCGCCGAATCTTTACCAGCCTTCGTCAGCGGATATCCGAGAGCTTGATTTGTGGCACCGTTACAGCATGCAAACTCTGGATTTTGCGGTTAAAGTGGGCGCCCCCCGGGTGGTCATGCATTCGGGCAGTGTGCATTATTTTTTCCGTTCGCCGGAGGCGCAGTTGGAGCGTTGGGTGGAAAAGGCGGGACTTGAGGCTCACGAGTTGCGCGAGCACCAGGCCTTCCGCAAACGCTGTGACCGGGTTTTGAAGCGGATCAGGCGTTCCTCCAAATCCAGTATCGAGCGCGTCGGGGCATGCTACAGCAAGCTGCTGCCGGAAGTCAGTCAGCGGAGCCTCCAACTGGGTATCGAGGTGCGCGAAGGTTTGGAAGAACTGCCGCTGGATGCTGAGTTTGACGCCTTTATGGCGGGCATGGGTGCGGATGCGCCGGTCGGTTACTGGCACGACTGCGGGCATGCCCAGTTGAAGCATCAGTTTGGCATCATTGATCACCTGGCCCATCTGGAGCGGCTCGCACCGCGGCTGATCGGGTTTCACCTGCACGACGTCAATGCGGCGGGCAAGGATCATCAAGTCCCCGGCTCTGGTGTCGTGGACTTCAAAATGATCGCTGGCTTTGTGCGTCCGGAACATAGCCTGATTCTGGAGCTGAGCCCCGCTTTGTCCTCGGATCAGGTGCGTCAGGCCAGGGATTACATCGTGGAGCAGTTCAGTTGAGCCGGCCGAGTGTGACGCGATTGCAGCGGTGGGTCGGCGTTTGGTGTTTTTTTGGGACAAAATGACTCTTTTCGGGTGGTGCGCGAATTATGTAAATACTTAATATTCAAGTGTATGTAGTTTTATTTCTGGTTGGTATTCTTCATGCACCACTGAGGTTGCTTTAACCTCAACGAAAGGAATAAACCATGAAACTAATCCGTTATGAATACCCGCAGTCACCGACTGTATCCGCATTCAATCGTCTCTTCGATCCAGTGGGTTCTACCATGGACCGCTTTGGTTCGATCTTTGATGATTTCTTTGCGAATGCAGTGGGTGCCAACCAACCCGCAGCAGACCTCTACGAGGATGCGCAGAACTACTATGCCCGCTTCGAGTTGCCTGGTCTCAAAAAAGACGAGGTGGATCTTGAGCTGGAAAATTCCGTTTTGACGATCCGCAGCGCAGCCAAACAGGAGTCGGACCAGAGCACCGTCCATAGTAGTTGCCAGCGTTCGATTTCCGTACCGGATGGTGTGGATCTCGATCAGGTATCCGCGCAGCTCGAGGATGGTGTGCTGACCGTGACCATGCCGAAAGCGGAAGCACGCAAGCCCCGTCAAATCGCGGTTAAATAAACCATTATTCAACACGAAAGGAGATTACCATGAACAGCACACAACTTGAAACACGCAAGCCGACGGGCAACACGACACAACAGCGCACCTGGCGCAGGCCGGTCTATGAGGTTAACGAAAATGCGGAGGCCTTTAATGTCCGGGTGCTGATGCCCGGCGTGAAGCGTGAAGGTCTCGACATCTCGATTGAGGAGGAGACCCTCAGCATTGTTGGCACCCGTCTGGCCACGCTGCCGGAGGGCTGGCGTCCACTGCGCCGTGAGTTACCGGAGGGGGACTACCGCCTGAATCTGCGGCTGAATGTGCCGGTCAATCAGGATGAGATTCAGGCACGGGTGGAGCACGGCGTGCTCGACCTCACCATGCCGAAAGCCGACGAAGTCAAGCCGCGCAAAATTAAGGTGCAGTAATGCAATAAGCGGAAATTTCCGCAGTTTGCAAACGGAGCAGAGGCCCGGTGGCCTCTGCTCTTTTTTTTACGCTGACAAGTCCGCAAGGTGCGCCGCCGGGACGCCGGATCCCGCCGCTTTCACCTCCCATCCGGCGTCCCTACAGGACGCAAATATTTTTCCCTCGATTTCCACCGGGGTTGAAACCCCGGCCTTTGATCCGTCGTGCCTTCAGCACTGGGGCGGTCGCCATGCCCTGCAAGGGCCGGCGTGAACAGACTGACTTGGCCTGGTCCGTCGTGCTTCCAGCACGGGGGCGGTCGCCATGCCCACAATACAACCGACGGCAGTCAGATGTCAGTTGTCGCTGTGCATGGATACACTCATATCGATTTCACCTGCGATTAAACGACTTCGTGAACAAAACAAAAGCGCACACGAAGTCGGTTAAATACGAACCAGACCTGTGTAGCTCACTGTTTGCCGCTACCGCATAAACTCAGATGAACCATACTCGAGGCACAGGCGTCCCGCCTGTGTGGAGGGAGGCAGGGGTTCAACGTCGAACTCTTTATGCAGTTACGATACGGGCGACTTAGCTGAGCTGGGAGGGATTGCTGTGAGACTCAAAGCAGATTGGTCGGCAGGGTATATTCGTTGTGCTCATGGGCGTCTGCCAGCGCCGGTTCTATTGTGGCGGACTCAAGCGTTGCCGCTAAGGCCTCGAGACAGTTTGGCGGGACGGTTTCACCGGCGAGTTCGGCCTGGATGATGAGGGCGAGTAGTGCACAGCTTTTGTGCCATTGCCTTCGGGCTTGGTGATCGAGGCCATGGCTGAGCTTTTCCGGGAGTTCTGCCCAGAGTTGCTTCCATTCGGCGGTGTATTGATCCGTCAGGGGGTTGTTGACGGCGTGGCGCCAGCGCGCAATTTGGTGAGTGGCCGGGTCGTGCTGCACATGGCGGACAATGCGGCGCAACACATCTTTCAGCGTCCGGTCCGGTACAGCGGAGATGCGGGGGCAGAGTGCTTCCGCGTCAGGGAGCCAGCTGCGGCTAGTTGCCACCCGTTGTAACAGACCCTCAAAGCTGTCGAAATAGCGGTAAATCAAGACCTTGTCCGCACCTGCCAGCTCCGCGACAGCATTGATGCCGAGCCTGGCACAGCCGGAATCGCCTACCAGGCTCAGCACCGCGTCCTGAAAACGTTGTTCGGTGTCACTGCGGGAGCGTCGATGCGGCATGTGGAAAAGAGAATGCTAGCGGGCGATATCGTTCTGACCGATGACGCGCAGCTGGTTGCGCCGGAGGGTATCTGCGGCGAGTTCGTTATCCTCGAGGCGGATGGCGAGTGCGTAGCGCCCCTGTGGACGCACCAGGAAGGGGTAGATGTAGTGGATATTGATTTCAGCCTGCACCAGGGCGCAGGTCACAATTTTCAGTTCGGACTGATCCTGTAGCTCGACCGCGATCAGCTCGCTTTGGACGAAGGAGAACTGGTGTTCGATCAGCAGTTTTTGGGCTTCCTGGGGATAATCCACGATCAGCCGGATAATGGAGCTGTCGGTGGTGTCGAGCACTGAGATCGCCATGACATGAACTTGGTGCACGGCCAGCAGGCCGATGATTTCGTTGAGTCGTCCGACTTTGTTATCGGCATGGATGGAGAACTGAATGACGGGCTCGAAGCGGCCCGGATCGCGCAAAATTTCCGCAGGCATGAAATACAGCATAGGAGAGCTTGCGCCGGTTGCACGACTTTTTATGAAACTATGTTGAAGTTGCGGGTATAAACGGCAAAAACCTGAGGGATGAATTATCAGGCAAATGTGGAACGTTATGCGAACATGCCCTATCCGCGTTGCGGGCGGAGTGGATTAAATCTGCCGCGGCTTTCACTCGGGCTGTGGCATAATTTCGGGGATGTGGATGCATTGGAGAATTCCCGCCGATTGCTGCGCTGTGCTTTTGATGCCGGGATCACCCATTTTGATTTGGCCAACAACTACGGTCCGCCGCCCGGCTCGGCCGAGCAGAATTTTGGGCGGATTTTAGCCGAGGATTTTGCCGCTTACCGCGATGAGCTGATTATTTCCAGCAAGGCGGGCTATCACATGTGGGCGGGGCCTTACGGCGAGTGGGGCTCACGCAAATACATGCTGGCCAGTCTCGATCAGAGTCTAAAGCGGATGGGGCTGGAGTATGTCGATATATTTTACAGTCACCGCTACGATCCGGATACGCCGCTGGAAGAGACTATGGGTGCGCTGGATACCGCAGTGCGGTCCGGTAAGGCGCTATACGCCGGACTGTCCAACTACTACGACCCGGAAGTCTTCAACCGGGCGGTGGATATTCTGACAGAGCTCGGCACTCCCTGTCTGATCCATCAACCGCGCTACAGCCTACTGGACCGGAAGGTCGAGGGGCCGCTGCTGGCCGCCCAGCAGGCGCGTGGTGTCGGCTCGATCGTATTTTCGCCTTTGGAGCAGGGGATATTGACCAGTCGCTATCTGGATGGGATTCCGGCTGACTCCAGAGCAGGCCGCTCCGACAGTCCTTTCCTGCAGCCCGGCAAGGTGGAGGCAACCATCGGGATGGTGCGCCGCTTGAACCGTATTGCGCAGGATCGCGGTCAAAGCCTGGCACAGATGGCGATCAGCTGGGTGCTGCGTCAACCCGCAGTGACTTCCGCGCTCATCGGTGCCAGTCGAGTCGAGCAGATGCTGGACTTGTTGCCTGCAGTGGGTGCGGCTGAACTCAGCGCGGAGGAGTTGGAAGCGATTGATGCGGCCTGTGCTGCCAGTGTTGGGAGCGTTTGAGTTGTGCCGTGCTAAATGGTTGATTATTCTGTTTGCCGGATGCCACCAGTGGGTTCGATTTGGTGGAACCCCGGACGTGTATGAACAGCTGCTACTCGATATTTTGCACCTGTTCGCGGATACGTTCGAGACCGTTTTTGGCGTCGATGACGGCGCGGGTGATTGCGATTTGATTGGCCTTACTGCCGATGGTGTTGAATTCGCGGTGGATCTCCTGGCAGAGGAAGTCCAGCTTGCGGCCGACGGCTTCCGCGCCGGATAAAAGCTCCTCAAACTGCTCGAAGTGGCTGCCCAGGCGGGTGAGTTCCTCAGAGATATCGCAGCGATCGGCGAAGAGTGCGATCTCTTTAAGCACCCGCTCGTCGGCGGGGTCGAGTTGGAGGCCAAGCTGTGCCAGCCGCTGCAGCAGGGCGTCGCGGTAAGCCGGAACGCTGTCCCGGGCATGTTGCGTGATGGTTTGCCGCAGGGTCTCCAATTCAGCCAGCCGGGTCTGCAGGTCAGCCTGCAAGGCATGACCCTCCTTTTCCCGCATGGAGTTCAAATCGTCGAGGGCCTGTTCAAACACACGCTGCAGCTCTGCTTCGAGCCCGCGCCAGTCGGGCGGGGCCTGTTTATCCTGGACGCTCTGCGCGATCCTCAACAGCAGGCTACCATCAGCGTTCAGGGGCAGATTATATTTTTGAGCTAGGTCAGTCAGGCGCTCCAGCGTTTGCCCCATCAATGCTTCGTTCCAGTCGGGTCCGTCATGGCCGGATTGGGGCGACTGTGCTTTGATACTGATATTGAGGCGTCCGCGCTCGAATTTACCTTTAAGCCACTCGCTGCATTTCTGCTCCAGCCCGTTCCACTCACGTGGACAGGAAAGGTTCAGATCGAGTGTCTTCCGGTTGACAGAGGTAATCTCGATCTGGAGCGTGAGTTGCTGGGTGGGGGCTTCCCGGGTGCCGGAGCCATAGCCTGTCATACTGCGCATAAGTCTGAACTAAAGTGTTTGCCGCGCTGGGGCGCGATACATTTTTACTTTTTGCTTCGCTTCCGCTTCGGCTGGGTATGCTTGCTGCCCTTGCGGGCAGGCTTGGCTGGTTCATTTTCTTCGCGGTTGCCCCAGCGTTTCGACTCGCCGCGAAACTGGTTGATTTTCTTAAAATTGCATTTGTCCCAGTCCATTAGAGTCGAACTGGCAGGCCACGTTGGCGCAGGTGTTGTTTGGCCTCTTTGATGGTGTAGGTGCCAAAGTGGAAAATGGAGGCGGCCAGCACGGCACTGGCTTTACCCGCCAGCAGCGCATCGGCCAGATGATCCAGCGT
>Ga0100390_10000268_pt1 | contig 49093 bp, 42 predicted proteins | sample CryGeymeta201514_FD_81540 | JGI IMG/M metagenome (GOLD analysis project Ga0100390, IMG submission 81540) | Groundwater microbial communities from Crystal Geyser aquifers in Utah, USA - Crystal Geyser metaG 2015-14 | ecosystem: Environmental > Aquatic > Deep subsurface > Groundwater | place... | reverse complement strand
TGAAAACGTATCCGATTTCAGAGCAACTGGGCATCGACATTATTCTTTTTGATTTGGAGGATTATGGCTCTCCAACGGATACGAGAAACAGGTATTCAGAAGATTCGTGGGCGCTGGGTTCACAATATTGGAGTAAAAAGACACATATTCCTGCGTATAGGGCAAATTTTGGAATCTTGCTGGATATGGTTGGGGCTGCAAATCCTACCTTTCCAAGAGAGTATTTTTCGCAGCAGTATGCATCCTGGGTGCTTGACAAGGTATGGTTAAAAGCATACGATCTTGGTTATGGGAATTTATTCGTCAATAAGCCAGGATCACCTATTAATGACGATCATGTGCCAATGAATGAAATTGCCGGTATCCCCACTATAAATATCATCCATCTGAATCCTTCGAGTAGCAATGGTACATTTTTTGAGCATTGGCATACAATCAATGATGATTTAAATGCCATTGATAAGGAGACATTACGAATTGTGGGAGCTTTGGTTTCCCATGTGATTTACAACGAACAATAACAGTTTATGCGTCAATCATAAATTTTAAAAAACCTTAACAGATTTTCACATTTTTTAACAAAACCTGCTTGTTTCATCCTTTGTGATGAAAAACTCAACAAAATTATAAAGCTAACATAATCAATACCTTAATAGGCTTCATTTTCAATTAATTGATCTATATCAACATATAAATTATACTAAATCTCACTTCAAGATTTTTAATGTCATTTTTGCCGTCTTGGTGGTCAAGGTAATTACTGTTAAACTTGCATTAGAAAAATAATACAAGCCGGAATTAGTAAAATGTTTCGGTAGCAGTATGAACCAAAAACCATAAAAGATGAAAAGATTTCAAAAATTAGCCATGGCTTTAACAGTTATTTTCATGGCATCACTTACATTCGTATCGTGTACAAAAGAAGGACCTGCTGGTTTGCCTGGTGCTAACGGTAAGGATGGTGAAGATGGCATTAACGGTCAGGACGGAACCGCCGGTTGTATTGAATGCCACGACAACTCTCAGGGATTATTTGCAAAAACAATTCAGTGGGAAAATTCGACCCATGCTATCGGAGGTAATTTTGAACGTAACACAGGCGATTGCGCTACCTGCCATACCAGTCAGGGTTTCCTTGGTTATAATGTAACAGGAACCTACGACCCAGAGGCCGAAGGTGCGGCGATCAGTAATCCAAATCCACCTAACTGCTACACTTGTCACAAAGTGCATGATACTTATACTCCTGCTGACTGGGAACTCACAGTAACAGGTGCTGTTGCACTCAACAATTCAACTCAGACACCTGATTATGGCAGAGGAAGCCAATGTGCAAGCTGTCACCAGGGTCGTCCGGTTAATCCTTTTCCTGCTGTAGGAGGTGATGACATTACGATATCAGGTATTCGTTATGGAGTGCACCATGGTCCACAGGCTAATGTGATAAAAGGGACAGGCTTATTTGAGCCCGGAACAGGATATACTACCCATCCGCATGCCAATATCGAAAACACTTGTGTTACTTGTCATATGGCTGAGGCTTATGGAACGCAAGCTGGTGGACATACCATGTATCTTGAATACGATTATCACGGTTCTACCGTTTTAAATACAGCTGGATGTGTTTCTTGTCACAGTGATATCGAAGGTATGCTTGCCAATACGGAAGAACTTCAAGCCGAAGTGGCTGCAATGTTAGCAGAGTTAAAAGCCATGCTTGATGCTATGGGTGCGATGAATGAAGGAAGTGATAATTCTGTTTCCGGCACTTATGCTCCTGAAGTTGCTGGTGCTGTATTGAACTACAAAGCGCTATCAGAAGACCGTAGCTTAGGTGTTCATAATCCATCGTATGTTAAAAAAGTGCTTCAAAATACTATGGAAGCCATTCAACAATAATAGTTAATCCAATAAAGGCTTCCAGGCAACTCAAGAAACGGAATCTGGAAGCTTTCGTTTTAAAGCAAACACCTTAAACTTATGTATCAAATAAGAATTCTAAAGCACAGTATGGCAGTCATTGTGTTGGTATTGCTGGCTTCGGCCTGTACGTACGATTTTATTGAGCTTCCACAGCCAGATCCGGTTGACCCAACTGATACAATTTCATTTCAATCGGCAGTAGTGCCGATTTTTAACGAGGGGAATAATTGTACTGCTTGTCATACAACAGGTGCCACAGTACCAGATTTCACTGCAGCAAAAGCCTACAGTTCGATAGTACCCGCTTTGGTTAATACAGCTGACCCGGAATCAAGTTCCATTTATCAGTATGCGCATCCAAGCTCAAGCACACATACCTGGAAAAAACTTACACTAGGCGAAGCAGCCTTAATTTTAGCGTGGATCCAACAAGGAGCCAACAATAACTAACCAAAAAACCTTATGATATGAAAAAGTACACGATTTCACTTATTCTTATTTTGTTTATTGGTTATGGTTTGTTTGCTCAGGAAGCTACTGAAGCCCCCGCCAAAGTAAAAGACAAACCTGTAAGGTCGCCTTTCCAGAGTGGACTGTTGATCGATAACCAAACTACTGTTGTGCCAACTGCAAAAACACTGGAATTTTTAATTCAGCATAAGTTTGGCAAATTAGACAACAGCTTTTCAGATTTATTTGGCATTTATGCACCAGGAGCCAACATCCGATTGGGAATGAATTATACCATTATGGATAAACTTCAGATCGGTTACGGTATTACGCGCTTAAACATGTATAACGATTTCAACATCAAGTATTCAGTCGTTGAACAAACACGCAATAATACTATACCGGTTGCAGTGACATTATATGGTAATATGGCTATTGATGGCCGTAAGGAGTCGGTTTTTGGAAACAATTACGGCTTTACTGACCGTATGTCTTATTTTGCACAATTAATTGTTGGCCGTAAGGTGAACTACTGGCTGTCTTTGCAGCTTAATACCAGTTTCGCTCACTACAATAAGGTCGATTCATTAATTGATCACGATGTTATTTCAGTTGGATTCAATGGTCGTGCCCAGTTTTCGCCACAATCAGCTATCTTATTTCAATATGATGTTCCTTTGAAAATTAAAGGAATCTCAGAACATAGATCTTTTACAAACCCATCTAAACCAAATTTTGCACTTGGTTGGGAAATTGCTACCAGTACGCACGCATTTCATATATATGTGTCAACTGCTGATGGTATTGTTCCACAACATAACGCTTTTTATAATCAGAACGATTTTACCAAAGGCGATCTGATGTTTGGTTTTACAATTACGCGTTTGTGGAACTTTTAATTTAACTACTCACTAAAAATTTACTACAATGAAAGCAAAACAAATTTTTCTTTTTTTGACGATTACTACAGGTTTTTTAATGATGTCCTTCGTGTTTCCACAGGATCAAAAAAAGCCAGGATCATGGGAAATCCCTGCCGAATATAAAGCAAAAGAAAATCCATATAAGGATGATGCCTCTTTGGATAGACTAGGGAAAGCGTTATATTCTAAGCATTGCCGTGCTTGTCATGGTAATGAGGGTGCCGGAGATGGCCCAAAATCGAAAAACCTCGAAACGTGGCCAGGCGATTTTTCTGTTGATGCTGTTCAGTCACATACCGATGGAGAATTGTATTATATGACTTTCATTGGCCGTGATGAAATGCCTAGCTTCGAAGATAAAATTACCGACGATGAAGGCCGTTGGGCTATCATCAATTATATTAGAAGTTTAAAGAAGTAGGTTAATTCCACGAAATGATAATTTTTGAATACAATACTTAATGAATAGGTTTATGACAATTACTTAGGTCTTTGCCATAAACCTATTTATAAAATAAAATAGAAGTCATTAATAACTAAAGTTGAAAACAATGAAACTGCCAAAGCATTATTACAGTTGGACAACAGTTATCGGCGGTGCGATTGCCCTCATCGCCTTTTTTATGATTGTGATTTTGTTTCTGGTAACGCTTGTTTTTGGTGATGGAGACAATTATTCAGGTCTCTTTACTTTCATTATACTACCAGCCGTGATGCTCATGGGCATTGGACTGGCGCTTATTGGGAAATTGGTTAATATGCGAAGAAAAAAACGGCATGCTGATGAGGAAATAGCTTATCCAGTTGTCGATTTTAATGACCCAAAGCAAAGATCAGTTATCTTTTTGTTTACTTTAGGACTGTCCGTTTTTGTTGTATTGTCGGCTTTGGGAGGTTATCAGGCATTTCATTACACCGAATCAAATGAGTTTTGTGGTACCCTCTGTCATACTGTTATGGAGCCTGAGTATGTCGCATATCAGGGATCAGCGCATGCACGGGTTCAGTGTGTTGAGTGCCATGTTGGTTCGGGAGCAGGCTGGTATGTCAAATCGAAACTATCCGGATTGTATCAGGTTTATTCGGTAATGGCAGATGCTTACCCGCGTCCAATCCCAACACCTTTACATGATCTTAGGCCGGCTCAGGAAACTTGTGAAAAATGCCACTGGCCCGAAAAATTTTACGATCGCAAATACGTATTTCACAAACATTATATCGCTGATGAGGATAATTCTGAATGGGATATCGGGCTTGTGATGAAGACTGGACCTGCATACCGTGCTTTAGGGTTGCAGGAAGGTATTCATTGGCACATCAATAAAGATGTAAAAATTGAATACGCCTCCACAACATTAAAACGTGATACGATTGTTTTGGTGAAATACACCAATCTGGAAACAGGTGAGGTGATGACTTATCAGGATGAGAACAACCCTTTGAGTGACGAACAAATGAGCAATCTTGAGTTTAGAACCATGGATTGCCTTGATTGCCATAATCGCCCTTCACATAATTACAAGTCGCCCATAAAGTTTTTTGATGAGGCAATGACAGCCGGAAAAATTTCAAAAGACTTACCGGACATTAAAATTGCTGCAATGGACGTGCTCAGAAACGAGTTTCCGACCAAAGACAGCGCATTTGCTGCTATTGATGCTGCAATTCTGGAATATTATGATATGTTGTATCCCGAGCTACTCGAAACAGAACGAGAATCTATCGATCAGGCTTTACTGGCCATTAAAGAAGGTTATTCCAATAATGTATTTCCCTATATGAAGGCCAGTTGGAAAGCCTATCCCAGCCATATGGGACATATGGAAAATAATGGATGTTACAGATGTCACAACGACTCTTTTAAAAATGAACGTCAGGAAACGATCTCACGTGATTGCACACTGTGTCACTTAATCAAGCAGCAAGGACCGCCTGATCAAATGGAGTATGCAACAGGTGCTGAATTTTTGGAATTTAAGCATCCGGTTGATATTAACGAGAAATGGAAGACACTTTTATGTGCCGAATGTCATTCGGATTTGTACTAGTTGAAATCTTGGTAGCATTTTTGGATATAGATTAGAATATTGTAATGAATTGAGCACTTATTTAGAATTTTGAACGTAATAGATAATTTAACATTGTTGTCCGGTAAAATACAAATAAAGTCACTCAATAGCTGTAATAATGCCGTCCCATCGGGACTTGAGATAAACAGGGGTAACTTTTATTCTACCCATATTATGTCCCTATCGGGACTGTCCCGCTAGGGACATAATGTGGGTAGTCAGCGCGTTAGAATTCAAGAAAAAGTCCCGTAGGGACGACATTATAATTTTTCCGGACAACATTGATAATTTTACAGTAATGTTTAAATTAATTTTAAAAAAATGAAAAGCAGAATCTTATTTGTATGTATGATGGCGATTGGATTAACAGCTATTTGGGCTTTTACCCCTCCACAGGAAAAGAAAAAAGGCGAACCCTGGAATATTCCTGCAGAGTATAAAGCAAAAGAAAACACCTTTAAAGGTGATGCCGACTTGCTGAGATTAGGAAAAGCAACTTATGCCAAGCATTGTCGTGCCTGCCATGGAAATGCGGGTGAAGGAGATGGCCCAAAGGCCAGAAACCTTGAGTTTCATCCTGGTGACTTTAGCGATGCTACATGGCAAGCTTCAGTAACGGATGGCGAAGTGTATTATATGTCGATTATTGGCCGTGACGAAATGCCTAATTATGAAGGTAAAATTACTGACGAAGAGGAAAGATGGGCTCTTGTAAACTATGTTCGCTCTTTGCAGAAATAAATTAATGTTTCACACTATGTAATAACTGGGAAGGTTTACAAACAACATTTATGATTATTGTAAACCTTTCCTTTTTCTAAACTTGCTACATATGTACAAAAAATTGATTTTGTTACTGGTGTTTTGCAGCGTAATCAGTATGCAGCTATCAGCAACGACTGGGGTAAATATGGAGGATGAGCCTGCAAGTCTTGAAGCAAACAAACTATGCTTCAGCTGCCATGCAAATAGTATTTATCAGTATGAAAACGAATTCACGGGAAAGATTGACCGAAAGGCTATGAATCCTAACTTTATATATGATACAGCTGATTTTTACCGGGGTGTACATCGTCATTTTGCCTGTACCGATTGTCACTCACCGGATTATGAAAGTTTTCCACATGCTTCCGAACTGCGGCTGGAGGAAATGTACCAGTGTATCGATTGCCATGGAGGTGATCCAACTTACGCCCAGTTTAATTTTGAAGCCATAGAGGAAGAGTTTCACAAAAGTGTACATTCTACCAGACATGATGAGAGCTTCAACTGCTGGATGTGTCATAATCCCCACAGTTATCGGACAATGACACACGGAAACAACAAAATTTCCGAGATTGTGGAATACCACAACCAAACCTGCATCAGCTGTCATGATAACTATAGCGTAAAGTTTCAACGCATTTCAGATACCTTAAAGCCTGCACTTGAAATAATTCATGAGTTTCTTCCCAACTTCGAACTGCATTTTTCAGCGGTAAGATGCATCGAATGTCATACAGGATCAAAAGATACAATGTGGGTTGCCCATAATATTTTACCCAAAGAAAATGCAGTGAAGAAATGTGTTGAATGTCATTCGAACAGTACGATGCTTATTTCTAAGCTATATAAATATCAAAACATTGAAGCACGTAAAAACAGGGGTACTTTTAATGCTGTACTGTTAAACGAGGCTTATGTGATTGGAGCCAATAGGAACATTTATCTGAATATTGTAAGTGCTATATTGTTTGGATTGACTCTGATTGGTGTTGCTGTTCATGTTTTCTTCCGAATTAAAAAGAAATAATTCCTATGGCCGAAAAACTATATTTATACCCTATCTGGTTGCGCATCTGGCATGCAATCAACGCTTTAATGTTTCTGGTCTTGTTGGCTACCGGAATCAGCCTTCAATATTCAAACCCTGACTTTGTAATTATCAGGTTTGATTATGCAGTAACGTACCACAATTTAGCTGGTATTATCCTCTCGTTTAATTATCTGATTTTTTTATTCGGAAACTTTTCCACTGGGAATAATCGTTTCTATAAACTCCAATTGAAAGGCCTGATCGAAAAACTTATCAAGCAAGCAAACTATTACCTCACTGGGACTTTTAAGGGAGAGCATACACCTTTTCCAGTGAATAAGAACAGAAAATTTAACCCATTACAGAAAGTTGCTTATGTTGCTACAATGTATGTATTGATTCCAGTAATGATCATTACCGGGATTGCACTGCTGTTTCCTGAAACAATTATCGAAAATGTATTTAACCTAAGCGGCATTTACCTAACCGCTTTATTGCATGGTATTGTAAGCGTGTTCTTGCTTTTGTTTCTGGTCATACATTTGTATTTCAGTACAATGGGAAAAACACCCAGTAGCAATTTCAAAAGTATTGTAAACGGCTATCACGAGTAGCATTAATCTGAGTGAATATTAGGTTTGTTTAGGAAGCTGCTAACCTTATTAGGCTGGCAGTTCCTTTTTTATAATCACATAATATAGCGCCTTTAGCTACAAGGTATGTCATAAATAACTAATTTTGTCATCTAATCAAACTACTAAAAACAGTCTTATGAGAACATTAATTCTTACGATAATCACATCACTATTACTGGTTTCGTGCGAGAACGAAACATCGAAAGTTAGCTATGCAGTTGATCCTCAAAACCGTAGCGTTGAAGTGGAAAGCATTGTTCAAGCTAATGCCTATACCTACCTGGAAGTATCTGAAAACGGTAGCCGCTATTGGATTGCAGTGCCTAGTTTAGAAGCTAAAGAAGGTGATATGCTGCACTTTACCCAATCCATGGAAATGAAAGAGTTTTATAGTCGTGATCTCGATCGCACTTTTGATCTTGTATTATTCGTCGACGATGTGAGTACCTTACCCATTCCGGCAAAAACCGCCAGCCTGTCAACTCCCGCTCAGCAGCACGAAGGACGACCAAAAACCGATAAAAAGCCAATCGAAATCAAACATGAAGCAGGTGTTGTGCCGCTTTCTGATCTGTTTGCAAATCCCGGAAAATATGATCAACAGCTGATTAAGGTAACTGGTGAAGTTACCAAGTTCAATACCGGAATCATGGGTAAAAACTGGGCGCATATTCAAGACGGAACTTCTTATGAAAAGTTTTTCGACTTAACGGTTACTACTCAGGATGTTATTCCTGTGGGAGATGTAGTGGTTTTTGAAGGCCAAGTCGTATTGAATAAAGACTTAGGTTCCGGCTATTTTTACGAATTCCTCATGGAGGATGCATCTGCAAAAAGAGCAGTTGCGCTGTAAGTTACCGCACTAAATTTAAACCTTCGCTGGCACTTACATCTCCAGGGCGAATTAAATTGGCTTTTTGAAACATGATTTTGGCTTCACGAAGTTTCCCTAATTTTAGTTCTGTCCAGGCAAGTAATATAACAGAATCATAATCAAATGGATACAGATTTATTACCTTGTTTAGGTATCGGAGGGATGTCATAAAGTCTTCACGACCATATGCAATAACTGCCATACGGTAATTAGCAAGGGTATTTTGGGGATCAATGTGCAGAATTTCCTGGTATTGATTCTCTACTTGTGTCCAGTTTCCAAGAGCAGCTGCCGGGTTTACGTAACCAAAGCGAGCTTCAATGGAAAGAGGTTTTAGTGTGAAACACCTTTGATAATAAGGTAAGGATTCCGTAAAGCGACCTGAAACATAATTTAACCAGCCGAGCCTTAGGTTGTGCTCATAGCTTGATTCGTTATAAACATTTAAAATCTCCTGAATGGCTTCGTTGTATTTTCCGTTTTCTTCGAGCCGATAAGAGTTTTCGAATGCAGTTGATTGTTTTTCAAATGTTTGAGCCTGTGAAGCTACTGCTGTTATTACTATAGCAATCAGCAATATGCGCGATTTTAAAAATTCCATTGGATTCCTCCTGTGATTAAATTTGATTGAAATGGTAAATATCCTTCGGATAAACTTTCGTTTTCCCGATCGGTTGAAGTAAAAGAATGACGTCCTTCGAGCCACGAATAACTCAACCTTAATTTTAAATGTTTGGATAGCTGTGCATGAAGCACCGTATTAATCCTGTTTTTCGATTCATAGGGCGTGTTGTAAACCAAATAAGCGTTACCCGAGTTGAAGCTTGAATGATTACCATGACTCCAGGTTGCTTCAATCCAGTTTTGCTTATACACTTTAAGGTAAAAACTTTGAGAAAAAAGCCAGTCGTTACGCTGATTACCGCTTATAAATGAGACTGTTGAGTTACCATACAACTTTAAATTACCAAAAGGATAATAAGTTTGGCCAAAATTGAACTGTAGGTATTCCTGTGCGCTTATCTGGGCGATGGATGCCGAAATTCCAGTTTCACCTATTCTGCTCTGAATCTGTGTGCCCAGATAAAAAACCCATTCTGTACTTTTAAGCGAATACGCATTAAATTCAAGTCTGGATATCGGCATTTCAAAAAAAGATGTTTCGGAGCCGTCAAAATAATAATAAGCAGTATCAGAAGCAAATGTATCAACCACTTCGGCCTGAGTTTGCGTTTGATCCCATTGTATCACATGTAAAGCTGCTGTTAAACTGAAGTTATCATTAATCCCGAAATTCAGCTGCCCGTAGTAGGATTGTTGTCCGATTTGGTGAGCAAAGCGTTGAATTTGCTGGCTGCTATCTACGCTATAATAATACGACTCTCCCCAATCTTCAGCTACAATTGAATCTCTTACCAGATTATAATTTTGGTAGGCAAATACATCATTGGCTCTGATATGGATTTTTTGGATGCCAAAATATGCCTTCACAGCTTGACTAAATTGAAAACGAATACCTGCATCCCAAAATGTTTGCTGATCACATTCGCGACTTTGACCATAAAAATGATCTCTTCCGCTTATTGTATTGAAATCGATGCTGTGCTGATGATTATAATGCTGTGTACCCATATCCAGGTGAAGGGATTCGATGTTGAATCCAACAGGAACTTTCCAGCTTTTTTTTTCGGATGAAGGCAAACTGTAACTAATCATTCCGGCTTCATTTTTCTGATTGAGCAATAGATAGGTTCCATACAGGTAGCTTTTAGCAACTGGATCTTTAGCATAAAACAACAATACATTTTGGAAATGGCTGCGCGCCAATAAATAGCGCTCTAAGTTATAGGCCGCTATTCCCAATCTTAAATGCAAATAATAATAGTCGTAACCAAGTTCGATCATTTGGTTGCCCTGTGTTAAAACCTGATGCCAGTTTTCTTGTATAAAATTGGCATACAATGTGCTGTCGTGTTGAATAAAATCCCGATTTTGGGAAACACTAAACCTAGCTGAAAGGAGCAAGCCCAGAAGCAGTATGAGTGCCAGTTTATACACGGTTCAGGATTTGATGTTTGTTGTCTTTTTCAATTTCAAAACTGATAATTTCACCAGCTTCGAAGTTAATGGCATATTTCCTCGAAGAGAGCTTTTTGCCTTTTAATTCAAAACAAACCTGGGTGTTGAATGCGATACGTGAATCACCAATTCCTTGTTTAATCTTAAGCTGTATAGCTTCAAACCGGATGTTCAGGAAGCGATAAAAAGGTGACAAAAAATCCTGCAAAACTCGCAATCCGGCATTAGGGAACTCACTCAATGTGATATTTTCCTGAATTGTGAGTCCAGGATTGTTGCCAGTCACTAACTGGTATGCCCCCAGAAACACATCATACAACAAACTTTTTTTATTGCCTTCGAAGCGCGTGAAATAAAAAAGATCAGTATTACTTCCAAACCAGGCTTTAGAATTGGTCTGGCGGCAATCGAGGTAGGATTGGTTGAAAATATCGGTTTTCACTTCCCACTCAATCAATGCTGTCTGATCGTTTGTTGTTAGCGCGAACTTAAGGGTTTGTCCGGGAATAAAGTGAAGAGCTTTATTAAGTGTTTCATCAACCAATTGATTGCTTACCAAATCATTCATTTTGGGCTGATCTGAGCTGTGAAAGCGGAGTTCGTCGTTTTTAGTAAGATAGGCTGCAAAGGGATAACTCAGGGTATGGGCTCCAACCACACTGGAAGTCTGAAACTGAAAATGAAGGTGAGGATAAGGCGAACGACCTGAATTGCCGCAGTTAGCGAGTTGAGTACCTTGTTCAACGTATTGGCCTTTGTGCACCAGAATGCTTCCTTTTTGAAGGTGACTTAATTGCGAAAAAAGACCTTCGCCATGGCTGATTACAATACTGTTTCCCCAGTTCTGACGCAGGTTCATATCGCCAATGGCATTGTCGTCCACTTCGTTGATTACCTCCATTACATAACCACTTGCCGGCGACAGCACAGGCTTCCCATAACAGTAATAATCAGTAGTTTGATAGCCTTCATTTTTGTATGCCTTACCACTTTCGTCCACAAATTCAAAGTCCCAGGCATATCGCCAGGCTTCTTTGTGCGTGTGCTCGCCATCAAAAGCCTGCGTTACTTTCCAGAACCCCCAGAACGGCAATTTTACGGGAATTCGTTCCAGATGAGCAAGTCTGCGGTTGTTGATCAACGAGCTATAGAGGTTTTTCTCGGGATGAAACAGCTGAATATAAACAAGTGCTGGTTTGTCGAAAAAGCGTTCCCGAAACCTAAAAACAAACAGAAAACTGATTACTACCAGATTAAATGGTAACGAAAGCACTCCGAGTTGCAGGGGCTCCAGTATGCTAGTAGCAGCAATCTGCAAAAAGGCAAGTAGCGGAATAGCAATAATAACCCACAAAAAAGCGTACAGCGATGGTATTACAAAAAAACCTCCGATAGCAATTGCAGTGAGGATATAATTAAAACCAATATAACTGTAGGTGAGGTCGTTTAAACTGGCTCCTACTAACATATAAAAAAGATACGCAAAAGTAAAGCCAACAAATGAAAGTAAAAACGCAAGGCGCGACCAAATCAGAAGGCTGCTGGCGATAATAATTCCAACAAATAAATGTGGTTGAAAAAAAATTGCACCTAAAGATCTGAAATACAGTTTAAAAATTTCGGGCCACTGCAATTGTTCAAACCAGTCATGTATTTGCAACAAGGTGAAACCGCCTCTATCGAACAACTCATTCAGAAAATAGATGCCACCTTCACTAAGCTCTAACTGACTGATGCTGCGACTGCTTAGGGTAAGAATCCAAAAACCAAGCAAAAATGGCAAACTGAGGTATGGCAGCCCGTACTTGCTAAGTAATCCGGCAAGGAATATACTGGCAAAAAGTGTGAGTAAACTAATGAATATCAGTATAATAAAAAAACTTAAACCAGGCTGAAAGCTAATCCCGTAGCCAAGACCTACGAGTAGGGGATTAAAACCATAAAACCCGTTGATGATTTGTTCTCGATTCAAGCCGATGAGGTAAGCAGCGGTGTTGGCAATTATAACGGCCAGCAATCCACTCAAGCCTGCATTCAGATCGATAAGACTCACGGCCACAAGCATTATTGCCATCCATTTATTCTTGGCAAAAAATACCTGTGTGTAGCTGTTGAGAATGCTCTGCCCGAATTGAGGAAACATCGAACGGGTTTTATCCGATATCATAATTCAAAATGTGATAGATGTGGTGGGATTTCTTCCAGGTTTTCAATGGAATCGATGGATTCGTTTTTCCTTATCAGGTTTGGTTTTCCATCCATAGCTATCATCACTACATTAGGACGCAAAGTGATAAATTGCATCCACTGAGTCATATTGTAAGCGCCAACATGGTGAATCACAATTTTATCGCCTTTATTGAGCAATGGCAAACTGATATTTTCGCGCACCACGTCAATATTCATACAAAGTGGACCATAAAGCACAGTGTCTTCTGTGTAGGAAGTAAATTCCTGTGCCGGTGTAATTTTATGGTCGTACCAGAAAGAAGTAAATAACAGATTCACTCCCACATCAAGCACAGTGGCTCTTCTGCCATCGGAGAGGCGTTTATTGGCAATTACTGAACCAAGCAGATAACCTGCCTCATCTATCAGTGCACGTCCTGTTTCGAGGATAAGCAATGGAGGTGTTTTGGGGCGGTAATCACTATTCATCAAGGCGGAAGTAATGGCTTCGGCAAAGTCGTCGATCGAAGGGTTGGTGTCTGTTCCGGGCAGGTAAGCTCCTTTGAGGGTGTTGCGCGACGAAAAACCACCACCCATATCAATATATTTTACTTCGTGACCATATTTTTGCTGCACCCGTTGAGCCAGGTTAGCCAGCTTTGAAGCAGCAATAGCATAAGCATTGGGCGAAAGCATAAAGGTGCCGATGTGGGTGTGCAGCCCAACCAATTCAAGTAAACCCGAAAACATGATCTTGTTTAGGGCGTCCCAGGCCTGACCGTTTTCATAATTAAATCCGAAACGATCCCACATGGGATAAATTCCAGTATCCATATTTACGCGAATCGCAACTTTTGGTTTTTGCCTGGTTTCACGGGCAATCTCCTGAATCATATACAATTCGTCGAGGTGATCAATATGAATCAATGAGTTGTTGGTGATGGCTTTGCGAAGATCAGACTCGGTTTTGTCGGGACCATTAAAGATGATCTTAGTGCCATCAACACCATGTCGAATAGCTTTGTCGTATTCAAATCCTGAGACCACTTCGGCCCATGATCCTTCCTGATGAAATACATTACAAACAGCTGAGAGGTAATTTGTTTTATAGGACCATGCAAACTGCACTTTAGGATAGCGTGTTTCGAAGGCCTGACGGGCAGCTTTGAATTTGCTTCTGATTTTTTGTTCGGATATTACAAAAACCGGTGAGCCGTAATCTGCTATTAATGAGGCTACCGAAACGCCGTCGATTTGGGTGACGGGTTCAAACTCGGTACGCATGCCAAACTTGTTGGGCATATTACTTTCCAGTTTCTTAATCAATGGTCTTTCGTATCTTGCTTTTGTTATCATGATAATTCTATTTTTTATAGTTCTCCGTGAGTTGAAATTTGTTGAAATTCGCTTAAATCTACGATCATATCCCAGGCATAGCGGATAAACATTTTGCCGGCTTCGTAATCTTTAAAAGCTTCTGTAGGCCAGCCCATTGCCAACCTTGTAAGTGCTTCGGGAATGTTTTGTCCAACGCCAACAGCCAAATAGATCCAAGCCGGTATGCGTGGGTTAATTTCGAGCAGGAAGTATTCGCCTGCTTTATTTTTCATTAGTTCCAGTTCAAATGCTCCACGCCATTTGGTCGTTTTTAGAAAATGAGCGGTAAGGTCGAGTGCTTTTTGGTCGGTGATGGTGATGCCGCCCCATGCCTTTCCTTTATCGGTAATATATTGCTTGCGCATCGGCACAGCAGCCATAGTATTCCCCATTCCGTCGCCGAGGCCAGTTACGTTGTATTCGGTGCCGTGGATAAATTCCTGCACAATAATTGGCAGACCCCATTTAGCACTGATTTTATTAAAAGCAGTTTTGGCCTGATCAATATTGTAAGCCAGACTGGCATCGTAGTATTTTCCTTTGATCACCAACGGCCAGTTGTAATCTTGTTCCAGGCTGTGTATTTCATTTGTAGTATAGATGGCTTTGCTGCGTGGCACATGAATATTATGTTTTTTACCAAATTCGGGCAGGTTGATTTTTTGGCGGTCTTCAAACTGTTCCATGGTAGGCAAAAAACTATGAATACCATTTTCTTTAAGCTTATCCGACAGCTTGATGAAAGAATACAGCTCGGCATCGAAATTTGGGATTACCACATCCAGTTTTTCCTTTTCATGAATTTGCATTAAGCGGCTAAAAAGTGCTTCGGTTCCTGCCGAAGGGTAGGGGATGTGGTATGTTTTTTCGATTAAATCGTGCATATAAATGCCTGGTTCAAGCGATTCGTAAGCCAAACCGATAATCCTGCAATCAAAGCTTTTTGCCTCGCGTAATCCCCTGATTACGGCAACCCCCGGACCAGGGCTATCGATGGCATTAAGCCCTGTTACAGCAATAGTTAGCTTTTGTTTATTATTCTTCATTTTGATAGAGGTGATATTGTTTTACCATGGCTTCAAAATCGAGCAAATCGCGTTCGATCATTGCTGCATCGGCCTGATATTTTTTGGAAAGCTCCTGAATGATTGCTTCCTGTTTTTCGCCTTTACGTAGCATATTCAAAATGTCGAGGCCAACCTGATTCACGGTAAAGGACTCACCTGAAGCAGGATTGAATACAAATCCGTTGTCGCTGACGGCTATATTATTTCTGATTTTCATAGTGTTTATATTTGAGTTTTTTTTTAAGTATTCACTTTGCAAACCTAATCCATCCTTTGAGGGCAGCTCTTACAATTTTTTGTTTTTGTTGTATAATTTTTTAGCCTTAGCCAGCGCCTTTTCGTTCTTTTTCCGGCAAAGCCTTGTATTCAGTTACTGAATAGCCAGTTATATTTTTAAACTGTGTGGATAGGTATTGAACACTGCTGTATCCCATCATATAAGCGATTTCACTTAACGTAAGTTCTTCTAATTGTATAAGTTCCTTTACCTTTTCGATACGTTGAATTATGATATACTTTTCGAGTGTAATGCCTTCGTGGCGCGAAAAAACGGTGGATAAATGCTGATAGCTCAGGTTAAATTTGCCAACAATGAAATCGGAATTCCTAACCATGGCATTGTAAGTAGAATGATGCACAAGCTCAATAACAACCCGTTTGATATCTTCTACCAGATGCGTTTCTTTGTTTTCGATAATTTCGAAACCATGTTCCGTCAAAATTTCTGTGATCTTTTCCAGCCTTATTTTATCTGGCTCAAATTCAATGGTGATTTCTCCCAGCCTGGATTTGATTACTGCAAAATCATACTTCTCAGCCAGCAGCCCGATCACTTTCAGGCAACAATCGCAAAGCATGTTACGCAGAACCAGATGATGTCGTACTAATTTATTCAATGGAGGTGAAAAGATTAATATCCAAAAGTAATTTTTTTTTTGAATAGGCTAAAAAAAAGCCCTTTCATTGAGTGAACGAAAGGGCTTTCAACTTATTTTACAGCTATTTTTCTGACAGTTTGCCTGGCCAGAATTTCAGCTTGGCAACGTAGAGCAAATGGTACATCGCCGGAATAATCACTAAGGTGAGGAAAGTGGCGAAAGTTAGACCAAAAATTATGGTCCAGGATAGTGGACCCCAAAACATGGCATTATCACCACCAAAATAGATGTCCGCATCAAAGCGTTGGAATAACCCGATAAAGTCGATATTTAGACCTGCAGCCAACGGGATCAATCCTAAAATTGTAGTGATGGCCGTGAGCAATACAGGGCGAAGCCTGGTTTTTCCGGCTTCGATAAGGCTCTCTATCGATTCTTTTATCGGCAGATCGTCTTCGGGGCTAAGTCCCATTTCCAGCTTGCGGTTACGTTTTAGGATAGTAATATAATCGATCAGTACAATAGCATTGTTTACCACTACTCCAGCCAGTGAGACTATGCCAATACCAGTCATAATTACTACAAAATCCATCCCAAATGTTCCCAATCCTCCAAAAACACCAATCGTACTCAGCAAAACACTCACAAGAATAATAATGGGTTTTATCACAGAATTGAACTGACTCACGAGAATTAGCAGAATGATGGATACAGCAATTAGCATGGCGCGCATCAAAAAAGCCATACTTGCGGCCTGTTCTTCCTGTTCGCCTGTAAATTCGTAACGGTAGCCTTCGGGCAGATTGTAATCGGCCATGATAAGCTTAAGCTGTTCGTTGATTTCATTGGCATTGTAGCCCGAAATAACATTAGACCAAATGGTGATCATACGGCTTCTGTCTTTGCGCGTTACTGCCCCATAAGTTGAGCTTAATGAGATGTTGGCCACAGCAGAAATAGGGATTTGCAGAATTTTCCCACTGGCCTGATCTCTGAAGGTTACACGCTGGTTGAGCAAAGCCCCCAAATCATAACGATACTGATCTTTCATGCGCAATTGGATGGGGTATTCGTCTTCACCAAGCTTGTAATTCGAAATCTCTGATCCAAAAAGTGCGGTTCGGATAGTGTTCGCAATTTGAGCTGTCGATAGGCCAAATCTCCTTGCTTTGTCGCGATCGATGGTCACATTAAGCTCAGGTTTTCCAACATCGAGGTCAATTTGCAGGCCCTCAATTCCGGCAAGCTGTTGTTGGTTGATATTATTTATGATGCTATCACTGAGCTCCAGCAAAACACCAAATTCTTTCCCACTGATCTCGAGGTTGATAGGTTTTCCTACCGGAGGGCCTTCGTTTTGTTTTTCAACAGTAAGCAACACTCCCGGATACACTCCCAATAATTCATCCGAAAGCTGTTTCATGATTTTTTCGGTACTGATGCCTCCGCGATCCTGATAATCAAGGAAAGTAACCGTGATCAAACCTTTGTTTGGCCCACCTCCGCGACCCGAAAAACCCTCATTTTCGCCAACAGCACCATCGCCAATATTCGTTAAAACAGACTTTACGATATGTTGGTTAGGCTCCAATAATCTATATACGTGTGCTTCAATAATTCCTACTAATGAATCTGTGGCATTGATTTCTGTGCCAAGCGGCATTTCAGCACTTATATTGACATATTTTGGATCGCCTGAAGGAAAAAACTCAACTTTAGGATTGCTGCCAAAATAAAAGCCTGTTGTAACGACCATCAGCAGACCAACTCCAATTACCATCCACAGGGAATTTTTGCCTTTCATCGCGAAGGTGAGGATGTTGAGGTAAACATTTTCGATCCAAACCAATAGAACAGTTTGAAACCAGCGTGCAAAACGGTCGAGGAAAGTTACATGCGCAAGCCCTATCAAGGCAAAAACGATGAGTAAATTGGCTAAGGCAATAAATCCTGCAAAGTAAAATACTATTGCAATTCCTATCATTATTCCTACAGCAATAAGTCGTTTACGAATGTTGGGACGTTCGTTGGGATCTTCTTTTTTAAAAAACTGAGCCGAGATCACCGGGATGATTACCAAAGCTGAAAACAATGAGCTCAATAGCACGATGATCAAGGTCATGGGCAGGTATTTCATAAACTCGCCCATGATGGAATCCCAGAAAAGCAAAGGGAAAAATGCAGCCAGGGTGGTAGCTGTAGAGGAAATGATGGGCATGGCAATTTCGCCAACTGCTTCCTTAGCTGCCTGCCTTACGGAATATCCTTTATCAATGAAACGGTAGATATTTTCTACCACCACGATAGCGTTGTCGACAAGCATACCGAGCGCCAATATGAGGGAGAACAGCACAATCATATTGATTTTGTAACCCATTAATCCCATGATCATAAAAGAGATAAACATGGATAGGGGGATTGAAATCCCTACGAAAAGTGCGTTTCGGGTACCCAGAAAGAAATACAGTACCAGCACCACAAAAATAATTCCCATGATCATACTGTTCTCAAGGTTGCTAAGCTGCAACTTGATTTGTTCCGACTGATCGTTGGTAAGTGTAATCTTTAGATTTTCGGGCAGCGATTTGTTGGCCCTGGATTCGTCCAGCAATCTGAAAATTTTATCAGTTGCTTCGAGCAGATTTTCGCCTCCTTTTTTTATGACCTGTACCGAAACAACCGGCTGGTGATTGAGGCGAGCAAAGCTGGTAGGATCTTCAAAGCTGTATATGACATCGGCAACATCACGCAGGTAAACAATATTATTGTCTTCATGCTTCACGATGATGTTTTTGATTTGATCCGTATTGGTAAATTCGCCTGCGATTCGCACCGAACGGGTTGTTTTCCCGGTTTTTAACTCTCCGCCCGACATAGAAACGTTTTCGTTTTTTACTGCCGATTCAATATCGCCAAAACTTATTTTAAAGGCATCGAGCTTATGCTGATCAACATGGATTTTAATTTCACGTTCGGTGATTCCTGTAATCTCAACTTTAGAAATTTCGGTGAAGGCTTCTATTTCTTCCTCCAGGTATTCGGCGAAATTTTTCAGTTCATTCACACTGTAATCGCCCGAAAGGTTGATATTTAGAATCGGAAATTCTGAGAAGTCGATATCAGTTACCATTGGATCCTCGAGCAAGTTGTCGGGAAGTTCCTTTTTGGCTTTATCCACAGCATCTTTCACTTCCTGAAGGGCATCTTTTATGTTAACATCAGTGTTGAATTCAACAAAAATATTGGAGACATCCTGACTGGAGAGCGAGGTCATTTTTTTGATTCCGTCAACGCTTTCTATTTCTTTTTCCAGCTCGCGTGTAATCAGGTTTTCTATGTCCAATGGAGGGTTACCGGGATAAAGGGTTTGAACCATAACGGTTGGAACCACAATATCCGGAAACAATTCTTTGGGCAGGGAACGGTAGGAATAAAAACCAAAACCAATCAGGATGAAGGTAAGTAAAAATATAGTATTTCGGTTTTGGAGCGCCCAACTGGTTAGTTTAAAATCCCTTACCAGGTTCTTATCTTCTTGTAACTCTTTCATTAGTTATATCGTTAAATCGTGAGGCATGAGTAGGTTTATATCTAAGTGGTCATTTCAGGATTCGCGTAACAAATTGCCGTCGGTGATTCGGCTATAGCCCTCAACCACAACTTTGTCGCCCATTTTGAGACCGCTGGTAATGCGTGTTTCATTGCCATAGGTACGGCCAATGGTGATGTATTTTTTTCGACTGACTAAATCGCCGTCTTGCTGTTCTGCAACATACAAATAGCGTCCGTTCAAATCTTCTTTAATTATTTTTGAGGGTACGATCATGCTGTTTTTTGCCGTGTAATCATTGATTGTGATTACAGCAATCATATTGGGTTTCAGGATTTCATTTTCGTTTTTTATCCTCAGCTCTATTTCAAATGTGCGGTTATTTTTGTTTACAACATTGCCAACACGCGAAATGGTGAACGCCTTTTTGTAGTCAGGAAATGATGGAAAAGAAAGGCTTACACTGTCGCCAGTATGAATTGCAGGCAAAAAGGCTTCCGAAACATCAGCTCTTACGATTAGTTCGTCAAGGTTTACCAGTTGCATAAGCCGCATGCCCGGAGAAGCAAGCTCGCCGGTTTTTTGAAAAACTTTTTCAACTATACCATCGATTGGAGCAGTTATAATGGCCAAATCGAGTTGTGCACGAAGTGTTTCGAGTCTGTTTTCGAGATTTTTTTTGTTGTTTCGTGCTTCCAGAAACTGCACTTCAGAACCAATTTTCTGCTCCCACAGCCTTTTCTGACGTTCAAAAACATCCGTGGCCAGCGATAGGGAAGTTTCCAGCTCTTCAATGTTTCTTTCTGAAATATCAGTGTTGAGTTTGGCCAATAATTGTCCTTTTTTCACCCGATCGCCTTCATCTACTAAAATAGCTTTAATTTGTCCGTTTACTTCTGGACTGATAAAAGCTTCTTCAACGGCCTCAACGCTTCCACTAGCTTCAAAGAAATGGTTAAAAGTTAGCGGACTTATTTGCTGAAGCACAACTGCTTCTTTTTGTCGGTTGTCTTCACCTTTAGTAAGCAATTTGAGTTTTTGTTCTGCTTCAACAATTTGTTGCGAAAGCTCCCTTTGTTCTTTTCGCAGGGCTTCAAGTTGTTTGTTGAGTGTTTCGGTATTTTCATCTGTATTACAGGCACTTAATAGGCCAATTGCAAGTAAAGTGATGATAATTTTAATGGTTTTCATAGCGTGTATTTTAGCTTTTAGTTATTTACAAATTCAGGATAATTTTCATTCAGATAAATCCAGCCTTTTTTCGAGATAATACCAAATACATGGTATTTGAATATTTCATGAAAAAAGGATTTGGAGTGCATCTCCTCCTGTGTTACCAGGTCGCTGTGCATGATGTATTCGGTTCGCATTAAATTGAGTTTGGCAAGGATTTCTTCATCCAGATCAGCTCTGTAAAGCTCTTCTTTTTTTCCTTTGTTTAAGTTTGCGAGCATCATGTTATAGGTGTTGTTACGATGAATTTCGCGTAGCTTTTTAAAAACTTTTGGAAAATAACGTTGAAGATCAAACTCAAGAACTGGGTTGTGCGATTTAATCATCTCGTTTACAAAATGATACATCTCAAAAAGTTCTTCGATAGCATTTAGTTGCTTTTTTTCGATAGCTGCGATCATGCAAGTGTTTTGCGCGATCATGGCCTTCACGGTTTTTTCTACCAATTCGTTTTTATCCGCAAAATACTGATAAAGGGTTTTTTTCGACATCCCTATACGCCTCGAAAATTCATCCATAGTAACACTTTTTATACCGTATCGGTTAAAAAGCGCAATAGCCTGTTCAATAATTTCCTGTTCTTTCTGCTCCATTTTTTTGAAGGTTAATTTTCGAGTGTATCAGCAAGCAGACTTTCGAGCGACACACTCTTGTTAAGTACTTGAAGGGAGGCATTAATAAACTGTGATTCAGCATTAAGGAATTGGTTGTGCGTGTTGAGCAAGTCGAGGCTGGTTGCCATACCTTCGCGATATTTAATGCCTGTACGCCGGAATATTTTCTCGGCTATGGCTTTATTTTTGCGCGTGTTTTCGAAGTTATCTAATGCATTTCTTAAATCGTTGAGTGTAGTTTCGTATTGTATTTGGAGTGTAGTTTTGAGTTGTTCTTCGGCAACCTGGGTTATTTGATAATCAAATTGAGCCTGCTTTACTTTTGAATACCGCTGGCCACTGCTGAAAATGGGGATATTCATATTGATGCCAAAAATGGCACTTCCAAACCATTTTCCCTGTTGATTAAAAAAGTCCCATGCTTGTCGTTGAGCTTGTGTTTGATAGCTTAAAAAAGCTGATAAATTTGGGAGATAGTTACTTTTTTCCAGCTTAACCTGAAGCAAAGCCAAATCCTGCTGATTTTTTAAGATTTTAAAATCAATATTGTTTTGCACTTCGAAATTGCTTGTAAAAAGTGCTTTTATGGCTGCGTTTTCAACAAGTTCAGTAAGCTGTTCGACTGGTTCAACATTGTCATCGCTTTCTAATCCGAGATGGAATTTCAGGTATGATTTTGCTATTTCCAGTTGGGTTTTAGCGTCTGTTTTACTCACTTCCAAATCAGAAATTAACAACTCAAGCTGATCAATATCGGTTTCTTCAGCAAAGCCATTTTCGAAAATAATTCTGGTTTCTTCAGCCAGTTTGCGCGTGATCTGAAGTGTTGAGTCGATTACCGCAATACCTTCTCTGGTTGCTAAAACCATAAAGTATGCTTCTGATGAGGATTTAATCACTTCAATTTTACTTTTGGCAAATTGTTTTTGACTTTGCTCCAGAAAAGCTTTGGCAGCCTGCAAACCAACAATATAACTTCCGCTAAAGATTAATTGGTTAATTGTTCCGCTTAAGGCAGCATTGTATTTTGTGCCAAAACTGATTTCAACATCCTGACCCGGCTGCCCAAAAAAATCGCCTGGAACAAGCTGCACAGGCAAGGCGATATTGTCGTTGTAAGCGATAGCAACATCTACTTGAGGCAGACCAATCGATATAGATTCTTTTACCTGATACCTGGCTTTGTCGATTTCGAGCGAAGAGGATTGAAGTTCGCGATTGTGCTCCAACGCATAGGCTCTGGCCTCTTGTAAGGTCAGTTTCATGGCGCCATTTTCCTGCCCAACTAATACCAACGTATTAAAAAACAGTGTAGTAATGAGAAATGTGATTCCAAGTTTTCTTACCCTTTTCATATGTAGGTTTTTATGATCATGCTATTATTTGAGTGCGCAAAATTAAACACCTTTAACAATAGGAAACTAAAAATGTTTAAAAAGTTTCCTAAGTTTTTGTTAATTAATTTTAAACTACTTGTAATTTAGTGGAGATAACTGAAAAAGAAAAGCAACCACTTTCAGTTTATACTGTGGCTGAACAGCATGTGAATGGTTTAAGCCGTTTATGGTGACCCTAAAAAAGAATCATTCAGAAGCCGGCTGAGTTTTTTTGTTGCTCGTAATAGGCTAAGCCATCTGTGGTTGCAACGCTTCGAACAAGGCTTTCGAACATTTGATCGAAAAGCGTTTGAAACGAAAATGCTTCCGGTGGAAAAAAGTCGGGGTTATGAATATCGATCAATCTGCTGATATAGAGCCTTGCAATTAACTCAATGCTCAAATCATCGCGATACATACCCTGATTTATTCCTTTTGTGAGGTTGATCCTGATTTTATCCGAGATAAAACGAATTCTTTCTTCAAAATGATGTTGATAAATCTCAGGAAACAAACCCTTGAGTTCGTGAGTGATTGAAGGCGAGATATCATAAAATTTCTGCGCCAGTTCGCGCGAAACAATCAGCAGGATGTCGATGGCATTCATGCCTTCAAAATCATATTCGATAAATATCTCGGCAAACTTTTCCCTTTCGAGCTCAAGTGTTTTAGCCACCAATTCTTCGTTGGAGTACACATATTTTTTCAGGATTTGAACATCATTACCAATCATAGCCTCAAGCTTATCAAACGATAAGTTTCGAACGCCCACTTCGAGTGCCTTGCGCCTGATGGTTTCCAGTATGGGTTTGAGTTCTTCCTGAATCATAAGTTAATTAGGTGCGATCCGCAAAAAAATCAGAAGCCAAAGGTAGAAAAAAATCTTTTGGTGCATAAACATTTCTAATAATCTTTATTTCAATCGTTTGCAATAACCATTTTTCGTTGCAGGCTAAATGTTCCGGCTTGTAACTCATAGCAATAAACACCGGGCTTCAAATTGTGGTTTTCGTTTTGAAAAACAAATTCGTATTTGCCCCTTTCGTGCCACGATTGGTTGATCAAACGAGCTACCTGGCGGCCTGTTTGATCAAATATCGTCAGGCTAACCTTTCCGGCATCACTTAGTTTAAAGCTTATTCGTGTACTCGAGTTGAAGGGATTAGGGTAGTTTTGAGCAATGCTAAATGGGATTGCAGCTTGTGGTTCCAAACCAACAGTCATGTCAACAATAGCAGTATAGATGCTGCGAATACCATTGTCCATCCTTGTCCAGGCAGGACGTATCATATTGTTATAGGCCGAAATGGTATTGTAATCGCCAAAAAACACATTATCGAAGGGCACAAATGGACTTTCACTGATTTTGAAATTTGTAAATGTTTCGCCCCCATTGCCCGACCAGGCCATATAAACGTCAGTTTGAGCATCATTGTATTCCCTGCGATCGTAATAAATGAAATATAAATAGCCATTGGTTTGATCAATTGTCATCCAGCTAAAAAATTGATGCTTACCCGCAGGATCGTCATTAACCCTTACAGGCTCCGACCAGGTGTTTCCCTGATCGGTAGATTTCGTGAGCCAAATGTCGGTATCTTCGCTGCCGTTTCTCTGATCGGCAAAGTTGATATAAATGGTTCCATTTAAGCTTGAAGGGCTCAGGTCGCAAACCGTTACCGGCATGCCATTAGCTCTGTAGATGCCCGGAATGTTGATATCCCATCCGCCTATGTGCGGATCAACCGGAATATCTTCATCAAGCCAGGTTTCTCCACCATCAAACGAGCGATCGAAGACGATTCCTTCGGGTCCCGACCAGGAAACATAAATCTCGCCGTTTGGTCCAACAGCAGGTACAGCGCCTTCGGTGGTTTCGTCGCTATCGAGGCAGTCGCCTGAAACCTGATTAATACTAATGGCTTCCGACCAGCTGAAACCGGCATCTGTTGATTTGCTGAAACGGATATTGCTTTGGCAGCCCGGATCGGCTGAGCCATAATCATCAAATTGTGTCCAGGTAACGTAAATTGTATTAGTTTGCGGATCAACTACAGCCCAATGTTTGTCCTGTGCTTTGGTTCCGTTTAGTCCCATATAGGTCCCGTTATTCCATTGACCGGTTGCTTTGTTATACTTTTGGCAAACGATGCGATCAATCCAGTTTCCAATTGCAGGATTGGAAAGGTGGAAGAAATAAAAATCGCCTGCAGTATCGGTGATTATCACAGGATCGCCCCAAACGCCATAGGAAGGCGAAACGAGCTCGGAAGCCTGCCAGGAATAACCGCCATCTTCTGAAAAATAACAATAATAGGTGTTTGAACCCGCCATAACTTCCAGTGGATTTTTAGGATTGATCCAGATACTGGGCTCGTTGGCGCTGGTGTAGTTTCCAATTTTAATGTTTTGATACTGTGCTGCCAAAACAAGAGGTAGCATTACAAATAGTAGCATCAGCTTTTTTGTTTGTATCATGATCAGAGGTTTTCTTTGTTTTCGATGATGAGCGCTTCGTCGAGTTTGTTTTCGGTATGAGCCACAGCACAGGCAATGCTGGAATCGCCGGTGATATTGACAACGGTTCGCAGCATATCAAGCGGTCTGTCAACAGCAAAAATAAGGGCGATACCTTCGGTAGGGATGCCAACTGATCCTAAAACGATTACCAGCATAATCATTCCGGCACCCGGAACGGCTGCTGATCCTATTGATGCAAGTGTGGCGGTAAGAATGATTGTAAGTTGTTGCCCCAGCGTTAAATCCATGCCATAAATCTGAGCCAGAAATACAGCGGCTACAGCTTGATATAAACTTGTGCCATCCATATTAATGGTGGCTCCCAGCGGGAGCACGAAGCTGCTCACCTCTTTTTTTACGCCCAGATTTTCTTCACAGCATTCCATCGTAACAGGCAATGTGGCAGCGCTTGAGCTGGTTGAGAATGCCAGCAACTGCGCAGGTGCAAGTCCTTTAATAAATTGTTTGAATCCAATTACAGTAAGCGTACTGATAAGGATAGGGTAAATTACAAAAACCATTAACAGCAACCCAATTATCACAGTTAAGGCATACAAACCAAGTGAACCAAAGAGTGCTGCGGTATCAGCAATTTGATCTCCTGCCACTTCAACAGTTATTGCGGCAATCAAAGCAAAAACACCATAAGGAGCTATTTTCATGATCAAATGGATCATTTGCAATACGATTTCGTTGAGTGATTCAATAAATGCTTTGATGGGTCTTGTTTTTTCCTGAGGGATCAAAATCATGGAGATCCCAAATAAAATAGCAAAAAAGATGACTTGCAGCATGCTGGTATTTTCGGTCATTGCCCTAAAAATATTGTCGGGCACAACATCAACAATAAACTGTAGTGGTCCATCATCCGTTTGTTGATTGGGGTTGTTTTGCACATTGGCGGCATATCGTTGTTGAAACTCAAGCGCTTTCTCGGCAGGCAGCACCTTGCCTGGTCTGGTGATATTTACTACAAATAAACCTACCGTAATAGCTATAACGGTCGTTACCAGATATAAGCCAATTGTTTTGAGTCCAATACGCGAGAGTTTTGAAACATCGTTCAGGTTGCTGATTCCATTGATTAATGACACAATAATCAGTGGAACGGCAATAAGCTTGAGCAAACGAATAAATATAGTTCCCCAGGGTTTGATCCAGTCAATTGTAAAATTGTTCCACTTTAATAGCACTGCCATAAGACCGAAAATGATACCGGCACCCATACCGAAAAGAATAAGCCAGTGAAGCGGGATTTTGGATTTAATCATAAGCTTGAATATTTGCCAGGTGGCATCAAAATGCTGTTAAAGAAAAGGTAAAAGTAAAGTTTTTTAATGTTTCAATTAATCATAAGGAGGTTTAAAACACGGAAAAAATCTTTACTTTGCAGCACCAAAAACATAATTATGGGCAAAGCAAAACGTATTGGGATTTTAACAGCCGGAGGTGATTGTCCGGGCATTAATGCCGCCATTCGTGGTGTGGGAAAAACAGCCATTGTGCGACATGGCATGGAGGTGATTGGTATTTCGAGTGGCTTTGCGGGTTTGATTTATAAAGAGGTTATGCCACTTGCAGAGGAAGATTTATCCGGGATTTTAACACATGGCGGCACTATTTTAGGCACATCACGTGAGAAACCTTTTAAGAAAAAGGGTAATGGCACGATAGACAAACCTAAGTTGATCAAGAAAAATTATAAGGATCTTAAACTGGATTGTTTGGTTTGCATTGGCGGAAATGGCACTCAAAAAACTGCCTGGCAGCTCAGCGAAGAAGGCCTCAATGTGATTGGAATTCCAAAAACAATTGATAATGACGTTTTTGGAACAGATTTTTCTTTTGGTTTTGATTCGGCACTCACCATTGCCACAGAGGCCATCGATCGCCTGCATACCACAGCCAATTCGCATAAGCGCATTATGGTGATAGAGGTGATGGGGCATCATGCGGGTTGGCTAACGCTTTATGCCGGAATGGCTGGTGGTGGGGATGTAATTTTAATACCAGAACTGGAATATAATCCCAAAGCTGTGAACCGCTATTTGCTCGACCGAGCCTATAAAAAGAAACCTTATTCCATAGTTGTTGTCGCTGAGGGAATAACGCGTCCCGAAGGCGAATCAGCTGCTGATTATGTAGCGCGTATGATTGAAAAAGATACGCATATCGAAACCCGAAAAACTGTTTTGGGCTATATACAGCGAGGTGGAAGCCCTTCGGCAAACGACCGTATTTTAGCAACACGTTTTGGTTCTCATGCTGTTGATTTGATTGCCGGAGAGGATTACGGCAGAATGGTTATAAATACTAAAAACGAAACAGCCAGCATTCCTCTGGCAGATGTGGCCGGCAAAACGCGTTTGGTTCCCGAAAATCATTCCTTGATTCAAAAAGCAAAATCACTGGATATTTGTATGGGAAATGATTGTATTGTTTTAAAATCTTAATACTGATATGCCTCCTCTTATAATTCAAATCAGTGGAATTTTATTAGCGGTTGGTTTGGTGACAGCTGCTCTCGTTTCGTGGATTATTTTGTTGCTTAGGAAATTTAAAACCTGGTATATGCTACCGCAACATGCAAACGATAAAGCCACTAAGGGAAGGAAATGGTTTGTTTTGCAGTCGGTGATGCTGGTTTTGGCTGCTTTTATTGTTTCGCTTCGCACAGTTCAATTGCTTGATGGACATAGGGATAATGTGATCGAACAATTGTTTTGGGGTGTGTCGGGAATGCTTTTCGTGCGGGCATTGGGCGAGTTTAAGGTGATGGGGCTGTTTCGCTCGGAGGACTGTGGGAATTTTACCCGGCTAGACAGGCGTTTACTCACCCCATTGGCACTGGTGTTTTTTATTATTTCCTGGCCTTTATTGTAATCCGTTATGAAATTGTTCAAAATTATTTTTCCGCTTTTCCTTTTCTTTTCGGATGGCCTGATTGCTCAAAATGCTGACTGGCAAACCTATTATGAACAATCTAGCAAAATAGCTACGCCGCGATATACCGAAACGGTGAGTTTTTTAGAACGATTGGATGCCCTGTCGGACGAACTTTTTATGGATGATTTTGGTTTTAGCCCGCAGCAAAGGCTTATCAAATATGTAATTTATGATCGTGACGGCTTTACTAATCCTAAAGAGATTAAGGATTCCGGAAGGGTGCTTTTGATGGTGCAGGCCGGTATTCACCCGGGTGAGTCGGAAGGAAAGGATGCAATGTTGCTTTTGCTTAGAGATCAGGTGATTGAAAAGAAATATGAAGCACTTTTCGAGCAAGTGAGTCTGTTATTTATTCCGGTTTTCAATGTTGACGGGCACGAGCGTTTTAGCCGTTATGGCCGCATCAACCAGAATGTACCTGTGGAAATGGGTTGGCGTGTTACTGCGCAAAATTATAACCTGAATCGCGACTACCTTAAAGCTGATACCCCTGAAATGCAGGCCTGGTTGAAACTCTTTCACCGTTTTGATCCGGATTTTTTTATTGACACGCACACTACTGACGGAGCCGATTATCAGTATGTGATGACTTATGGCCTCGAGTTGGAAGGCAATATGGATTCAGGACTCACAGCCTGGCAAAAGGATGTTTTTCTGCCTTATTGGGATAAAGCAATGCATGCCGATGGTTTTCCTGTTTTTCCGTATGTGAGTTTTCGTAAATGGCACGATCCGCGCAGTGGGCTGGTAAGCTGGATGTCGGGGCCAATGCTGTCTCAGGGTTATACTGCTCTGTGCAATCGTGCCGGCTTATTACTCGAAACACATATGCTCAAACCTTACGAACAGCGCGTGGATGCTACCTTGGCAGCTATTGTGCACAGCATGAGGCTGCTCTCTGAACAAGGGAAAACATTACAACAACTCAACAAAGAGGCAGATAAATATGCAGCTTCTCATTCATTCCGAGATCAGGAATTTGTGCTGCAATACAAACTGGATCAAAACGATAGTATTATGGTGCCTTTTGCCGGAGTGCAATACGAAAAGCGTATCAGTGAGCTTACCGGAGGAGATCTTTTTGTTTATGATGCCAGTCGTCCGGATACCTTTTTATTACCACTTTTTCAGACTTTTATGCCGGATAAAGTCGTCAAACTCCCACAGGCTTATCTTGTTCCGGTGGAATGGACTGCCGTGATTGATCGCCTGAAATGGCATGGCGTTCAGTTTGAGGTGTTGAATCAAAGTGCTGCATTTGAAGCGGAACAGTATGTATTTGATGATATAAATTGGCAGCAACGGCCTTTCGAGGGTCGGCATCGTGTGCGCGATTTTAGTATGAAGAAACGCCTACAAATAGTAAACTATCCGGCTGGAAGCATAAAAGTGCCTACAAATCAGCCGCTTGTTCGGTTAATTGCGCATATGCTCGAGCCCGAAGGAGACGGATCGTTATTGGAATGGGGATTTTTTGACCCGATTTTTGAGCAAAAAGAATATGCCGAAACTTATGTGATGGAGCCTCTGGCGCGCCGCATGTTGGATAGCATTCCGGGCTTGCGCGAAGCCTACGAAGCCAAAATACTGGCCGAACCTGATTTTGCCCAAAATTCGTGGGAACAGCTTAACTGGTTTTACAGGCAAACACCCTGGTGGGACGAAAAATATATGGTTTATCCTGTTGGAAGGCTAAAATGAAAATGAAGCGTGAATAATGTGCAGAGAACAATAAAAAATTCAAGGGCAATCAAGTTAACCGCTTAGTGTATTTTGCTTAAAAAAAGCTGAAAGAATAAAGCCGTTAGTTTTTGCCAAATCTGCCTTCCATAATTCCGGTAAGTGATAAATCTTCATCTAAATCTGGCCAATGCAGACCCGTGCCATTACAAATTAGTTCGATATTGGCAAGTTTTTCAACAGGGGCATTATTCAGCTTTTCGTTGAGTGACACCGGGAATCTGATTTCTTTCTTATCAGTCAGTACAATACAAATTTTGCCATTTTCTTACCAGGCTTTCTCTGTTTTAAACATAAGTTCAGCTACCATGTACTTCATACCACTTTTTTTTGATCAGTTCAATGTGTTCAAAAATGAGTTCTTCCGTTTATTTAATATCACTAATTTTCACTCCTTGCGTAAAATCAAGTTCAACTGGTTCGACCCAGAATTTTGCAAAACCACCTGCTTTTCTTACAATAACATGCATGGATTCCTGACCTTCGTTAGAATAGAAAAAGAAAACAAAACCAAGTTTTCTAAATACTTCAGGCACAATAAATAATTTTAGTGTTTGAACATGATTCCTTATCAAAGGTAATTTATTTCCTGGCTAAATGCAAATTGGAAAATTTTATAAGTGGAGATTTACAGGGTGATTGTATTTGCAAGCCAAAAAATAATTTGAGAATCTATTGATTTAATAGCTTTTAATCAATGGTTTAAGCAATGATAAACAATTCATTGTTGATAAGTATGCTGCCTCATGCATTGTAAAGAATGTAGGTTCAGCGTTAACTTCGTGAGCCCTAACCGAAAGAACTGCTTATGCCTGCCACCAAAACAAAAACTAAAAAGATTTTCGTACTCGATACCTCTGTTATCATTTACAACCACAACGCCATCAACACTTTTGAAGAGCATGATGTAGCCATTCCGATCACTGTTTTCGAGGAGTTAGATAATTTTAAAAAAGGTAACGACACCAAGAACTTTGAAGCGCGAGAGTTTATCCGTTTCATGGATCGTATCTCAGGGAAGTACACCATGAAGAACTGGCGCCGGCTCAACGGCCCTACCAAAGGTCGTTTCAAAGTGCTGATGAATGAAAAGAGTAAACTGGATGCCTGTGATGTTTTTGGTGCCGATAAGCCCGATCACCGGATCTTGAATGCTGCCCTCAAGCTTTCGGAAGATAACCCTGGCAGCAAGGTTATTTTGGTTTCTAAGGATGTGAACCTCAGGCTCAAAGCCAAATCGCTGAACCTACAAGCCGAAGATTATGAAACCGGAAAAGTAAAGGATGTAGATTCGCTTTATACGGGTAAAACCACGCTCGAAAATATTCCGCCCGAAGTGATTGACAAGCTGTATTCAGAAGGTTTTTGCAGTTTGGAAGAAATCGGACATAAGCCAGCTGTTGCGAATCATTATTTCATTTTAAAAAGTGAAAAAAATTCTGCGCTAGGCTTTTATAATCCGATTACTGCAAGAATTGAAAGGATTGAGAAGCATGCCATTTCGCGTATTATGCCCCGAAATGCAGAACAGGTATTTGCTTTTCATGCGCTGCTAAACCCTGAAATTAAATTGGTTACCATACAAGGTATTGCAGGCACCGGAAAAACCTTGCTTGCTTTGGCTGCAGCTTTGGAACAACGTCGCAGCTTTAAACAGGTTTATCTGGCGCGTCCGATTGTGCCACTCAGCAACAAAGACATCGGCTTTTTGCCTGGTGATATCAAATCGAAATTGAATCCTTATATGGAGCCACTTTGGGACAATCTAAAGTTTATCCAAAATCAGTATGGCGAAGAGGATAAGGAATATAAACGCATCACAGAAGCGGTAGAAAAGGAAAAACTGGTAATCACGCCACTGGCATACATCAGGGGACGTAGCATTTCAAATGTGATCTTTATTGTGGACGAGGCTCAAAACCTAACCCCACACGAAGTGAAAACCATCATCACGCGAGCCGGCGAAAACACCAAGATTATTTTTACAGGGGATGTTTTTCAAATCGACACGCCCTATCTGGATGCGCAGTCGAACGGACTTTCTTACCTGATTCACAACATCAAACACCATGATTTGTATGCCCATATTCGGCTCGAAAAAGGCGAACGCTCGGAGCTGGCTAATCTGGCAAATGAGTTGTTGTAGCAAACAAACAGATTAATTGTAAATCTGAAAATTGATATATTTTTAGGTATCAATAATTTGTTCCTGACCGTGTTTGGCTGTCTTTTCCATTTTTAGAAAATCAGATTTTTATTCTTGATCGGTTTTTTTAACACATTTTAACAAAAAAGCGGGGAATCGATTTACAAGTTAGTAAATATAAACTAACTTTGCTGCGAATTTAACTTCTGAAGTAAAATATAGTAAAAATCTATTTTTCATGAATTGTTTTGATAATGAATGTTAGTAAATATTAATTAACTTTGAAAGTAATGGATTCAAAAATTGAAGATCAAATAATTACAAGCTGCGGGAGGCTTATTACGATGGTAGGAACGGAAGCTTTTTCTTTGGAAAAATTATTAGAACTGCCCGAAATAAAAGGGCTTGATTTTTCTGCTTACTTAAGCAGTGAAGAGGAGGTTTTCGAGAAACTTTTGCTTAAACTCGAAAAAGATCTGCACGATTTAATTGAAGAAATTTCTGCTGCTCAAAATGATCCCGCTCATGAATTTGAAATGCTCTTTTTGCAATTGCATCAGCTATTTAAACAAAAGCCTTACTACCTGACGGTGATTTTTGATAAGGAATTGCGGCACTACAGTGGTGTAAACCAAATTATTTTTCGAATAAAAGATATGGCCGAGAAACATTTAACCAAATTAATTGATATCGGGAAAGCACAAAAAGTTTTTAAGGTAAGCGCAGAAACGGATATCCTGGTTAAGTTGATTCTTGGCAGTTTTCAAAACCTTATGAACAATATTCAGCTTACCGATAAAATGGTTAATGATCTTACCAGGAAACAGTTAATTACTGATTAAATCTCATATTATGAATCGAATACATCAAATTTTGATATTGATTTTTGTTCTTCTCATTTTTCCGAGGGCAATTCAAGCTCAGGCAATAAGTGTAGGAATTGTTACGGATGCCTCAGGAAATGAGTTTGATTTACATACCGCGCAGCTCAAGGCCGAAATTAAGGCTTTGACTAATGCCGGTGATGGCGCTATTTTTAAAGAATTGTCTGCAAATTGGCAACTGGAAATGGCAAACGAAAGTCTCCAAACGTTTTTAGATGATCCGGAAGTGGATATTATTGTAACGCTTGGCTTCCTTTCGTCTGAAGCAGCAATTCGTTTGCCTGCCTACCCTAAGCCTGTGATTGCAGCTGCTGTTTTGGATCCGCAGCTTCAGAACTTGGCTGTTCAACCTGATAACAGCTCTGGCATTCAAGGTTTTGCCTGGATTGAATCGCTCATACGTCTTAAAGATGATATGCACACATTTGCTGATATTTTTAAGCCTGATAGCCTTGCTGTGTTAATTCCACAGGAGCTCTATTCGGAATTTCAAATTTTAACAACTTACCTTACAGCCAAAGAAAATAATTACAGAGTTTTGTTCGTCCCAATTGGGAAAAATGAAAATCCGGTTATGCAATTGCCAAAAGGTACAGATGCTGCTATGGTTTTCCCATTGATTCAGCATTCCAGTGATGCGACCAAGTCGATTTTTTCCGACCTAAACGAACAAGGTATTCCATCGCTATCCATTAGCGGAATTTCCTACCTGAAACAAGGAGCCACCATAACATTCACGCCGCAATTCACTTTTCAGCAGATGGCCCGGCAGTTAGCCTTTAGGGTTGTTAAGGCTTCAGAAGGGATTGATCTGGGTGAAATCTCTTCCGGAATCGAAGATTTGGAGCGACCTCCAATTGTAAACATGGAAAGTTTGCGATTGACGAAAAGCTTTCCAAAGTGGTCTGATTTGGAAAATGCTGTTTTGTTGAATGTAGTTAAAATGCCAGGCGAAGAACTTACACTGTATCAGGCAATTGCTATGGCACTCGAAGATAATCTTCAAGGTAAAATCAGCGATCAGGATTTATTGATAGCCGAAAAGGATGTTCGCATTGCCAGAGCAAATGTTTTGCCTCAGGTCGAAATTTCCGGAATGGGAGTCCAGCTGAGCAAGAATCTTGTGGAAGCTTCTATGGGACAAAAAGGTGAATTTACAATCACTGGCTCAGTGGCCTTGAAGCAGGTGATTTATTCGGAAGCAGCTTATGCCAATATTGCACTTAAAAAGCTAATGGAAGAGAGTGCTAAACAGGGCAACCGACAGACGACACTCGATATTGTGCTTGATGTTTCGCAGGCTTATATTACTTTGCTTTTCGCGAAGAATAATCTTCAGATAAAAAATGAGAATGTTAATGCCACGCTAAAGAATCTGGAATTAGCAAAAGCCAGAGAGAAAAGTGGCGAGGGAACTGTTTCGGATGTGAATCGCTGGATAAGTGAATTAAACCTCGGAAGGATGGATTTGAATGATGCAGAGGCAGGATACAAAGCAGCCATGTACAAGTTGAACGAACTGCTTAATCAACCCATCGGGAAAACCATTTCCACTCCTGAACACATAGATATCAGCAAAACCCTTGTTCATAATCAGCAAATTCTGGATTCCTATTTCAGCAATCCGAACCTGACCGAAAAATATGCAGGATTTTTAATAAAGGAAATGCAGGAATTTTCGCCGGAGCTGCAACAATTAAATACTGCAGGAGAGCTAATTGATCGGCAAAAAACTATGAAAATCAGGCAGATGTATTTGCCGGAAGTAGCACTTATCGGAAATGCGGATCAAGCCTTTGTGCGGGAAGGAGTAATTCGTAATCCGCAATTGCCCGTTCCACCGCCACCTGACGACATCACCTGGTATCTTGGTCTGCGTGTTAGCTTACCTTTGTTTGAAGGTGGTAAAAAGCGAAACGAAAAGCAGCGGGCGACCATCGAACAGGAAAAAATAGCCTGGCAAAAGGACGATCTGCTTAATAAACTGGAAGTGGGAGTTCGCGCGAATGTGCAGTTTTTGCAGGCTTCTTACCGCGAGATGGAGCTTTCGAAAGCTGCAAGTCGTGCGGCTGATGAGAATTTTTCTGCCATCCAGAATGCTTACGCACAAGGAATGGTAAACGTAGCACAACTTGCTGATGCACAAAGTGTAATGATACGCACACGGCAAATGGCACTTGGATCACGCTACCAATACTATGTGGATTATATCAAAACAGAACGTTTACAGGGAAAATTCATCTTTTTGGAAGAAGAGACTCAAAAAACAGCCTATACCAGACGATTATTGGATTATTTAACAGAAGAATAAAATGATAACTATGAAAACGAAAATAGTATTATTCGCTTTAAGCTCCATACTGCTTGCAGGTTGTGGCAGTGATGTGGAAAAAGAAGAAGCCATACGACCAGTTTTTTATCAGGAAGTGGGAAAAAGTGCTATACAAAATATGCGCTCATTTTCGGGAGTAACACAAGCTGCTAATGAGGCGAAGCTGAGCTTCAAAGTAGGTGGTTTGATAGCAAATTTTGCTGTTGATATGGGAGATTCGGTAAAGAATGGTGAAGTAATTGCCCTTCTCGATGATACGGACTATCATGTCAATTACAATAAGGCAGAAGCTTCTCTGAAAAATGCAGAAGCTCAGTTGGCTGGCGCAAAATCTGCTTTTTTGCGGGTCGAAAACCTCTATGTGAACAATAATGTTTCGCTGAGCGAATATGAGAAAGTAAAAATGCAGTTTGAATCGGCCGAAACAATGGTAAAAACTGCTCGTTCACAACTTAGAGCAGCTCAAAATCAGCTGGATTACACAGTTTTAAGGGCACCTTTTGATGGGGTTGTTTCCTCAGTGATGGCGCAGGAAAATGAAATGACTGGCATCGGTCATCCTGTTGTTGTTTTTGCCAGCCTAAATAATTTAGAGATAAAAACAGCAGTGCCCGAGAATATTATCTCGCACATCAGCCGCGGAATGGAGGTAAATGTACGTTTTAGCACATTTCCAAAACAATCATTCAAGGGAAAAGTAACAGAGGTAAGTCCGGGAATCCCCAACACTTCTGCCTATCCGGTAATTGTTCGTTTAGTTGAATCTTCCTTCAAACTTTTCCCGGGAATGACCGGATCGGTTGAAATACCCATCAATGCTGACGATCTTTCTAAAAACAGCATTGTGATACCCACCGATGCGGTTGGCCACGATCAGTCGGGCGATTTTGTTTATGTTGCAGTTAACAGCAATGAAAAGGCTATTTACACTGCCGAAAAACGAAAGGTGACTTTAGGTGAACTGCAAGCTGATGGATACGAAATTGTGAACGGTATCAACAAAAATGAAGTAGTAATCACTGCTGGTTTAAGTTTTTTATATGATGGCCGAAAAGTAAAACTACTTGCCAATTAAAATTTTATCTGAGATGAATCTTACAAAACTTACACTCAATAACAGCCGGATTACCATCATAGCCATTTTGGTGATAGCCTTAATTGGTATTGGTAACTATTTTACACTGGAACGCGACAGCATGCCACCTTATACGGTTCGGATTGCCGTTGTGGTAACCCAGTTTCCGGGTGCCGATCCCGAAAAAGTGGAAGTACTGGTTACTGAACCTTTGGAAGAAGTGATTCGCGAAATGGCTGAAATAAAAACAATTAGCAGTGAATCACGTCCAGGTCTTTCGGTTATTACAGTAGAGTTGATCACAGCCGTTGGAAGCGATGAGTTGCAGTTGGCATGGACTAAACTCAGAAATAAAGTGGAAGATTTAAAGCCCAAACTTCCGCAGGGTGTTTTTGGTCCGGTGGTAAAAGATGAAGACATTGGAACTGTTTTTGGGATAATCCTTGGCGTAACCGGCGATGGTGTTTCGTATAATAAACTTGAAGACTATGCCAAAGAGGTGCGCGATGAGCTTTTGCTCCTTCCCGATGCAGCAAAAATAAATTATGGGGGCATTCAGGATGAGCGTCTTTTTATTGAATTTGATGACAAACAATTGGCGCTTTATGGACTGGATGTTATGAAACTTCGCAATATTATTTCGGCAACTAATATTCTTTATCCAGGTGGTGAAATCAATATGGGTCGCCAGCGAATTGTGTTGGAGCCTTCGGGAAGTTTTGAAACCATAGAGGATCTCAAAAAAATGCTGATTCCAACTGCTACTGGAGTGTCTGTTTATTTGGAAGATATTACCACCAATATTTTTCGCGATTACATAACACCGCGCCAAAAAATTGTGAAAATAAATGGCAAGCCTGCTATCGCGCTTTTCATTTCATTAAAAGATGGTGCCAATATTGTAAGATTGGGCGAAGATGTAGATAAGGCCCTGCCGCGTATAAACAGTAACCTGCCTTTGGGTGTTGAAGTAGTTCGCTCAGCATCACAAGATCAGGTGGTTAGTGGACAGGTGAACGATTTTTTGGTGAACCTGATGCAGAGTATTTTCATCGTTTTGGCTGTGATGCTTTTATTCTTGGGATTCCGGACAGGTTCTTTGGTTGCTGCCCTTATTCCGATGGTTATTCTTACTGCTTTCTTCTTTTTGGGATTGCTCGATTTGGGTTTCAACAAAGTTTCATTAGCAGCATTAATTATTTCGCTGGGGCTTTTAGTGGATAATGGTATTGTTGTTGCCGAATCTATTTTGGTTAGTATGAAACGCGGCCTTAGCGCATTTGAAGCCAGTGTTTATTCAGGAAAAGTTTTAATTGTTCCGCTCCTTATTTCATCGCTTACCACATCGGCGGCTTTTTTGCCTTTTGCACTGGCCCGCACCCCAATGGGTGAAATTTCATCACAATTGTTTTGGGTTGTAAGTTCTACCTTACTGGCATCCTGGTTTTTGGCATTTACTTTTATCCCGCTGCTGGCCATTTTGATTGTAAAGACGAAATCGGTGAGAAAAGAGAAAAATGAGAATTTTATGGATCGGAATATGGAAAAACTAAATCTGTGGTATAACGGTTTACTTTTTCGTGTTTTGAAAAAGCCTTTCCTATTCCTGGGATTTATTTTGGCCTTGTTTGCTGTGGCTTTGTCACTTGTACAGTTTTTGCCCTTTAAATTAGTTCCAGATAGCGACCGGAATCTGGTTACTGTAGATATTAAGTTTCCATCGGGAACACAGATGGAATATACCGAACAGGCCGTGAATGATATTGGTAATTATATCTTAGAAAACCTGCTTGTGAATCCGGAAACAGATGATGAAAAGCCGGGTGTGCTGGATTTTTCTGCCTTTATCGGCGAAGGCCCCGAACCTTATGACCTGGGTTATTTTAAAAATGAAGCTAATTCAAGTTATGCACATATGTTGCTCAACACCACGGGTGATATGGACAATGATTACATTATTGCCAAAGTGGACAGTTTTTGTTTCAACCAAATTCCTGATGCCGATATTCGCGTAAACAGACTTTCGGGCGCCGGTGCTTCAGGAACGCCAGTGGAAATAAGGATTTCGGGTGATGATCCCGAAAAGCTGGCAGTAATTTCAGAAAAAGTAAAAGAGAAATTAGTGACGGTTGAAGGGGCTAAAAATATCACTGACGATTGGGGACCAAAAATCAAAAAACTATTGGTGGAAATTCATCCCGACAAGGCTCAGCGTGCCGGATTAACCAATATGGAAATCGCACTGGCCTTGAACACAGGCTTGTCGGGTATGAAAATCGGCGACTTTTTTGAAACTGATGAACAGATTCCCATTTTCCTGAAAAATGAAAACAGCGATGAGCACGATATCGAAACAGTGCAGGCATTTACCATTTTTTCAGCGGCCCGAAACCAAAATGTGCCACTTTCGCAAGTGGCCGACGTGGAGGTTGACTGGCAGTTTGGCAAAGTGATTCGCAAAGATTTAAAACGAACCATGACCGTTGGAGCTTACCTGCAACCCGGATTTACCGCCTCCGATATTTTTGAAGCCATCACTCCATGGATGAATGAACAAAAAACTACTTGGGACTTAGGGTATGATTATGAATTGGGTGGTGAGGATGAAGACAAATCGGAAAACCTGGGGGCTATATTTGTCAATCTGCCTCTGGCTTTTTTTATAATTGTCTTGCTGTTAGTCTTGCAGTTTAATTCCATTCGAAAAGCCACCATTATTGTGCTATCCATTCCGCTTGGGATGATTGGAGTAGTAGCCGGATGGTTTATCGGCGGTTCGTTTGTAAGTTTCTTTGGCGTGTTGGGAGTTATTGCCCTGGCGGGAATTGTGGTGAATAACGCCATTATTCTCATCGACAGAATTGATGTGGAATTTATTGAAAACCCTGATGTTGACCGTCGGGATGCCATTCTGAAAGCAGCTAACAACAGGTTTACCCCTGTTATTCTCACCACGCTTACCACTTCTCTGGGGATGTTGCCGCTGTGGTTTTCGGGCGATTTGCTTTGGGAACCGCTCACCCTTGCGATTATTTTCGGTTTGTTCTTTGCAACTTTGATTACCTTGCTGTTTGTGCCGGTGTTGTACCGTCTTTTCTTCAAGGTTTCCTTTAAGGATTATGCCTTTAATCCTGAAATACTTCATCAAAAAGATTTGACTGAATAGTGAAATTTAAGCTGCCGAAAACAGAAAAACAGGTAAAAGAATAGTTGTTTTGATTTGGATAATGGAAAAAGCAGTTGAAAGAAACTGCTTTCCATTTTCATGAGATCCTACAATCAAAGCTTTTGTTTAGACCGGTTTAAAGGTTTAAAGAGCAGATCAGTTTGAATCTTGACTTGTGAAAATGTTTTCGGGTAAAAGTAACATTTCTCTACCTTTGCCACTTAAAAACTAAAATCATGCAATGGGCTGATATTGTTGCACTGATTGTTTCTGGAGTTTTTGTGGGGTTTATCAACACGCTTGCGGGTGGGGGCACTATTATTTCCCTTACAGTTTTTTTGCTGCTTGGGCTTCCCATTGATATCGCTAATGGTACAAACCGCATTGCTGTAATCTTGCAAAATATCACATCGGTACAGGCCTTTCATCAAAAAAAGGTAATGAGCTGGCGCAAGGGGCTAATCCTCTCTATACCTGCAGTTTTGGGCTCGGTGATTGGAGCGCAGCTTGCCGTGGATATCGACCGTGAAGCTTTCGAAAAGGCCATTGCTGTAGTGATGTTGCTGATGATCTTCTTCATGTTCTTTAAACCCTCACAATTTCTTGCCGGGCGTGCCGATCTTTTGAATCGCAAGGTGGACTGGAAACAAGTCCTGATATTTTTTGGCATCGGAATTTATGGCGGATTGTTTCAGGTGGGTGTTGGCTATTTCTTGTTGGCTGCATTAGTGCTTGGTGTTGGTTTTGATTTGGTGCGTGCTAATGCAATAAAAGTGCTTATCGTATTGATATACACCATTTTTGCGTTAGGTGTGTTTGTTTACAATGATGCTGTTAACTGGAAGTATGGCCTTATTCATGCCATCGGCAATATGATAGGGGCATATGTGGCTTCACATATGGCCGTGAACAAAGGCGTAGTATTTGTGAAATGGGTGATAATTATCGTGATCATCCTTACTTCGGCGCAGCTGCTTGATTTGTACGATCTTAACGATTTGCTGAAGCTCATCATGAATCGCCCCTGATTGATAAGATGCGATTTGTAGCATTGTTATATCTTTGAAGGCAATTCACCCTTAAAGCCCAGCTCATGAAAATGTTTCGTTACCTTATTATATTTGCTTTCCTTTGGATTTTAATTGCTTGTGAAAGACCTGCTGAGCAAGTTGTGCGTCCTGAATATGCTATGGCCATTCACGGCGGTGCAGGTGTGATAAAAGCTGAACTGATGAGCCCCGAACAGGATAGTTTGCACAGGATTTCGCTGCTCGAGGCATTGAGTGCAGGAGAAGAGATCCTGAAAGCAGGTGGCTCCAGTTTGGATGCAGTAACAGCTGCAATTACTATCTTAGAAGACAATCCACTTTTCAATGCCGGCCGTGGTGCGGTTTTCAATGCTAATGGTTTTATTGAGCATGATGCTTCAATCATGCAGGGCTCCGATGGGAATGCTGGTGCAGTGGGAGCAGTAAGGAATATCAAAAATCCCATTTTGGCAGCCCGCAAAGTAATGGAAGCCAGCCCGCATGTGTTTTTAGTGCGTGAGGGTGCAGAACAGTTTGCAGCTTTACAGGGCTTGCAAATTGTAGATCCTTCGTGGTTTATGGTTTCAAAGCAGCGCAAGAAATATGAAAAGTCAAAGGAAACAAGGCTTGAAAGGGAATTTCCGCTTGGCGAAAAACATGGAACGGTAGGGGCTGTTGCTTTGGATAAAAGAGGAAACCTGGCGGCAGGCACTTCTACTGGTGGGATGCATTTCAAACATCAGGGCAGGTTGGGCGATTCGCCAGTGATAGGTGCCGGCACCTGGGCTGATAATACCAGCTGTGCGATTTCAGCAACAGGTCATGGCGAATATTTCATCCGTCTGGGAGTGGCGCATGACATTGCCGCTCGCATGAAATATGGCGGCCAAAGCCTTAAAGAAGCCGCCGGACAGATGGTGATGGAAAAGCTGGTGAAGCTGGATGCCAGAGGAGGCATTATTGCCCTGGATAAGGATGGAAATATTTGTATGCCTTTCAACACGGCCGGTATGTTCAGGGCAAGCGTGAAGGCTGGCGAAGATCCATTTGTAGGATTGTATGCTACGGATAGCCTGCTGGTGAATTAGGTCTTATTGTTTTTCGTATTGTTGAATTTCGTTGTGAATGAATTCCAGTGTTATACCGGCTTCCATAAACATGGCTTCTGATTCGGCTCCGGCATGGTATTTTCTTTCACAAACCACCCTTTCAATTCCGCAGTTGATGATCAGCATGGCGCAGGTGCGGCAGGGTGTCATCCTGCAATAGAGCGTGCTTCCTTCGAGGGCAATGCCACGACGGGCAGCTTGTGTGATGGCATTTTGTTCGGCATGGACGGTTCGAACACAATGTTGGGTAATATTTCCATCTTCATGAATCACTTTCTTCATCAGGTGGCCCACATCATCGCAGTGGGGCAATCCGCGGGGCGAACCTACATAACCGGTAACGAGGATTTGCCGGTCTTTTACAATCACACAGCCACTGCGGCCGCGATCGCAGGTGGCTCTGCTGGCAACGGTATCGGCCAGCTTCAGGAAATATTCGTCCCAGCTGGGGCGTGCATGTGAAGCTTGTTTGGGAAGTTGATTGTCGCTCATAGCTTAATTTTTTTTAAGGCTTTTTCTATTTGTTGGTATAGTGCACGAAGATCGCCATTATTGGTAAACACTTCATCAGCCTGTTCGATACAGGCTTTCAGGTTCTGCTTATTGGGATCGCTGGCGTTCATTTCGCGGGCTTCATTCTTTAAAAAAGTTTCAAAACTAACGGCATCGGTTTCCGATTTTCGGCTTTGAATCCTTTCGTAACGTAAATCGGGTGCTGCATCCACAGCCCACAGAAAGAATGGTCCTTTATCCCGCAGCGATTGAATCTCACCTGGTGTTCGGATGCTTTCAATGATGCAGGGTACACCTTGTTCAAGGGCTTTAAAATAAAGCTGGTCAGTAACATAGCTCGGACTATTTGCTGCGCGCAGGGCGTTGGCTGTCTGCGTCATTGTATCACGGTTTACTTCTTTTCCGGCTACCTCGATTTGCTCAATCAAAAAAGCCCTCACGGAATAGTGTGCAAAATCTTTTTCACGAACCAGGTAATCAACAATTGTTCCTTTGCCAGCTCCCAGCGTGCCGGTGATGCCAACGACAATCATTTTTTTATCCGGCATGGCTTTCGGTTTTGAGGTCGCTGATCCATTTGTCCATTTCCACCGGCATGAAGCTGTTCAGCTTTTGCAAGAGTGCTTTTGGTTCGAGCGAAACAATGAGTGACGACCGATGTTCTTCACGGATAAAACCTTCTGAAACACCATGATCCAGGAAACGAAGCAGGTAATCAAAATAGCCTTTGGTGTTGAGTAAGGCAAGCGGTTTATCGCTCAGGCGCAACTGCATCAAGGTTAACACCTCGCTAATCTCATCTAATGTACCAAATCCACCCGGAAGTGCTACAAAAGCATCTGCCATTTCGAGCATGCGTGTCTTGCGTTCAGCCATACTGCTTACCGTTATCAGCTGATGAATGCCGTTGTGAGCCACTTCTTTATCAATCAGATGCTGTGGCATGATACCGGTTACATGGCCGCCATGTGCCATTAATGTGTCGGCAAGTACTTTCATCAAACCCACAGATGCGCCACCGTAAATGAGGTCTGACTTCCTGGCAGCCATTTGTTTAGCAAATTCCTCAGCCACCTCACGGTAAATCCGCTGATACCCCATGCTGCTTCCGCAAAAAACACAAATTCGCTTCATAGTTTCATCCTTAAAGTGATCGGCAAAGTTAAACTTTTCGATTGGGCAATTGTGTCATTAGCTGCTGGTAATTTGCTGGCAAATGGCATCAAACATGGCAATGCCTGTTGGGATAAGCTCATCCGGAAAATCGTAATCCGGATTGTGCAGGGCAGGATGGTTTTTGCCCGAGCCAATTCCTAACAAGGTGATAGGGCCAAATTTTCCAAACTGTCCAAAGTCTTCCGACCACTTGAATGGTATTTCCAGTTTAATAACTTTGAACTTATTTTGTTTTGCAGCATTTTCGGCCAGTGTTGTTAGCTGGCTATCGTTTACGGTAGCAGCAAAAGGCTCATGGCTGCTGTTTTGCAATTCGAGTTTATTTTCTTTGGCGATTTTTTCTGCTAAATCAAGGCATTGTTGCTGCATGGCTTCCAGTGTTTTGTCTTCAAAGCTGCGGATGGTCACCCAGCAAAAGGCTTCTCCGGGAGAGGTTCCAAAGGCTTCATCGCCAAGTCGGGCATGGGTGATCGTGAGCAGTTTGAAAGCCTTCTCGCTTTGCCATTGTGTTTTTAGTTCGTCGAGTTCAAGCATGAGTTTTGCCAGAGCAGTAGCAGGATTGAGGCCTGTTTCGGGCTGTGAGGCATGTGCAGTTCGGCCGATGAAATGAATTTTTATTCCTACCGAAGCAGCTGCAAAAGTTTTTTCCCGTAAAACAATAGTATGTCGTTCAAAACCAGGTAAATTATGCAGTGCAAAAGCCAGATCGGGTTTTATGCTTTCAAATTTAGGATCGTTGATAACCTGCAGGGCACCTTGTCCGGTTTCTTCAGCAGGCTGAAAAAGGAGTATGACTTCGCCTTTTTCAGGGCGTTTCTCATTTAGCAGCATAGCAAAACCAGCCAATATGCTGCTATGGCCATCATGTCCGCAAAGGTGCGCCACGCCTGCATTTTTTGAAGTATAACTCAGCTTGTTTTTCTCCTGAATGGGTAAGGCATCCATATCGGCACGAAAGAGAATCCTTTTACCTTTTTTCTTGCCTTTGAACACCAAAGCCAGTCCTTTGCCTCCCAATCCTTGAATCATTTGATCAGGTTTTAAGGGGTTTAAAAATTCAAGCAATCGTTCTGCTGTGTTATTTTCCTGGCCCGAAAGTTCGGGATTGGCATGCAGTTCTTGGCGCAGCCGTATGAGGTTTTCAGATATTTGTTTTGAGTTCATCTCACAAAAGTAGTGGAAATTGAGAAAATTATCAGATGAAGCATCTTTCAGGATTTACGTACTTTTGTGCCAAAATGAATGACATGCAAAGTATCTATCCTATAAAATTCAAGCCGATTTTTAAAGACAAAATCTGGGGTGGCCAAAAGATTAAAAGCATTCTGAACATGGATTTTGGTGAGCTGCCTAATTGTGGTGAAGTATGGCTGCTTTCGGGTGTTGAAGGAAATCCTTCGGTAGCCGAAAACGGATATCTGGCCGGCAACGAATTGAATGAATTGGTTGAGGTGTTTATGGGCGATCTTGTGGGCGATAGGGTGTATGATCGGTTTGGCGATCAGTTTCCGATACTTGTCAAAGTGATCGACTCCAATGATTGGCTTTCCATTCAGGTTCATCCGGATGATGCCCTTGCCCGCAAACGTGGGATAGGATTTGGCAAAACAGAGATGTGGTATGTGATGCAGGCCGATGCTGATGCGCAGCTCATCAGTGGTTTCAACAAAGAGATGAACAAGGAAGAATACCTTAAAGTACTGGAATGTGGCGAATTGAAAACGGTGATGAATTATAAAGCGGTACAGGTAGGTGATGTATTTTTTATGCCAGCAGGCCGCGTTCATGCTTTGGGACCGGGCACACTGATAGCCGAAATACAACAAAGCAGCGATACAACATACCGTATCTACGATTGGGACAGGGTAGATCATACCGGGCAGATGCGCGAACTACATACCGAAGAAGCACTGGAAGCCATTGATTTCAGGCTTCCTGAAGAGGTAAAAACCCCCTACCAGATTCAGTCAAATCAAACTTCAAATGTGATTGAATCACCATTTTTTACAACCAATATTTTGCAGTTTGATCAGGGCATCAAAAAAGATTATTCGCAGCTGGATTCCTTTGTTATTTTATTCAACGCTGAGGGCTGCTGTGTGCTGGATTGGGGAGATGATCAAAAAATGACCCTAAAAGCAGGTGAGGTGGTACTTATTCCTAACCTCATTCAAGCAGTAGCACTCTATCCCGATGCTACTTGCAAAATCCTTGAAGTTTATATCCAATAGTGCAACCAAAGCCATCGGAGGGTTGTCTTTTGAGTGCAATTTCAGCTGAATTAAAATCATATTAAACCTAATAGTCTGTGACATGATGAGAACCTCAATTTTTAGTCTTTTTGCGTTGTTGCTTTTTTTTAGTCTTGGTTCGCTGGCGCAATCCGATATTCCTCAGGTTACAATTAAAACCCTTGATGGAAAGCCGTTTAGCACTTCTGAGATCACTAATGATGGCAAACCTGTAATTTTAAGTTTTTGGGCTTTGTGGTGCAAACCCTGTCAGAAAGAGCTGGATGCTTTTAACGAAAACTATGCCGACTGGCAAGATGAAACTGGTGTAAAAATCTATGCTGTTTCTATTGACGATAGCCGTTCCACAGCCCGCGTGATGCCGATGGTTAACGGAAAAGCATGGGAGTTTGAGGTTTTACTTGATCCGAACAGCGACCTAAAACGTGCGATGAATGTAAATATGATTCCCCATACTTTCCTGCTTAATGGCGAAGGCAAAATTGTGTCGCAGCATACCGCCTATTTCGAAGGTGCTGAGTTTGAGCTTTTTGACAAGGTGAAGAAAATTGCCGGAATTGAATAATTCAGAATACTGAAGATAAGAATCATGCGTAAACTTTGGATTGTATTATTCCTGTTAGCTTTCACTTCATTGGAAGCTCAGGATTTTCTCGACAAGGCTCAGATCAACGGGAGCTTTCAGGTTGACGGACAGTTTTATCAACCGGATGATGCGCTCGGCATTACCGATTCACTGATCGGAGGCCGCAAATTAGGGTTGAATGGTTTTGGAAATATCACCTATACCCTCGGAAAATTTTCGGCCGGGATGCGCTATGAGGCTTTCCTAACGCCGCTTGCAGGATTTGATCCTTTGCAGGAAGGCAACGGATTTCCTTATTTATGGGCAAGCTATCAAACCGATTTTGTGGGTGTAACAGTGGGTAATTTTTACGAACAGTTTGGTAATGGCCTTATTCTCCGTTCCTATGAGGAATGGACTTTAGGATATGATAACTCCCTCAATGGAATGCGCGTAATCCTTCGCCCTTCTGCGGGTATCACCATTAAGGGTGTTTATGGCACGCAACGCTATTTTTGGCAGCAATACGAAAACGGTAACCGCGGTATTGTGCGTGGGCTGGATGCCGAAGTGGATCTGAATCAAACCATTAAAGGTTGGGAATCAGCGGCAGTGCGTGTGTTCGTTGGTGCCAGTGGAGTGAGCAAATATCAAAAAGACAATGATCCTTTGTATAATCTACCCGAAAATGTGGGAGCCTGGGCCGGACGAGTAAACCTGAGCGCCGGTAAATTTAATTTTGCTACGGAATATGCCTACAAAATCAACGATCCTTCAGCCTTAAATAATTTTATCTATCACGAAGGGCAAGCAGTTTTGTCGTCGCTGTCCTATTCTCAGCCCGGACTTGGTGTGGTTTTACAGCTTAAAAGGGTGGATAACTTCAGTTATAAATCCGATCGCCGTGTGAATGGTAATGCTGTGGATATTAATTTTATTCCACCTATCAACCGCACCCATTCTTATAGCCTGGCAGCGCGCTATCCCTATGCCACGCAGCCAAATGGCGAAATGGGCTTACAGTTTCAGCTGAATTATAAAATTCCCAAAGGAACGGCTTTGGGAGGTAAATATGGAACCGGAATTGCTGTGAATTTCAGTCAGGTGAATGATATCGTTCGTAATCCGATAAATGATACTACTGCAGTAAATACTTCGGGAACATTAGGTTATACCTCGGATTTCTTTAAGGTATCGGATAGCGTCTTTTTCCGTGATTTCAATATCGAAATTGAGAAGAAAATCAACAGCAAATGGAAAGCTGTTATTCAATACATGAACCTGCACTACGACATTGCCACGATCGAAGGCCATGCCGGCGAGCCTGCCGTAAAAGCTCATATCGGTGTGCTTGATCTGACGCATAAGTTTAGCTCACGCAAAAGTTTAAGGATGGAGCTTCAGGGTCTTTTTACAGAACAGGATGAAGGCGACTGGGCAGCAGCCGTGCTCGAATATGCCATTGCACCCCGCTGGTTTTTTAATGTTGCTGATCAATATAATTACGGTCATCCTGAAGCTGACAAAAAAAATCATTACTACACGGTTTCCATGGGTTATCTCAAGGAATCCACACGCGTGGCACTTACTTACGGACGCCAGAGCGAAGGTGTAGTGTGTGTAGGTGGCGTTTGCAGGCAGGTTCCAGCATCCAGCGGACTCACAATTACTGTTTCAACGAATTTTTAAGCCATGATAGCAAAATCAATGAAAATAAAGCACTTTAGCCTGATATTGTTTGTTTTGATTGCAGGAATTTTTACTGCCTGCGACAAAATTGAACCTCCCTACACTACTCAAAACGGTGGAGGTGGCGGAGAGCCAGAAGAATTGGTTCAGAAAGTGCTTTTGGAAGACTATACAGGTCATAAATGTGTGAACTGTCCGGCTGCTGCAAAACTGGCAGGCGATCTCAAGGAAGTTTATGGTAATCAATTGATTATAATGGCAGTACATGCCGGATTCTTTGCCCGCCCCGAAGGTCCTCCATTCGATCTTGACCTACGAACAGCTATTGGAGATCAGTGGGATGCCTATTATAATGTGATCGGAAATCCACAGGGTTTGGTAAACAGAAAAATCTACAATGGTGCTGCACTTGTGCCACCCGCAGGATGGGGAGAGAAGGTGCAGGATATTATTACGAATAGCACTCCTCAGGCTTCTATTTCGCTTGAAACAACTTTCAACACCGATAATAGGAAACTGGATGTAGCAGTGAATTCAAAATTTCTGCGTGATTTCAGCGAGCAATATTACCTGCAGCTTGTTTTGGTTGAAGATAGCATTCGGGGTGCGCAAAGCAATAACAATTCATCCGTGGGTGATACACCTATTATCGAAGATTATTATCACCGTCATGTGTTGCGGCAAGATATCAATGGCCTTAATGGCGAAGCTGTTAATGGTGGCGAAGGCATTGTAGCTAATCAAGTTTATACCCACACTTATAGCCTCACGCTGAATGCAGCTTACAAAGCACAGCATTGCGCTGTGATTGCTTTTTTGTATCGTATTGCTGACAATGAGATTTTACAGGTTGAGGAAAAGCATATTGTGGAGTAGAAGGGTTAATCTTTAGAAGACCTTTTCAAAACATCAACGAATCAAATCAGAAAGTTTGGCCAAC
>Ga0100390_10000252_pt1 | contig 51013 bp, 41 predicted proteins | sample CryGeymeta201514_FD_81540 | JGI IMG/M metagenome (GOLD analysis project Ga0100390, IMG submission 81540) | Groundwater microbial communities from Crystal Geyser aquifers in Utah, USA - Crystal Geyser metaG 2015-14 | ecosystem: Environmental > Aquatic > Deep subsurface > Groundwater | place... | reverse complement strand
GTTCGCTGATTTTCGATGTGGTGGCCCGGGTTGCGGCCACAGGGCGTAACCCGGGGTTGTTCGCGCGGCCAGGTGGCAGCGCCGGCACCATCGACGCCGCGATCGGCGGGTGCCGGGGCTTGCGCCGGATCAAACCGGCACCGATATACAGGTACCATGATCGAATTGTCTGGTGATTGAGGCTGATATGCAGTTCAAGGATTACTACACGGTGCTGGGGGTCGAGCCGGGCGCGGGCGAGGCCGAAATCAAGACCGCGTATCGACGACTGGCGCGCAAATATCATCCCGATGTGAGCAAGGAAGCGGGTGCCGAGGAACGCTTCAAGTCGATCAATGAGGCGTACGAGGTGCTGCGCGACAGCGAAAAGCGCGGTCAATACGATCAACTGCGCGCACGTGGCTTCCGTCCGGGTGAGGACTTTCGTCCACCGCCGGGGTATCACGGTAGCGGTGCTCCGGAATACGGATTTGAACCGAGCGAAGGCGCCGGTTTCAGCGATTTCTTCGAGTCGCTGTTTGGCAGCCGGCAGCGTGCTTCACGCCCCGGGCCAAGCGATGCTGGCGGCGATTTGCAGGCGCGGCTGGCCATTGCGTTGGAATTGGCTTTTTCCGGCGGCAGCCAGCGTATCGATGTCAATGGCCGCACCCTGGAGGTGAAAATACCCGCCGGTGTGCGGCCGGGGCAGGTGATCCGGCTTGCCGGGCAGGGCCATCGCGGGCGGGTGCGCAATGGCGATCTGCGGCTGGCGATTGAGTACCGGGTGCATCCGGAGTTCGAGGTCGATGGCCGCAATATTCTGCATGTCGTGAGCGTTTCGCCGTGGGAGGCCGCATTGGGCACCACCCTGACGGTTTCCACGCTGGGTGGCCCGGTCGAGCTCAAGGTCCCGGCGGGCAGTGACGCCGGGCGCAAGCTGCGGCTGCGTGGGCGCGGCCTGCCGGGGACGCCGCCCGGCGATCAGATCATCGAGCTGGAAATTCGCACGCCGGAAGCCCGCAACGACGTTGAACGTGCTGCGTACCAGCAGTTTTCCCGCGCATTTGCAGATTTTGACCCGCGCGCGGATTGAGATTGCGCCGGGTAACCGTGGGGAACCCGGCGAAACCGTCGCGAGCGGCCCGAGTGCAAGGCGCACGGAGCGCAGGAACCGCAGTGTACATGCGGGTACATGAGGATTCCGAGCACCGCGCAACGCCGCAATCGGGTCGCGCAGTAGGTTTCAACAGGTTCCCCGTCAGCCCGGCAGCAAATCCGCAATCACCTTGACCAGAGCCGCTTCGTTGAACGGCTTGGTCAGGTAGGCCTTGGCGCCTTGTCGCAGGCCCCATACCTTGTCGGTTTCCTGGTCTTTGGTGGTTACCAGGACGATCGGGATGTGCGCTGTGGCCGGGTCCTTGGCGATCAGGCGGGTAGCCTGAAAACCATTGAGGTTCGGCATCACCACGTCCATCAAGATCAGGTCGGGCAATTCTTTTTTGGCGACTTCAACGCCAGCGGCACCGTCCTCTGCACCCAGTGCTTCGTGCCCGAGCTTCTCGATGATTCGCTTCATGCCCATCGCTTGCGACGGTGAATCATCAACAACCAATATACGTGCCATCTGGCAGCTCTCCTGAGTTCTGGGAATGATTGTAGCGGCGCCCGCGCCGATGTCCAGCCGTACGTGCTTAAGGTGAAACAACGCGAAGCGTTTCATTGCCGCCCTCCCCCGCTTGCGGGGGAGGGCGGGGTGGGGGAACGGCCATGGCGAATGGCCGTTGCATCATTCGCGGTGGCGATTCGCCATGACCGTTAGTGGCAGACCAGCGTGCGCCCGAATGAGCCGCCGGCAAGCATGTTGGCGAACACACTCGACAGGTCTTCAAGCCCCACTTCGCGGGTGCAGATGGTGTCCAGATGGGCCGGCTTCCAGTCGCTGGCGAGGTGCGCCCAGACCGCGTCGCGGTGCGGCCGGCCGGTGCCGGCGGAGGCGATGCCGAGCAAGGACACGCCGCGGATGATGAACGGCATCACGGTGGTTGCCAATGCCGCGCCACCGGCGAGGCCACAACTGGCGATGTTGCCGTAGGGCGATATCACGCGGGTCAGGCCGGCCAGCATCTCATCGCCGACATTGTCGATGGCGCCGGCCCACAATGGACTTTCCAGCGGTCGTTGGCCCCAGTGCAGATCGTGGCGCGAAACCACCTGTTTTGCACCGAGGCCGGTGAGGAAATCGAGTTGCTCGAACTTGCCGGTGATGGCGTGCGCGTCGTAACCGGCGCGGGTGAGAATATCGAGGGCGAGCATGCCCACCCCGCCGCTGGCACCGGTAACCACGATCGGGCCCATGGCTGGCGTCTGGCCGTTTTCCTGCATGCGCAGCAAGGCCAGCGCGGCGGTGAAGCCGGCGGTGCCGAGAATCATCGATTCACGCAGGCCCAGGCCAGCGGGCAACGGGATGACCCAGTTGGCATCGAGCCGGGCATACTCGGCGTAGCCACCATCGCGGATTTCCGACAGCCCGCAGCCAGTGCACAACACCGGGTCGCCCTCGCGAAAGCGCGGGTCGCTCGATGCCACTACATGGCCGGCAACATCGATGCCGCCCACCAGCGGGTACTGGCGCAGGATCGGTGCGGTGCCGCTGCCGGCCAGGGCATCCTTGTAGTTCACGCTGGAATATTCGGCGCGTATCACGACTTCGCCAGCGGCGAGATCATCCAGACCGATCGGCTCGATCAGCGCGCGATGGCCGTTGCTGTCGTTGTGAATGCGAAAGGCGCGGAAGGTGTTGGGGATGGTCATGGGGCTCACCTGTGGAAAGCCGGGGGTGGCATCAACGATTAGTCGGGCAGATCGCCGCAGGATGGGTAGAGCACAGCGAAACCCATCAACCACGCCATTGCAACTCGCTTGATGGGTTTCGCTGCGCTCTACCCATCCCACGCTGACCGTTGCGGATGGATTGCGTTCAATTGGCCTTGTGAATGGCGCGTTTGTCCACCGCCAGCGCGGCCTCGTGCACGGCCTCGCTGAGGGTGGGGTGGGCGTGCACGATGCGCGCGAGATCCTCGGCGGCGCCGTGGAACTCCATCGTCACCACCGCCTCGGCGATCAGTTCGGACACGTTTGGGCCGCACATGTGCACGCCGAGCACGCGGTCGGTTTCGGCATCGGCGATCACCTTGACCATGCCGGCGGTTTCGTTCATCGCCACCGCGCGGCCGATGGCTGCGAACGGGAACGTGCCGACGCGATAGTCGACGCCTTCGTCCTTGAGTTGCGCTTCGGTCTTGCCGACCCAGGCGATTTCCGGCTCGGTGTAAATCACCCACGGCACGGTGTCGAGGTCGACATGGCCGGGCAGGCCGGCGATCAGCTCGGCCACGGCGATGCCTTCCTCACTGGCCTTGTGCGCCAGCATCGGGCCGCGTACGCAGTCGCCAACCGCCCACACCCCTTCGACGCCCGTATGGTTGTGCTCATCGACCGCAATCTGGCCGCGCTCGGTCAGTGGCACGCCGCAGTCGTCGGCCAACAAGCCTTTGCTGGCCGCGCGACGGCCCACCGCCACCAGCAGTTTGTCGAACTGCGCCGTGTGCTCATCCTTGCCATCACTGTAGGTGACATGGACTACGTTTTTCTTCACCTCAACCGCGCTGACCTTGGCGCCGAGCTGGATGTCGAGGCCCTGCTTCTTGAACTCGCGCGCCGCGATTTTGGCAATGTCCGCGTCGGCGGCGGCCAGAAAATCCGGTAGCGCTTCCAGAATGGTGACCTCGCTGCCAAGGCGGCGCCAGACGCTGCCGAGCTCAAGCCCGATCACGCCGGCACCGATCACGCCAAGGCGCTTGGGCACCTTGTCGAAATCCAGCGCGCCGGCGTTATCGACCACGTGCTTGCCGTCGAACTTGGCGAATGGCAGTTCGATCGGCAGCGAGCCCGCCGCCAGAATCACGTTGCTGGCGCTGTACGACGTCTCGTTGCCGTCGTGATCCTTGACCGTGACCACGCGGCCCGCGTGCAAGGTACCAAAGCCCGGCAGATGGCTGACCTTGTTGGCCTTGAACAGGGAAGCAATGCCGCCGGTGAACTGCTTGACGATCTTGTCCTTGCGGCCAACCATCACCTCGACATCGATTTTGGCATTGCTGGCGCTGATGCCGTGATCCTTGAAGCTGTGTTGCAGATTATGGAACTGGCGCGATGAATCGAGCATCGCCTTGGACGGGATGCAGCCGATATTCAGGCAGGTGCCGCCCAGCGCCGGTTTGCCATCCTTGCCGATGAAGGCATCGACGCAGGCAGTGGACATGCCCAGTTGCGCCGCGCGAATGGCCGCCACGTAGCCACCGGGGCCGCCGCCGATGACGATCACATCGAAATGCTGCATCTCACTCATTGCCGATTCCTTGTTCGTGCATTCAGACATCAACGCGCCTGCTGCTTACAGGCCCAGCAGCATCCGGTGCGGGTTTTCCAGTTGATTCTTGATGTCGACCAGGAACAGCACCGCATCCTTGCCGTCGATGATGCGGTGATCGTAGCTGATCGCGATGTACATCATTGGCGCAGCGACGACCTGGCCGTTTTCGACCACGGCGCGTTCCTTGATTGCGTGCATGCCGAGGATGGCGGACTGTGGCGGATTCACGATCGGCGTCGAGAACAACGAACCGAAGGTGCCGCCGTTGGTGATGGTGAAGGTGCCGCCCTGCAGGTCGTCCATGGTCAGGCCGCCTTCGCGGGCCTTCTTCGCGTAGTCGGCGATGGCGCGTTCGATATCGGCAAAGCCCATACGCTCGGCATTGCGCAGCACCGGCGTCACCAGCCCCTTGTCGGTGGAAACCGCCACCGAGATGTCGGCATAGCCGTGATAGATCACGTCGTCGCCATCGACCGAGGCGTTGACCACCGGGTAACGTTGCAACGCATTGGCGGCAGCCTTGACGAAGAAACTCATGAAGCCGAGCTTGATGCCATGGGCAGCGGCAAACGCCTCGCCCTGCGTTTTGCGCATGGCCATCACGGCGGCCAGGTTGACCTCGTTGAACGAGGTCAGCATGGCGATCGAGTTCTTCGACAGCATCAGACGTTCGGCGATGCGCTTGCGGATGCGTGTCATCGGCACCCGCTCTTCGGGGCGCGCACCACCGCCCTTGACCACGCGCACCAGGTCTTCCTTGGTGACTTGGCCGCGGCGGCCGGTACCTTCGACCGCTTGGGCATCGATCCCGTGTTGCTCGGCGACACGGCGACCGGCCGGCGAGAGTTCAGCGTTGGCGGTCGATTTGGCTGCTGTGGCAGGTTTGTCGGCGGCCTTGGGCTCGGGCTTGGCCGCAGGCTTGGCTTCGGCAGCGGCGGCAGGCTTGGCTTCGGCAGCAGGTGCCGCGCCCTCTTCAATCACCGCAATGATCTCATCGCTGGTCACGGTATCGCCGCTCTGGCGCTTGATTTCCTTGAGTACTCCGTCCACCGGCGAGGGTACTTCCAAGACCACTTTGTCGGTTTCCAGATCGACCAGGTTCTCATCGCGCGTGACGCGATCGCCGGCCTTCTTGTGCCAACTGGCGATGGTGGCGTCGGCGACCGACTCGGGAAGAACGGGTACTTTTACTTCGATGCTCATGAACGATGTCCTTGCTCGGAAGGCGTGACTAGAGGCGGGGAAAGTCAGTCGGCGCTTTCGCCGTGATTGGGCGAGCCGGTGAGCGCATCTTCAACCAGCGCCGCCTGCTCGGCAACGTGGGTCTTGAAATGCCCCACCGCTGGTGCCGGCGAACGCGCTCGGCCGGCGTAGTGCAGCGCTTGCTCAGGTTGCAGGCAGGCGCGCAGATGGTGCTGAATCTGGTACCACGCGCCCTGGTTCATCGGCTCTTCCTGACACCAGACCAGATTGCTGGCTGCCGGGTAACGCTTGATCTGCTCGATGAGCAATGGCCGCGGGAACGGGTACAACTGCTCGACGCGGATGATGGCGACATCGCTGATGCCGCGTTTTTGTGCTTCTTCAATCAGATCAAAATACACCTTGCCCGAACACGCCACCACGCGCTTTACCTTTTTCGCGTTGCCGGCGGTGCTGTCGGCGATCACGGTTTGAAAACCGCCCTCGGCCAGTTCGGTCAGCGACGACACCGCCAGCTTGTGACGCAGCAACGACTTCGGGCTCATCACCACCAGCGGCTTGCGCGTGCTGCGTTTCATCTGCCGGCGCAGCAAATGGTAAATCTGGGCTGGCGTGGTCGGTACGCACACCTGCATGTTATCGAGCGCGGAAAGCTGCAAAAAGCGTTCCAGCCGCGCCGAGCTGTGCTCCGGGCCCTGGCCTTCGTAGCCGTGCGGCAACAGCAGCACCAGCCCGCACAGACGGCCCCATTTGGCTTCGCCGGAGCTGATGAACTGATCGATCACCACTTGCGCGCCGTTGGCGAAATCGCCGAACTGGCCTTCCCAGATCACCAGCGAGGCCGGGTCGGCGGTGCTGTAGCCGTACTCGAACGCCATCACCGCTTCTTCGGACAACAGCGAATCGATGATGGTAACGCGCGTGGGATCATCGACCAGGGTGCGCAGCGGCATCACCGTTTCGCCGGTTTCCTGATCGTGCAGCACGGCGTGGCGGTGGAAGAACGTGCCGCGCCCGGAATCCTGGCCGACCAGGCGCAGTTTCACGCCTTCGTCGATCAGGCTGGCATAGGCCAGATTTTCGGCAAAGCCCCAATCGCCTTCGAGCTTGCCAGCCGCCATCTGCTGACGATCGGCGTAGATCCTGGCCACGCGCGAGTGCAGTTTCAGCGTATCGGGCACACGGTTGATCTGCGTGGCCAAGGCGGTGAGCTTGGCGCGCGCAACGCGAGTGTCCACCGGTGTTGCCAAGGTGCCGTGCAGGTATGGGTGCCAGTCCACCGCCAGCGCGTCGGCGGCTGGCGGCGCCAAATCGACATCGATATCGCCGCGGTCGAGGCCGTCGCGTACCGCATCCATCATCGAGGGCGCCTCACCCGCGCCGAGCACGCCGGCGGTGAGCAGGCGTTCGGCATACAACTCGCGCGTTGTTGGCCGGCTGCGGATGTTGCGGTACATCAGCGGCTGGGTGGCGGCGGGTTCATCGGCCTCGTTGTGGCCATGGCGGCGGTAGCAGACCAGATCGATGACCACATCCTTGTGGAACTGCTGGCGGAAATCGAAGGCGAGCTGGGTACAGAACGTGACGGCTTCGGGGTCGTCGCCGTTGACGTGCAAGATCGGTGCGCCGACCATCTTGGCGACATCGGTGCAGTACAGGGTGGAACGGGCGTCGTCGGCTCGGCTGGTGGTGAATCCAACCTGGTTGTTGATGACGATATGCACCGTGCCGCCGACCTCAAAGCCGCGCGCCTGCGACATTTGCAGCAATTCCATGCCCACGCCCTGACCGGCGAATGCGGCATCGCCGTGAACCAGAACCGGCAGCACCTGGTCGCGTTGGGTGTCGTGGCGGCGGGCTTGCCGCGCGCGCACCGAGCCGGCAACCACCGGGTTGATGATCTCCAGATGTGATGGATTGAAGCCCAGAGCCAGGTGGATCTGGCCATCGCCGGTTTTCACGTCGGAGCTGAAACCCATGTGGTATTTCACGTCGCCGGTGTGGCTAGGGTCCTCGTGCTCGAACTTGCCCTCGAACTCGGCAAACAACATGTGCGGCGGTTTGCCCATGATGTTGATCAGCACGTTGAGTCGGCCGCGGTGGGCCATGCCGATCACCACCTCTTTCATCTTCGCCGTGCCAGCCCGCTGCACCAGGGTATCCACCAGCGGGATCAGGCTGTCGCCGCCTTCCAGCGAAAAACGCTTCTGGCCGACATACTTGGTGTGCAGGTAGCGCTCCAGCCCTTCGGTGGCACTGAGCTTGGCGAGGATGCGGCGTTGCTGATCGGCATTGAAAGCGAACTTCCCCGCTGCGCGCTCCAGACGCTCGTAAACCCAGCGCCGTTGCGGTGCGTCGGTGATGTGCATGAACTCGGCGCCGATGGTGCTGCTGTAGGTGGCTTTGAGGTGTGCCAGCAACGCCTTCAGCGGCATCCGTGCCGGGCCACCGAACACGCCGGTCTCGAACTCGCTGTTGAGGTCGGCGTCGGACAGCCCGTGAAACGGCAGGTCGAGATCGGGGGCGTCGCGTTTGGCCGCCATGCCCAGCGGATCGAGATCGGCGCGCAGGTGGCCGCGCGAACGATAGGCAGTGATCAGCTTGAGCGCACCTCCCTGTTTGCTGGATGCGGCATCGGCCACACCAATGCCGCGCGCTGCATCGGCGGCAGCACGCTGGATGCCGGCCAGCACCGATGAGTGCGGCACGTCGCCGGCTTCGCGGCCTTTGAGTGTGTCGAAATAGGTTTTCCAGGGGGTACCGACGCTGGCCGGATCAGCGAGGTAATCCTCGTACAGATCCTCGATGAAGCTGGCATTGCCACCGGAGATGAACGAGGTTTTCGCAAACTGTTTGATGAGGCTTTCCACGGCGATGGCCCGGGCCTTTGGGTTGGGGGTTCAAGCGGTTGATTTTATGTGAAATAAAATAAACGCCGCGCGTTTACGCGGCAGCGCAGCATTATAGCGGTTGTGCGCCCTGTGTTCACCGGGGGTTGATCCGATTGAGCAGCCCACTGTGACCGGCGACGCCGGCAAGGGTTCAATCCCGGACTCGGGACTCGGGACGACGAGCTGGCGCAGCGCATGTAGGTCGGATCAAGCGCCGCCAGGCGCGGATCCGACCTACATGCGCGGGATGCAAGCGTGCGGCGTTACCGCGCGGCTCCGGCGCAAGCGCCTTGAGCCGACCTACGACGCCAAAGAACGCTGCCGAAATCAGATCGCAAGCACGCGAAACTCGTTGCACAGCCGGCTGCGTTCCCATATCGGGTCGAACGTGTTGCCCAACTGGCGCGCGCGAGCTGGGGCGCAGACGCTGGCTTCGCCCTCGTAGCGTGAGCCCAGCGGCCGATGGTAGAAGCCGCCCTGGTCGCTGAACAGGTATGCGCCCGCATATTGCCGATCCACCGCCTCGTTCGGTGAGCGGAAGGCAAAGCGGCTGGGCAGGCGCTGCGCCAGCGTCAGCAGCGGATGGCCGGCCAGCACCACGTGCTCCGGATCGTGCACCAGCAAACGCACCTCGGCATGCGGATGGGCAATCGCGAAGCGGCGCAGTGCGGCCAGTACCTCGCTGTGCGCGAGCAATTCGGGGTCGAGATCGCGGCTGTAGATGCCCAGCCCGCTGCGTGCGCCGGCGATGAGCGCGCAGGTGGCTTCGATCGCCTGTGCCAGCGTCTCCACCGTGCGCGCCGGTGTGCTTGCCGGCCTGAGCGTTCGGGTGTGGGCGGTGGTCGCCAGCGGTTGCAGTGCCTTGCGCATGGCCTGGTGGCGGATGCCGGCTTCGATGAACGGCTCGCCACAAGCGACAAAACCGGCGCGTTGATAAAAGCCGATGGCATCGACCTGGGCGTGCAGACTGACCTCGGGCCAGCCGCGGCTGCGCGCGACGTCGATCAGGTGCTGCAACAACGCATTGCCGACGCCGCGCCCGCGCCATTCGCTGAGCACCGCCATACGGCCGATCTTGCGCTCCGGGGTGAGGCGGCCGGTAGCGATCGGCCGGTGCGCATTGTCGCGCGCCAGCACGTGGCTGCTGAGCGGATCCAGCGCGTCCCATTCTTCTTCGATGGGCACCTGCTGCTCGTGCACGAACACGGTTTCGCGCACCGCGCGCAAGGCGCTCAGGTCGCTGTGGTAATCGGCTGGGGTGATAAAGAAGTCGCTTTCGATCATGGCCGGGGGCGTGGTTTGCGTTGCAGTTGATACCAGCCGCGCGCCAGCAGTTGGCTCAACGCGGCATGGGCCTGTTTGTCGAGTGCGATAAATCCCGCCGCATCGATGCGCCGCGCAGCGGCCAGCGCGCTGGCGCTGCGGATGCCCATCGCCCAGCTTTCGCCAGCAATGAACAACCGACCACGGCGGCCCTCGCGGGCCCAGGCGCTGCGGGCAAACGGATGCCGAACCAGCGTGCGGCCTTCGCCGAGTAATTGCGCCAGCGATTCCGGGGTTTTCGGCTTGCCGCCGGCATCGGCCAGCGCGGCGCTGCGGTAGCGGGTGATGAACGTGCCAAACCAGTTGCTCAAGGTGCGCTCATCGAGCGATGCCAACGGCCCCAGGGCGCTGCGCAAACGCGCCATTGCCGCCGCGTCGATTTCAAAGCGATCCTTGGCCGGCAACAAATCCGGGTCGCGGTAGCGCTCGCTCTGTGCCATCGCCTCGGCCAGGTGCTCGGCCAGATCGCTGATCAGCTCGCCCGCGGCAGGCGCGCGCATGCCGACCGAAATGGTCAGGCAGGCATCCACCGCCTCGCCGTGGTGTGGCATCCCGGGCGGCAGATACAGCATGTCGCCGGGTTGCAGCAGCCACTCGGCGTTAGGCGTGAAGTGCTTGAGCAACTTGAGTTCGCAATCGCTGCGCAGGGTCGCATCGACGTCGGCACGGCTGTCGATCTGCCAGCGGCGGCAGCCCTGCGCCTGCAACAGAAACACGTCGTACTGATCGACATGCGGCCCGACCGAGCCGCCGGGTTCGGCGAAGCTGATCATGATGTCGTCGATCCGCCAGCGCGGCAAAAACGCGAACGCGTCGAGCAGCGCCGCCACATCGGTATCCCACTTGTCCACGTCCTGCACCAGCAGGCTGCAATCGCGCTCGGGCAGGCCGGAGAAATCGCTTTCGGCGAACGGCCCTGATTGCAGGTGCCAACGCGACTGCGTCGGGTCGTCGCTGGCGGCAAGGCGTTCGCGGCGCACGATGCGCGCCAGCGCGCTGGGCTCGCAGGCGATTCCGGCCAGTTCATCGGGCGAGATCGGCGACACAAAGCCGGCAAACGCATTGCGAATCAGCAACGGCCGGCGTTGCCAATAATGCGCGAGGAATTGCCTGGGCGACATGCCGAGTGGTGATCGGCCATGGGCATCGATTTCGATGGTGGGCGCGGATTTCATGCGCATAGTGTAGAACGGAGCCGGTAACGCCGGGGTGTTTCCCGGCACTGCGTGCCCCGGGTTTCGGCCTCGCCTCAACCCGGGCTGCCACGGCAATAACGTGGTGTTGGTGTAGCCCGGGTTGAAGGCCGCAGGCCGTAACCCGGGATTACACGGTGTTACAACTTCGCGGTGCCCCGGGTTGCGCCGGCACTGCGTGCCCCGGGTTGCGCCGCTTCGCGGCTATAACCCGGGCTACTTGGGGTATGGATCGGCTCAATCGGCTTTTTGCAGCGCCAGCAGCAAGCCGCGACAACTGCGCAGGCGTTCGCTGGCGGCGGGCAGATCCAGGCTGATGCGCAACTTGTCCGGCCCATCCATGCGGTAGTGACGCGGCTGCGATTGGAGCAGCCGGATCACGCTCATCGGGTCGACGTTGGGCTGGCTGTTGAACTCGATACGGCCACCGCGATCGCCCAGGTCGAGTTTGCGGATGCCCAGTGCGCTGGCGCCGAGCTTGAGTTCGGCGATCGCGAACAGATTTTTCGCCGGCTCGGGCAACAAACCGAAGCGATCGATCATCTCGACTTGCAGTTCACGCAACGCCTCGGCGTCGCGCGCACTGGCGATGCGTTTGTACAAGGTCAATCGGGTGTGTACATCGGGCAGGTAGTCATCTGGAATCAACGCCGGGACATGCAGTTCGATCTGCGCACCATGCGAATGGCTGGCGTCGAGGTCGGGGATCTGGCCGAGCTTGAGCGAACGCACCGCACGCTCCAGCAGTTCGGAATACAGCGAGAACCCGATCTCGGCGATCTGCCCGCTTTGTTCCTCGCCCAGCAGCTCGCCGGCGCCGCGGATTTCCAGATCATGGGTGGCGAGGGTGAAGCCGGCACCGAGTTCGTCGAGGTTGGCCAGCGCTTCCAGGCGTTTTTCGGCATCGCCGGTCATCGCCTTGCGATCGGGCACGATCAGATAGGCATAGGCGCGGTGGTGGCTACGCCCAACCCGGCCGCGCAACTGGTGCAATTGCGCCAGGCCAAAGCGGTCGGCGCGGTTGATGATGATGGTGTTGGCGCTCGGGATGTCGATGCCCGATTCGATGATGGTGGTACACACCAGCACATTGAAGCGCTGGCGGTGGAAGTCGAGCATGGCGGCTTCCAGCTCGCGTTCAGGCATCTGGCCGTGGGCAACGCGGATGCGCGCGTCGGGTACCAGTTCACCGAGTTCGCGCGCCATGCGCTCGATGCTGCTGACTTCGTTGTGCAGAAAATACACCTGGCCGCCGCGCGCCAGTTCACGCGCGAAGGCTTCGCGCAGTACGGCGGCATCCCAGGGGGCAATAAAGGTTTTCACTGCCAGCCGGTGCGCGGGCGCGGTGGCGATCAGGCTCAGTTCGCGCAGGCCGCTCATCGCCATGTTCAGGGTGCGCGGGATCGGGGTGGCAGTGAGCGTGAGCAGATGCACCTCGGCGCGCAGTGCCTTCAGGCGCTCTTTCTGGCGCACGCCAAAACGCTGCTCCTCATCGACGATCACCAGCCCGAGGTCGTGAAACGTGACGTCGTTCTGCAACAGTTTGTGGGTGCCAACCACGACATCGATGCCGCCACTGGCGAGTTGCTCCAGCGCAGCGCGGGTTTCCTTCGGCGATTTGAACCGCGACAACACCTCGACCCGGATCGGCCAATCGGCGAAACGGTCGCGGAAGTTGCGGTAATGCTGCTCAGCGAGCAGGGTCGTTGGTACCAGTACCGCCACCTGCTTGCCGGCGTTGGCGGCGACGAAGGCAGCGCGCAGCGCGACTTCGGTCTTGCCGAAGCCGACATCGCCGCAGACCACGCGATCCATCGGCGTCGGGCGGCCAAGTTCGGCAATCACCGCTTCGATGGCCGCCATCTGGTCCGCGGTTTCCTCGAACGCGAATCCGGCCGCGAACGGCTCGTACAAGGCGCGGTCGAGCGGCAACGCGAGGCCCTTGCGGGCCTGCCGGCGGGCCTGGATTTCCAGCAGTTCGGCGGCCACATCGCGCACTTTTTCAGCGGCCCGACGCTTGGCCTTTTCCCAGACTTCACCACCCAGTGCGTGCAACGGCGCCAGCTCAGGCGCGGCGCCGCTGTAGCGGCTGACCAGATGCAACTGCGCCACCGGCACGTACAGCTTGTCGCCCTTGGCGTACTGGATTTCCAGAAACTCGGCGAGCTGACCGCCGGCATCGAGTGTGGTCAGGCCCTGATAACGACCGACACCATGATCTTCATGCACGATCGGTGCACCGATGGCGATCTGCGTCAGGTCACGGATGATGCTGTCCGGGTCGCGACCGGCGCGTTTGCGGCGGCGCGGCTGCGCCGCGCGTTCGGGGTAGAACTGGCGCTCGGTGAGCACGGTAAGCGGCGGCTCGCTGAGCGCAAAGCCGTCATCGATCGCCGCCACGGTAATGGCCCAACGACTGTCGGTTTGCGCCGCGAACGCATGCCAGTCGGCCACGGTTTGCGGCTTGATGCCATCGCCGGCAAGCAACTCCAGCAGCGCTTCGCGGCGGCCGGCGGAATCGCTTGCCAGCAGCACGCGCCCCGGGTAGTTGCCGAGGAAGCTTTTCAGCGCGGCCGCTGGTTCGCCCTTCTGCGCCAGGGGCAGGCTCGGTGCCGGCTGCACGCCCAGACGATGTGCTTCGCCGTAGTGCGGGTGCGTTGGCGGGCACCACTCGATGCGAGGCATCGCATTGAGTCGCGTGCGCAAGGCCTGCGCGGCGAGGAACAGTTCGTCGGGCGGCAATACCGGCCGCTCCAGATCGTGCCGGCGCTGTTCGTAACGCTCGGCGGTTTGCGCCCAGAAACTTTCCGCCGCGTCCAACGCGTCACTGGCAAGCACGGCCAGGGTGTTGTCGCCGAGATAGTCGAACAGCGACTGGGTGCTGCCCTCAGCGAAAAACAGCGGCAGGTAATACTCGATGCCGGCGGGTGTGCCGCCCTGTTTCAGATCCTGGTACAGCGGGCAGCGCCGCGGGTCGATGGCGAAGCGCTCGCGCAGGCGGCTGCGCACGGCGCTGCACGCCGCGTCGTCGAGCGGAAACTCGCGCGCGGGCAGCAGGCTGATTTCATCGATCGGATGCAGCGAGCGCTGGCTCTCCGGGTCGAAGCTGCGGATCGATTCGACCTCGTCATCGAACAACTCGATGCGATACGGCTCCTCGGCACCCATGGCGTAGACATCGAGCAGCGCACCGCGCACCGCGAAATCGCCCGGATCGAGCACTTGCCCGACATTGCGGTAGCCAGCGGCTTCCAAACGGCGCTTTTCGGCATCCATGTCCAGGCGTTGGCCCTTGCGCACCAGCAGCGCGTTGCCGCCGATGAAGCGGGTCGGCGGTAGCCGCTGCATCAGCGTGCTGACCGGCACCACCAGCACGCCGCGCTGAATGCCGGGCAGACGGTACAGTGCGGCAATCCGTTGCGAGATGATGTCCGGATGCGGGCTGAACTGATCGTAGGGCAGGGTTTCCCAGTCCGGGAAATGCAGCACCGGCAGATCGCCTGCGAAAACCCGCAAATCCTGTTCCAGGGTGTGCGCGCCGTGGGTATCGCGAACCACCGCCAGCAGCAGCCCCTTGTGTTGCTGGGCGGCGCCGATCAGGGCCAGCGCTTGGGCGCTGATGCTGGCCGGCTGTTGCCAGCGCGCACGTTGTTGGCCAGCACGCGGTAGCGGTGGCAAGAGCAGGGATGATGTCGTCATGAGGGCGCGCAGTGTACCGCGAGGCGCAGGTGGTTGGCTCCCACAAGAGCGGCGCTGCCTGGCGCACAGGGTGCGCTCCGAGATTTCCCTGTAGACACTCCGTGCCAAGGCAATGCTGCTGTGGGAGCCGGCCTGCCGGCGAACAATGCCGCGAGAACCTTCGCGCGCAGGCGCGCTCCCACGACAGCGGTGACCGTCTCCTGTAGGCCACACCCTGTGGGTGACCGCAGCATCGTTGCTGGCTGGCGCGTGATCCTGGCGTCAGCGAAGGCGCAGGCGGATATGCACCATGTCGTCGGATGGGTCATGGCTGTCGCGCACGAAGCCCAGCTCTTGCGCCAGTTCCAGCATCGGATGATTGTCGCTCAACACATCGCCATGAATCTCGCGCAGTCGCTTGCGCCGACCCCATTGGATCAGACGGCACAGCAGGTGCCGGCCCAGCCCCTGACCGGCGAGAAAGTGCGACACCAAAATGGCGAACTCGGCACCCTTGACATCGTCAACCACCACCAGTCGCGCCACCGCTCCGACCAGCGCTACGCCAGGCGGCAACGGCTCGCTGGCGACCAGCACAAAATCTCGTCCCGGCTGCGGGTGACACAGCCGCTGGGCATAGTCGGCCGACATCTCCTTCATCGCGTAACCGTAGCGTTTACGGATTTCGTCCGGGTGCAACAAGGCAAAGCCGGCGCGGATTGGTTCGGCGTCGGCAGCGGTGATCGGGCGGATCCACAATTGGCGCTGATCGGGTAGCTGCACACGCTCGCACCACGCTCCGGGCATGGCGTTGCGCGCCAAGCGATATTTGTGTTTGGGCTTGAACATGGGGCTCATGCTGCCACGCGGGTTTGGTGAACACACTCTAATGTGTTCATGTGACGGCAGGCTTGCCGCATGGTCTACAATTTGCGCCCCTGCCCCGAGCACAACTTGCATGGCCGCAAAAGCCGATTCGACCCGCACGATTTTCTTCGCTTTGGGCGCCAATTTCGCCATTTTTCTCGCCAAGGGCATCGCGGCGCTGCTTTCCGGTTCGGGCGCGATGCTGGCCGAGGCGGTGCATTCGCTCGCCGACACCGGCAATCAGGGCTTGTTGTTGCTTGGCATGCACCGCGCCAAGCGGCCCCCGTCGCCGGATTATCCGCTCGGCTTCGGCAAGGAAATCTATTTCTGGTCGTTTCTGGTGGCCGTGCTGCTGTTCAGCGTCGGCGGCATGTTTTCGCTGTACGAGGGCCTGCACAAGCTCAGCGCGCCGGAACCCCTGAATCACCCGTGGATCGCGGTCGGAGTGCTGGTCTTTGCCATCATCGCCGAGTCGGCATCGCTGCGTGCCGCGTTGCACGAAGTGAACAAGGTGCGCGGCAGCAACAGCTTGTGGCACTGGTTCCGCGAGAGCCGGCAGGCGGAATTGGTGGTGGTGTTTGGTGAAGACCTGGCGGCGTTGCTGGGCCTGGCGTTTGCGCTGGTGGCTGTGCTGCTGACCATGGCAACCGGCAATCCGCTGTTCGATGCGATTGGCACCATGATGATCGGCGTGCTGCTGATCGTGATCGCGATATTCGTGGCGGTCGAGGTCAAGGGGCTGCTGATTGGTCAGGGTGTCGATCCGGCGCTGAAGGCACAAATCCACACATTTCTCGCTGGCCGCGCCGAGCTTGACGAGGTGTACAACGTGATTACCCTGCAATTGGGCGATGACGTGCTGGTGTCGATCAAGGCGAAGATGGCAGCGGTGCCGTCGGTACCCGACCTGATCGCCGCGATAAACACGCTGGAACGTGATCTGCGTGCGCAGTTTGTGCAGGTACGCTGGAGCTTCTTCGAGCCCGATGACGCGGCATAGCAGCGTTTGCGGCACCGCTCTGAAAGTAACGGTGAGCGAAACACTACACTAGGAGGTGCGCCATGTCCGAGAAGTTCAAGAGCTTCAGCGAGTTCTACCCGTACTACCTGTCCGAGCACAACAATCGCACGTGTCGCCGCCTGCATTACACCGGCAGCGCGCTGGTGCTGGGTGTGCTTGCCGCGGTCATCATGGGGCGGCTGGCGCCGATCGGGTTGTTGAGCATCCCGCTGATCGGTTATGGCTTCGCCTGGGTGGGGCACTTCGTGTTCGAAAAAAACCGCCCGGCCACGTTTACCTACCCGCTGTGGTCGCTGCTGGGCGACTGGGTGATGTTCAAGGACATGTTGATCGGGCGGATCCGGTTTTAGGGATGATCTTGACCGGCAAACCGCTCCGGGCCTCGGTGTTGTCGCCTTACTTGCGTTCGGGTGAGTAACACGTCCAGCCTGGGCTTTTCAGGCTCGCCGAGCGCGGCATCGCCGGACTCGGCTCCGCCGGATCAATCACTTGCGTAATTGATCCGCGTGCAGGCCATCCATGGTCTGGCAAAACTCTGACTTGAACAGATTTCCTCAGGCGAGCATCGAGCGCGCCAGCGCGGTCAGGTGCACTTCATCGGGGCCGTCGGCGATGCGCAGCGAGCGCGCACCAGCGTAGGCGCGCGCCAGAAAGCGATCCTGCGCCAGTCCCGCGCCACCGTGCATCTGGATCGCACGATCGATGACGGTGCAGGCCATGCGCGGGGCGACGATCTTGATCATGCCGATCAGATCCTTGGCGCCACGGTTGCCGACCCGGTCCAGTTCCGCTGCGGCGTGCAGGGTGAGCAGGCGCGCCTGCTCGATTTCGCAACGCGACAGTGCGATCGCTTCCTGCGCCATCCCATGACCGCCCAGTGGTCGGCCGAAGGCGGTACGGCTGCGGGCGCGTGCGAGCATCAGCTCCAGCGCGCGCTGTGCCAGACCGATCAGCCGCATGCAGTGGTGGATGCGGCCGGGGCCGAGCCGCGCCTGAGCGATGGCAAAGCCCGAGCCGGGTGTGCCGATCAGATTGCTGGCCGGTACCCGCACCTGCTCGAATGCCAGCTCGACATGGCCATAGGGCGCGTCGTCGTAGCCAAACACGGTAAGCGGCCTCACCACCCGCACGCCCGGCGTATCCATCGGCACCAGTACCATCGAATGGCGGCTGTGGCGCTCGTTATCGGGGTTGCTGACGCCCATCACGATCAGGATCGCGCAGCGCGGATCGCCAGCCCCGGTGGTCCACCATTTGCGGCCGTCAAGCACCAGCGCATCGCCGTCACGACGGATGCTCAGCGCGATGTTGGTGGCATCCGATGACGCCACGTCCGGTTCGGTCATCGCGAAACCGGAGCGGATTTCACCGGCCAGCAACGGCGCCAGCCAGCGCGATTTCTGTTCGGCGCTGGCGAACTGATGCAGCACTTCCATGTTGCCGGTATCGGGTGCGTTGCAGTTGAACAATTCCGGTGCGATCAGCGAGCGACCCATCCGCTCTGCCAGCGGCGCGTAACCGCGGTTGCTCAGGCCAGCGCCATGCTCAGGGTTGGGCAGGAACAGGTTCCACAGGCCGGCCGCACGCGCCTTGGTCTTGAGCTCTTCGATCAGCGGGCACACCTGCCAGCGTTTGTCTTGATCGGCATCCCAGGCCTCGATCGCGGCTTCGGCCGGATACACGTACTCCTGCATGAAGGCATCGACCTGCGTCAGCAGGTTTTGTGCGCGTTCGCTTTCACCGCTCATCACAGGCTCCCGAAGTCAAAAATAGGTCCACAACTCGCGCGCATCGGCCAGATGCGGCAGCGCATTCCAGCTGCCCATGCGCAGCCCATCGGGCAGCGCATGAAACTCGCACAGCGCGCTGTTGCGCAACGACAGGTTCAGTTCGATGGCGCGTTCATCGGCGGCGCCCAATGCTTGTTGCGCCAACTGCGAGATCACCCCGCCCGATGAGATCACCAGCACTTCCTGAAAGGCGGCCTGTTCGCTCAGCGTGGCAAAGGCACGCTGCGTGCGTTGCCGGAATGCCGCCCAGGTTTCCGTGTGCGCGTCGAGTGTTCCGGCAACCCATGCCCGCAGTGCCGCTTGCAACAACGCGAATACCTCGCGCGGTGTACCGCTGTTGCCGCCAGCCGTGGCGTGGATGCTGGGGTGATCGGGCTGTTGGTCGATGAACGCCGTGATGATCGCGCGATGGTCGAACTCGTTCAGGTCGGGGTCGATCCGTGCTGTTGGCAAGCGGCTGCCGCCGAGGGCAAACGCTTCCGCCAGGCCATCACAGGTTTCGCGGTGCCGGCGCATGCCGCCGCAAACGACCGTGACGAAGCGCATGTCATGGCGCGCCAACCACGCCCCCAGGCGCTGCGCTTGCGCATGCCCGTTGCCGGAAAGCTGGTCGTAATCGGCACTGCCGAACGACGCCTGTCCATGGCGAACCGCCAGCAATGTCATGGCGTGTGTGGCTCAGCGCGACACGAAGAACTGCTGCTGAAAGCTGGCACGCAGTGGGCTGTTGGCACCTTCGGCAGTGATGGTGATTTCAAAGGTGAGGGTTTCCTTGTCGGCAATCCGGGTTTCCCCGAGATAATAAACCGCTTCGCCCTCGCGCACTTCGCGCATGCGCAGTTCCTGGCGCTGGCCGTTGAGGTTGGTGGCCGCCGCAGTCACCACCGCAGGCACAGCCTTGTCTTCACCCGGCACGCCTTTGCGCACCGCGACATTGAGCAGCGCACGGCTGGCCGAACGGGTAATGCCGTACTGGTGCGCCACGTCAGCGGTGATGTTGGTGGTCGGCAATGCGTTGTAGTGCACGGTGATATCGCCCGTCTGGACCATGCTCTGGTGCTGCGCGTTGGCGCTGGGCATTGCGGCGAAGGCGAGCAACGACAGCGCGGCGATGCGAACGAAATGGTGGCTCGGTTGCATGGTTGGGATCCTCCTGGCGAAAGGTGTTTGGACGGCAGCGTTGGCATCATCGCGCTGGCGATGTGCTGCTGTCACCTGTTGGGTTTGCGTTTGTTCAGACTGACGCCGCTGCGGCAAGTTCAGCACCGCGTCGGGTGGCGGCGTCGATGGCGCGTGCGATCAGCGCGGCGAAACCATCACCCTGCATCTGCGTGATCGCGGCGTGGGTGGTGCCGCCGGGCGACGTCACGCGCTGGCGCAGGGTGGTTGCCGGCGCATCGGATTCCAGCAACATCCGCGCGGCGCCGAGAATGGTTTGATTGACCAGCGCACGCGCCGCATCCGCTGTCAGGCCTTGCGCCTGTGCCGCGGCCTGCCACGCCTCGGCGAGCAAAAACACATACGCCGGGCCGCTGCCGGATACCGCCGTCACCGCATCCATCAGCGCTTCATCTTCGATCGCGACGCTGATACCGACCGCGGCCAGCAACGCCATCACCTGGGCACGCGCGGCATCGCCGACTCTGGCGTTGGCGCACACGCCGGTGGCTCCGGCCCCGAGCAGTGCCGGCGTATTGGGCATGCAGCGCACGATCGCCTGCTCGCCACCGAGCCAGCCATCGATTTGCGTGCTGGTGATGCCGGCCGCAATCGAAACGATGGTCGGGCGCTGCGCCTGCGCCAGCGCACGCAGGCTGGCGCAGACGGTTGCCATGACCTGTGGCTTTACCGCCAGAACCCAGATTGCGGCGCCATCGGCTGCCGCTGTGTTGTCGGCATCGGCCTGAATGCCAAAGTCATGCGACAGGCTGGATCGAGATTCAGCATTGGGGTCGGCGGCGCGGATGGATGCGGCGGTGGTGCCGCGCGCCAGCAGGCCACCGATCAGGCTGCGTGCCATGTTGCCGCCGCCAATGAAGGCGATGATGGGGTCGTGGTGGAGTGGGGTGGTTTCGCGTTTGGTCATGGACGGCTCTTGGCGGTTGCGTGGTGCAAAGTGCGATATTCGCACGATAGCCAGCGCAGCGCTTGCCGTTCAGCACGAAGCAGTCCAGTGGTTGGGTGTTACCCGGCAATGCATCGCTTTTCCGGTTCATCCCAGCGCGCCATATCATCGTGCCGTGGTGGCTCTGGTAGCACGGGTTGAGGCGAAGCCGAAATCCGGGGCCCCGCACCCGTTCACCACGGCCGCGCGCAAAATCCCGGGTTACGGCCTGCGGCCTAACCCGGGCTACCACAACACGCGCAAACCGGCATCGCGGCACGGCAAAAACCCCCCGGTAGCCCGGGTTGAGGAAAGGCCGAAACCCGGGGCCCTCAACCGGTTCACTGCGATCACGGCGAAACCCGTGGCGTATCGCGTCGCCGACGACCGAAAGCCATCAATTCCGCGTTGCGCGCTATTCGCGCGGCCCGAACAAAGCCGTGCCGATACGCACCAGGTTGGCACCGTGGGCAATAGCCTGTTCGAAATCGCCGCTCATGCCCATCGACAAGGTGTCCACGCGCGGGTAGCTGTCACGGAGTTGGCAATACGCCTGCTGCATGCGGGAAAAGCTGATCGCGCGCTGTTGAGCATCGTGTTCGGGGTCGGGTATGGCCATCAGCCCGCGCAGGCACAGGCGGCTTTGACACGCAATACGTGCCGCCAGCGCTGCGATCTGCTCCGGCAGGCACCCCGATTTGCTGCGTTCGCCGTCGATATTGACCTGAATCAGCACGTTCAGCGGCGCCTGCGTGTCACTGCGATGGCGGGCGAGGGCGGCGATGACGCTGTCGCGATCGACGCTTTGCACCCAGTCAAAGCGCGTTGCCGCTTCGCGTGCCTTGTTGCTCTGCAAGTGGCCGATCAAATGCCACTCCAGCGCCAGGTCGCGCAACGCATCGTGCTTGGCGCTGGCTTCCTGCACATAGTTTTCACCAAACGCACGTTGCCCGGCGGCGGCAAGGGCGCGGATCGCAGTATCACTTTGGGTTTTGGACACCGCCAGCAGGCGGACACGATCGCGGCATCCGACGTTTTGCGTTGCCGTTGCGATACGCTGCAATACGCTGTTCAATCGCTGTTCCGGGCTAGACATTGGGGCGGATTTGACCTGTGCTGATTGCGGCTATACTGCAACGAATGAGGCACCCCATGATAGAGGCGAGGGAGATCGTACGTGGATATTGCCGAGCTGCTGGCATTTTCAGTAAAGAACAAGGCCTCCGACCTGCATTTGTCGGCCGGGTTGCCGCCGATGATCCGCGTCGATGGTGACGTTCGCCGGATCAACATTCCCGCGCTTGATCACAAGCAGGTGCACGCGCTGGTCTACGACATCATGTCGGACAAGGCGCGGCGCGACTACGAAGAGTTTCTGGAAGTCGATTTCTCGTTCGAAATACCGGGCCTGGCGCGCTTTCGCGTCAACGCTTTCAACCAAAATCGTGGCGCTGGCGCGGTGTTCCGTACCATTCCATCCGAGGTGTTGTCGCTCGATGATCTGGCCGCGCCCAAGGTGTTCCGCGAGTTGATCGAACAGCCACAGGGCCTGATTCTGGTGACCGGGCCGACCGGTTCGGGCAAGTCGACCACGCTGGCGGCGATGGTCGATCACATCAACAAAAAGGAGTTCGGCCATATCCTGACGGTTGAGGACCCGATCGAGTTCGTACACACCTCGCAAAAGTGCCTGATCAACCAACGCGAGGTACACCGCGACACCCACGGCTTCAATGAAGCGCTGCGCTCGGCCTTGCGCGAAGATCCCGATTACATTCTGGTCGGTGAGTTGCGCGATCTGGAAACCATCCGGCTGGCACTGACCGCCGCCGAAACCGGGCATCTGGTGTTCGGCACTTTGCATACCAGCTCCGCAGCCAAGACCATCGATCGCATCATCGACGTGTTCCCGGCCGGCGAAAAGCCGATGGTGCGCTCGATGTTGTCCGAGTCGCTGCGCGCGGTGGTGTCGCAGTCGCTGCTGAAGAAAGTCGGCGGCGGCCGCGTCGCGGCGCACGAGATCATGGTCGGCGTGCCGGCGATCCGCAACCTGATCCGTGAAGACAAGGTGGCGCAGATGTATTCCGCGATCCAGACTGGGCAGCAATATGGCATGCAGACCCTTGACCAGTGTTTGCAGGACATTGTCAAACGCGGCCTGATCACACGCCAGTCGGCGCGCGAGTACGCCAAGGACAAGCGGTTGTTCGATTGATGCCGGGGCTGGGGCTCGGAAAAGCCAGCGTAACAACACAGAAGCAAAGAGCGGATGTCCGCAAAAGACGCGAAGTACGCAAAGAACACAAAGAACACAAAGAACACAAACACGGATAAGGACTTTCCTTTGCGCACTTTGCGTGTTTCGCGGACCATTTGCTTTTCCCAAGCCCCGAGTCCGTAGGATGAGTAGAGCACAGCGAAACCCATCGGTCCCGGGTCCCGGCTTTATGGAGATAACGCCATGAGCAGCATCGACTTCACCTCTTATCTGAAATTGATGGCGCACAAAAAGGCGTCCGATCTGTTCGTTACCGCCGGTGTGCCGCCGTCGATGAAGGTCAACGGCAAGATCGCGCCGATCACGCAGAACCCTTTGACGCCGCAGCAGAGCCGCGATCTGGTGCTGAACGTGATGACCCCGGCGCAGCGTGAGGAGTTTGAGAAAACCCACGAGTGCAACTTTGCCATCGGCGTCTCGGGTGTCGGCCGTTTCCGCGTCAGTTGCTTCTATCAGCGCAACCAGGTCGGTATGGTGTTGCGCCGGATCGAGTCGCGCATCCCCACCATCGATGAGCTCAACCTGCCGCCGGTACTCAAGACGCTGGCGATGACCAAGCGCGGCATCGTGTTGTTCGTCGGCGCTACCGGCACCGGCAAATCGACCTCGCTGGCGGCGCTGATCGGTTACCGCAACCAGAACTCATCGGGCCATATCATCACGATCGAGGATCCGATCGAGTTCGTGCACAAGCACGAGGGCTGCATCATCACTCAGCGCGAAGTCGGTATCGATACCGACAGTTGGGAAGCGGCGCTGAAAAACACCCTGCGGCAGGCGCCGGACGTGATCATGATCGGTGAAATCCGCACCCGCGAGGGCATGGATCACGCGGTGGCATTCGCCGAGACCGGTCACCTGGTGCTGGCCACCCTGCACGCCAACAATGCCAACCAGGCGATGGATCGCATCATCAACTTCTTTACCGAAGATCGCCGCAACCAGTTATTGATGGATCTGTCGTTGAACCTCAAGGGCGTGGTCGCGCAGCAACTGGTGCCGACCCCCGACGGCAAGGCGCGGCGGGTGGCGATGGAGATTTTGCTGGGTACGCCGTTGGTGCAGGACTACATCCGCGACGGCGAGATCCACAAGCTCAAGGAGGTGATGAAGGAATCGACCAACCTCGGCATGAAGACCTTCGACCAAGCGTTGTTTGAACTGTACATGGCCGGTGAAATTTCCTACGAGGACGCGCTGCGCTACGCCGACAGCACCAACGAGGTGCGTCTGAAGATCAAGCTCAGTCAGGGTGGCGATGCGCACTCGCTGTCGCAGGGCATGGATGGCGTGGATCTGGTGGAGTCGAAGTAATTCCCGCGGCATTGCGGGCGTAGCCGGGCTGGTGCAGTGCTTCGTACTTGGCGGCACTTTCAGCGTAGTACCGCAAGCCCTTGGCAAGCGCAGCAACACCGGCATGGCGCTTGCGGCATGCTCCCTGCGGGCGGCCTTAGGGCTGGCCATCTGCGGTGTTGCGCTCGCTCATCAGGGAGCAAACCTGCCAGTGCTCGCGCGCCGTGCATCTGGCCGCCAGACGGCCGCTGAATGTGCCGACAGGCTGCTAGGCGATCAGGCGACCCGCGGTGTCACAACGCTGTGCCTCGCACCGCGTTTGCAAGCGGCCATGGCCGGGGCGGCGGTTTTTCGGCAGCGGCCGTGGTGGCCGCGATACAATAGGCCGGTGAATACCTCTGCTCCCGAAGTGTCGGGCTCGCTGCTCGGCCAGCTTTTGGTCGCCATGCCAGCCATGGACGACCCGCGCTTCGCGCGCGCCGTCGTGCTGCTGTGCCAGCACAACGACGACGGTGCAATGGGGCTGGTGGTCAATCGATTGTCGGAGTATCGGCTGAGTGAAATATTTGCGCAGATGCAGATCAGCGGGATTTCCGCGGGCGTTGCGGATCGGGCGGTACTGGCGGGTGGCCCGGTGCAGACCGACCGCGGCTTTGTGTTGCATGCCGGTACCCGCGATTGGGATTCGACGCTGCGTATCACGCCGTCGCTGGCGGTGAGTACCTCACGCGATGTCCTGGATACCATTGCCTCCGGCCAGGGCCCTGAGCGGTTTCTGCTGATGCTGGGGTTCGCGGGTTGGGGGCCTGGCCAGTTGGAATCGGAGTTGGCCGACAACGCCTGGCTCACCGTGCCGGCCGATGATGAACTGTTGTTTGATGTGCCGCTGGATATGCGCTGGCACACCGCCAATACCCGGCTTGGCGTCGATCCGGGACAATTGGCCGGTTATGCCGGGCACGCCTGATGGCGTCGGGCACACGGCCGTCGGCGGTGATGCAATCGGCGTGCGTGCTGGGTTTTGATGTCGGCAGCCGGCGCATCGGGGTGGCGGTGGGCAGTGCATTGACCGCCGGCGCACGCGAATTGGCGGTGGTCGATGTGCGGCAAGGCGTGGTGGACTGGGCTCGCGTTGCGCAGTTGCTGCGGGAATGGCAACCGGCGCAATTGCTGGTTGGCGACCCGCGCACGCTGGATGGCGGCGATCAACCGGCACGTCAGGCGGCGCTGCGCTTTGCCGAGGAAGCGTTGCGACGCTTTGCGCTGCCGGTGCACCTGGTCGATGAGCGCCGCAGTTCGCTGGAAGCTGCCGCCCGCTTCGCCCATGCGCGTGCCGCCGGTGTGCGTCGCCGCCGTGATGCGGCCATGCTCGATGCGATGGCGGCAGTGATCATCATCGAGCGCTGGCTGGACAATCCCGAACAAGCACAGGCTGTGGAGTTGCCATGAGTTACCCCTGGCTGCGCGGCGATGGCCGTTTGCGCCACCTGATCACGCTCGATGGCATGCCGGTTGCGATGCTGCAGCGTCTGCTCAACAGCGCGCAGGCGATGCTTGCACACGCCCACGGCGGCCTGGCGTTGCGTGAGCGGCTGTCGGGTGCAACCTTGTGCTCGCTGTTTTTCGAGCCGTCGACGCGAACCCGGTCCAGCTTCCAATTGGCCGCCACCCGCCTGGGCATGGACGTGCTCAATTTCGATGTCGCCACCTCGTCGGTCGGCAAGGGTGAATCGGATCGCGACACGCTGGCGACGTTGCAGGCGATGGGGGTCGACGCATTTGCGGTGCGCCACAGCCGTGATGGTGCGGTTGCGGAACTGGCCGCCGCCGCTACCGCGGGAACGGTGCTGATCAATGCTGGCGATGGCCGCAACGCGCACCCCAGCCAGGGCTTGCTTGACATGCTGACCGTGCGCCAGGCGAAAGGCGATGACTTTTCCCGATTGCGCATCGTGATTTGCGGCGACGTTCGGCACTCGCGGGTGGCGCGCTCGGACATCCACGCGTTACGGGCACTGGGCGCGGGCGAGATCCGCGTCTGTGGCCCGGCAAACCTGTTGCCCGACGCAGACGTGCTGGCCGGTTGCCGGGTCCATGACAACTTCGATACGGCAATCGCCGATGTCGATGCGGTGATTATGCTGCGCCTGCAACGCGAACGCATGCACGAGGGGCTGGTGCCCTCGCTGGATGGCTATTTTCGCGCGTTCGGGCTGAGCCCGGAACGTCTGCGCCGGGCGGCGCCAGACGCGGTGGTGCTGCATCCGGGGCCGATCAACCGCGGCATCGAGATCGATCCTGCGGTGGCCGATGGCCCGCAATCGCGGATATTGCACCAGGTGGCGAACGGCGTTGCCGTGCGCATGGCGGTGTTATCGGAGTTGCTTGAACAATAAGAGCATTGGGTCCGCCAAGGACGCCAATTGCGCAAAGGAAAGCACGACGGGCCAGTAGAAGGATGGGTAGTAGCCGTTCTCGCCCATCCGGCAACTGCTCCTGCGTCGCCTAAAGCGCCTCCTTTTGGTGCTCTCGGCAATTGCTCCTGCATGGCTCTGCCTCCTCCATCCATGGAGTCGTACCTTCGGCATGATCCACACGGACGTGGGGAATGCGGATTTTGCATGGAAAAAAATATCTGCCCATGCCGTCGCCATGTGCTGCGCGGCACTCGGACATCCCTGCCCATCGCGCGACGAAACCCATAGCCGCCCACCCAGCGCTGTTATTCGCACCTTTTGCGTCTGTTGCGGAGCAGTTGCTTTTCCGCAGTCCCCAGTTGCGCTCTACCCATCGTGCGGCAACTACGGCGAGCGTTAGGTTGCCGAGATATCCCCGCTCATTGCGTTAGCCCACGGAAGCTGCCCGCCTCGAATTGCCAAGTGCGGGTGATATGCAGCAACTCGATGTGGTCGCGCGTTTCCGGCAGCGGCGGAAACGGCTCCGCCAGGCGTACGATGCGCACCGCTGATTGATCGAGCAGGGCAATGCCGCTCGATTCCACCACCGTAATGGCCTGCACGGTGCCGTCGCGGCGCACCGACACCGTCAGCACCAGGCGGCCGTGCAGGCGGCGTTGCCTGGCCTGTTCCGGGTAGTTCAGGTTGCCGATCCGTTGCACGCGATTGACCCAGACGCGCATGTACGGTGCCCAGGCGTATTCGCGGGTACTGGCGGTGATCCGTTTTTCGTTGGGGCGGCGTGCGTAGGCTACGGTCTGCTGCTCCACTTCTGCGGCCAGCCGCGCCATTTCGACCTGACGCTCGATCCACTCCGGCCCCAGTGCCAGTAGCGGGTTGCGTTCGGGCGGGGTGTCTTCCGGGCTGGCCACACTGCGCTCGCCGTGTGTGGTGCTCAGCACCCGATTGCTGGGCGGTGGTTGCGGTGCCGGCGCTTGCGCCTGCAACGGCTGGCGTGCAACGCCGGGCTGTTCGCGGACCACGCTGCCGAGCTGTGGCTCACGCGGTCGTTCGGCCTGCTCGGCGTCACCACCGCCGCGCTGACTGGCCTGCGCCAGGAAGTCGGCACGCTCCGGCGCCTGCTCGCTGCGGGTCTCGGTCAGCATCACATCCAGGGTGGGTTGCACGCCCGCCGGGTCGTCACGCGCAAAGCCGATGCCAAGCAAGATCACGCCATGCGCGACCAGCGACAGCGCCAGGGTCGCGCTCAGGCGATCACCAGGCCCTGCTTGCCTGTGGATCAGGGTGTCAATGGCGGGCTTGGAGGCGGGCGTGGATGGCATCAAACAACTGTCCGGCAATGTTCAAGTCAAATTGGGCGTCCAGTTCGCGGATACAGGTCGGGCTGGTGACGTTGATCTCGGTCAGGCGGTCGCCGATGATGTCGAGGCCCACGAAGATCATGCCGCGGCGGCGCATTTCCGGGCCGACGATGGCCGCTATCCGGCGGTCGTCAGCACTTAGCGGCCGCCCTTCGCCGCGGCCGCCGGCAGCAAGGTTGCCGCGAAACTCGTGGCCTTGCGGGATGCGGGCGAGGCAATACGGTACCGGCTCGCCATCGATCAGCAGTACGCGCTTGTCGCCGTCGCGAATGGCGGGCAGGTAGGCCTGCGCCATCGCCAATTGGCCGTGTCCGGTCAGTGCCTCAAGGATCACATTGAGGTTGTCCTCATCGGCGCGGACACGAAAGATCGATTGCCCACCCATGCCATCGAGCGGCTTGAGCACGCAATCACGGTGGCTGTGGATGAAAGCCCGCAGTTGTTCGCGGTCACGGCTCACCCGTGTTGGCGGACACAGATCGGGGAACAGCAGTGCCGCCAGCTTTTCGTTCAGATCACGCAGCCCGGACGGCTCGTTGACCACCAGCGACCCTTGCGCCTGGGCCAGCGAGAGGATCTGAGTGTCGTGAATGAAGTTGCCATCGACCGGCGGGTCCTTGCGCATCAGAATCACCGGTACTTCAGCGAGCGCGCGCTGCTGCCAGGGCCCCAGATCGTAGTAGTGGCCGGCATCCTCGCGCACCGTCACCGCAGCCAGCTTGGCCATGGCGACGCCCTGGCTGACCGAGAGCCCCCCTGGGCTGACATAAAACAGACGGTGGCCGCGGCGCTGCGCTTCCAGCATCATGGCAAAGGTGGAGTCCTTGCCGATCTTGATGGCTGCAATCGGGTCCATAACGACAGCAACATCACATGGCATGGCGGTCTCCAGGTTCAGGCGGTTGTGCTGCCGGGCTTGCGGTTGCAGGCATCGCGGTAGTGGTCGATAGGCGACGTGCCTGTGCCGGGCCAGGCGACTGCTCAAGGTGCTGCCAAGCAAGACGCACTGCACCAAGCCGGCAAAGCGCGTATCGTAACAGGCCCAGTGCCTGCACCGCTGCCGTGGCACGCAGTGCTTGACAGACGCGGGTGCGATTGCGATATAAGCTAGGCGTACGTGCGCGCTTGGCGCGCTGCCGAGTCCAGATGGGTGTGTTCCATGCGGGGAATTCGATGAACGATGCAACACAGTCCGGTAGCTTCGCTGGGCTTCGGGTCATGGTGATCGATGACTCCAAGACCATTCGCCGCACCGCCGAGACCCTGCTGAAAAAGGAGGGATGCGAGGTGGTGACTGCGAACGATGGCTTCGAGGCGTTGGCGAAGATTGCCGACCAGCAGCCTCAAGTTATCTTCGTTGACATCATGATGCCGCGCCTCGATGGCTATCAAACCTGCGCCCTGATCAAGAACAATCAGATGTTTCGCGGCACACCGGTGATCATGTTGTCGTCCAAGGATGGCTTGTTCGACAAGGCGCGTGGCCGTATCGTCGGCTCCGAGCAATACCTGACCAAGCCGTTTACCCGCGATGAGTTGCTTGGCGCCATCCGCCGATTCATACCGGGCACATGAGCCGGTACACGCTTGTTGCCACACGCCAGATTGCCAAGGGGGGTTAGATGGCTCGTATTCTGATCATTGAGGATTCACCGACCGATACCCGGGTATTCACCACGCTGCTCGAAAAGAACGGGCATCAGGTGATCGCTGCGGGCAGTGCCGAAGATGGTATCGCAGCCGCCCGGAAGGACAAACCCGACCTGGTGCTGATGGATGTCATTTTGCCCGGGATGAATGGTTTTCAGGCGACGCGCGCGTTGACGCGCGACCCCGAGACCGCGAACATTCCGATCATCATTGTCAGCACCAAGGGGATGGAGACGGATCGCGTCTGGGGGCTGCGCCAGGGCGCACGCGATTACATCGTCAAGCCACCCAACGAACGCGACCTGATCGATCGTATCGCAACCCTGCTGGGGGCTGGCTGACGCACTTATGCAAACCACGCAAACCTCGGTAGACCCGTTTGCCGTGCTGCTCGATTATGAGCAGCGCAGCCTCGCGCATGAGCCTGGTCGCCCGGAACAGGTCGATGCGGCAGGGCATTGGCGCGGGGTCGGGTTCCGGCTTGGGCAGCGCCGTCTTGTGGTCGGTTTCGACGAGGTCGTTGAGATCATTCCGTTGCCCCCCGCAACCCCGGTGCCGGGCGCCGCGCCATGGATGTTGGGTGTCGCCAATGTGCGTGGCACGTTGTTGCCGATCGTCGATTTGAAGCAGTTCATGGAAGGTGAGCGCACTGCGCTGCACGAGTCGACACGGGTTCTGGTGGTGCGTCAGGCCGGTGGCAACGTGGCTGTGTTGATCGACGAGATGTATGGTCAACGCACATTCAACGATGATGACGCCATCGCCAGCGATGACGTCGAGGCCAGCCGCTTCGAAGGGTTCATCAAGCAAAGCTACTGTGTCAATGAGCTGGTCTGGGGGGTGTTCGACATGGCCTTGCTTACCCGCACTCCCGAATTCCGTCAGGCTGCCGCGTGAGGGTCTGTACCATGAATCAACAACGCAATGAGGTTCAATCATGAGCACTGCATCAGGCGCACAGGCGGGCAAGGGGCGCGGCGCGCTGACCAATTTATTCAGTTTTGTGCTCGTGTTGGCGATCGCCGCCTTCTTCCTCAACTTCTACTTCGGCAACCAACGAAATGCCGAAGAGAACAAGGCGCGCGAATACATCGCCGAAATCCAGGTGCTCTCGCAGCAGATTGCGAAGTTCTCGGCAGAAGCCGTTTCCGGCGGTTTCGAGGCGTTTGCCGAGCTCAAATCGACGCGTGGACGCATCGAAACCCTGGTGCGCAACCTGCAAACCGGTAACGCCGACGACAACGTCCCTGCCTATCAGGGGCAACCGGGTGTCGGCGATGCGTTGCAAAAACTGGTCGATACCTGGGCGCCGGTAAACAGTAGCGCGCAGCGCATTTCCGAGCGCGAGGAATTGGTGCTTGGCCTGGCCGACACGGCCGCCGAGTTCTCCAGCCGGGTGCCGCAATTGCAGGCCAAGATGGATGAAGTGGTGCGCCAGATGATGGACACCGGATCATCCAGCTCGCAGGTCTACATCGCCATGCGGCAATTGCTGCTGGCCGATCGCATGTTGCGCCGCGTTACCGTGATCTTGCAGGGCGGCGCCGGCGCGGTGTCCGCTGCCGACGCGTTCTCGCGCGACGCGCAGGGCTTTGCGCAGGTCATGGCAGGTCTGGAGCGGGGCAATGCCGAATTGGGCCTGCGTCGGCTGGAAAGTGGCGCCGCGCAGCGGGCATTGTCCGAATTGTCGGCGCTGTACACCGACGTGCAGAAGGATGTCGACAGTATTCTGGAATCGTCTACCGATCTGTTTGAGGTCAAGGAGGCATCCGGGCAGATCTTCCAGGATTCCGCGTTGATGCTCGATGCCGCACGAAATCTGAACACCGCGTTCAACACCCTGCCCAACACGCGCTTGTTCCCGGGCTTGCTGGTGGGCGTGATCGCGGGCATCGCGGCTGCGATCGGTCTGGCCGGCCTGTTGTTTGCCCTCTGGCGTGAGCAGAACAACCGCCTGCGCGATCAACAGGAACACAACCAGCGCAACCAAGAGTCGATCTTGCGCCTGCTCGATGAAATGGGCTCGCTCGCGGAAGGCGATCTGACGGTCAAGGCGACGGTTACCGAGGAAATCACCGGTGCCATCGCCGACTCGATCAATTTCGCGGTCGAGGCGCTGCGCAGCCTGGTGCAAACGATCAACGAGACCGCCGTGCAGGTGGCTGCTGCGGCGCAGGAGACGCAGGCAACGGCGATGCATCTGGCCGAAGCGGCGGAACATCAAGCGCAGCAAATCAGCTCGGCATCGTCGAAGATTCAGGAAATCGCGGTATCGATCGACGAGGTGTCGCGCAACTCCGCCGAGTCGGCCGACGTGGCGCAGCGCTCGGTGCAGATTGCCGCCAAGGGCGCGGATGTGGTGCGCCAGACGATTCAGGGCATGGACTCGATTCGTGACCAGATTCAGGAGACGTCCAAGCGCATCAAGCGGCTGGGTGAAAGCTCGCAGGAAATCGGCTCGATCGTTGAACTGATCAACGACATTTCCGAGCAGACCAACATTCTGGCGCTCAATGCCGCGATTCAGGCGGCCTCAGCCGGTGAGGCGGGCCGAGGCTTCGCGGTGGTGGCCGATGAAGTGCAGCGGCTCGCGGAACGCGCCTCCAACGCGACCAAGCGCATCGAAACACTGGTGCAGACAATTCAGTCCGATACCAACGAGGCGGTCAGTTCGATGGAACAGACCACCGCCGAAGTGGTCGCCGGCGCCCGTTTGGCCGAGGATGCCGGCCTGGCGCTGGGCGAGATTGAAAAGGTCTCCACCGACTTGGCGGATTTGATCAACAGCATCTCATCAGCCGCGAGCCAGCAGTCGGCTGCAGCGACCAACATCACCTCGACGATGAGCGTGATTCAGGAGATCACCTCGCAAACGTCGCACGGCGCAAGTCAAACGGCGGAATCGATTGGCAACCTGGCGCAACTGGCGGCCGATTTGCGTCGTTCGGTGGCTGACTTCAAGTTGCCCGGTTGAGCAGGTTGACCGGGAATGGCAAGGCGATGGCGCGCAGATCAGGTTGCACGAGGGTGTCGTGGCGATGATGCACGGCGATTGATAGCCGGCTTGCAGCACGCGACACACTCTCCTTTCAAGGGCGAGACCCGGGCATGAGGCTGCAAGAAGACATCAATTTCACCACGCTCAACTGGGTCAAGCCCGAGCTGGATGAGACGTTGCGCCAGGCACGATACGCGATCGAGGCCTTCGTCGACGACTCCAGCGACGCCAGCCAGATGCGCGCTTGCGCCGCCTACCTGCATCAGGTGCATGGCACTTTGCGGATGGTGGAGCTGTACGGTGCCGCGATGGTCGCCGAAGAGATGGAGCAATTGGCGCTGTCGCTGCTGGAGAGCAAGGTCGACGAGCGCGACGAGGCATTTACCGTGCTGATGCGCGGTATCGTGCAACTGCCCGATTACCTTGAGCGCCTGCAATCGGGGCTGAAGGATATCCCGGTGGTGCTGTTGCCGTTGCTCAACGAATTGCGTGCCGCGCGTGGCGAACGTGGTCTGTCCGAGGCGGTGTTGTTCTCGCCGGATCTTTCCCGGCCACTGCCGGCTGCGGTCGCGGGCCCCGCCACCGAACTGCCGCAGGAGCAGGTGCGCGCGCGCGCCGAAACGTTGCGGTCGCGTTTTCAGGCCTCATTGCTGCGTTGGCTCCGCGACGAAGGCAACCCGCAACTGATCGCCGCATTGACGCAAGTCTGCGATTCCCTGGTGGCGATGACGCGATCAGAACATGCGCGTCGCCTATTCTGGGTTGCCGGTGGCACGCTGGAGGCACTGCAGGCGGGTGCGTTTGAGGCGTCCAAGCCGCTCAAACGCTCGCTGGCGCGCGTCGAGCGTGAGATCAAGCGGCTTGCCGATGCCGGTGATGCGGCGTTTTCCAAAGACCCGCCACTGGAACTGACCCGCCAGTTGCTCTACTTCGTCGCGCATGCGCCCACCGACTATGGCCGCATTCGTGAGATGCGCGATGTGTTTGGGCTTCAGGCCGACCTGCCGACCGAAGCGGAAATTGCCCACGCCAAGGGCAGCATGACCGGTCACAACCGGGCATTGCTCGATACCGTATGTGGCGCGATCAAAGAGGATTTGTTGCGCGTCAAGGACATGCTTGACCTGCACATGCGCTCGCCCGGTAACCCGGTATCGGCGTTGAACGCGCAGGCGGACGTGCTTGATCGTGTTGCCGACACCCTGGGCATGCTGGGTCTGGGCGTGCCGCGACGTGTGGTACAGGAGCAAAGTCAGGCCATCGCCGAAGTGGTTGGCGGCAATCGCCCGGCCGACGAAGCTACCCTGCTCGATATCGCCGGCGCCCTGCTGTACGTCGAAGCATCGCTCGACGATCAGGTTTCGCGCCTGGGCCAGGTGTCGGTGGACGTGGGCGCCGGCAACGATCGTCCGCTGCCGGGCAACGAAGCCAAGCTGCTGCTGGATGCCGTGGTCAAGGAGGCGATTGCCAACTTCGCGCAAGCCCGACAGTCGTTTGTGGCGTTCATTGAAACCAATTGGGACAGTGCACAACTGGGCGATGTACCGCGCCTGCTCGATGAGGTGGCCGGCGCCTTGCGCATCCTCGAGTTGAGCGATGTCGCGCAGTTGATGACCGCGGTTGGTCGATTTACCCAGTGCGAGTTGATTGCATTGCGGCGCGTCCCTGATGCCACGCAGATCGATACGTTTGCCGATGCGGTTGCGGCGCTTGAATACTTTCTTGAAGCCCTGCGCGATCATCGGCCGGGGCGCGATGCCATTCTTGAGCACGCGCGGCAAGGCATGGAGCGGCTGGGCTACTGGCCGCTGCCGGCACAGGTGCCGGGCCAACTACCAGAAGCCGCCGCCCCCGAGCAACGGGCCGATCTCCCGGCTGCGGTGGATGTCGACGATCAAGCCGTTGCTGCGCCACCGCCATCGACTGCGCTGGATGCAACGCCAGCGGTCGATGACGCGCTGGCCAATGCCGCGATTGCCGAGCAAACCCACGAGCCGGTTTCCGATCGGCCAACGGTGCCGGTAGCACAGGTTGTTGCGGCAACAACGGGCGCAAGCACGCTGGCGGGCTTCGAAACGGCAACCGATGATATCGACGACGAGATTCGCGAGGTGTTCCTCGAAGAGTTTCAGGAGGAAGTCCAGAACCTCGAGCAGACCTTGCCGGCATGGCGTGCCAATCCCGAAGCGCTGGATGTATTGCGCTCGATTCGACGGGTGTTCCATACGCTCAAGGGCAGTGGCCGCCTGGTGGGCGCGCTGTCGCTCGGTGAGTTCGCCTGGCGTGTCGAGAATATGCTGAACCGCGTGCTGGAAGGCTCGCGCGAGGCGTCGCCGGCAGTGATGGCATTGCTTGATGCCGCTTGCCACGCATTGCCGCACATGCATGAGGCGCTGCGCACCGGTTCGTCTGCAGTGGCCGTCGATATCGAGGCGATCAAAGCGGTGGCCGATCGCATTGCCGCTGGTGAGGAGGCTTGGCTGCAAGCGCCGGCCGGCGACTCGGTGGTGGCAACCGATGCCAGCGTGGTAGCCACGACAGCGGACGACTTGCCGTACGCGGCGGGTGTGCAGGCAGATATCGACGCGTCTGCGGCGGTGGCACATGCGGCTGACATCACGGCGGCTGCCGATGCCGTCGACGGGGCGGCACGGGTGGCGGCGCAACCGATCGATGCGGTGTTGTTCGAGATACTCAAGACCGAAGTCGCTGGTCACGTCGCTACCATTGAAGAGTGGCTGACAGCGGCCGGTGGCCGCGGTTTTGCCGCCACCGATCCGTTGCTGCGCGCGATGCACACGATCAGTGGTGCGTTTGCGATGACAGAAGTCCCGGCGATCACCGAAGTAACCGGGCCAATGGAGTCGTACATCAAGCGTCTGCTGGCGCACAAACGTATCGCCAGTGCTCAGGGCACTGCGCTGATCGCACAAAGTGTGGCGGCGATACGCGCGGTGATGCTGGCACTGGAGACGCCGGAAAACGGGGTTCCGGATTGTTCGCAACTTGCCGAGCAGGTGCGGGCCGAGCGCGACACACTGCCCGAGCCGACCTCGCCCACGGTGGAATCGCATGGGTTTGGGCTCGATGACGAGTTCGACAGCACAGCATCGCTGGTTGCCGTCAAGCTCGATGCGCCCGACACCAGTGCGCTGCCGTCGTTCGCAGAGTTTGACGCGGGGCAGAGCAGCGCCATCGCTGAAGCCGCTGCTGCGCAAGCCGAAGCTGCGCAAGCCGAAGCTGCGCAAGCCGAAGCTGCGCAAGCCGCTGCCGCTGAAGCCGCTGCTGCGCAAGCCGCTGCCGCTGAAGCCGCTGCTGCGCAAGCCGAAGCTGCGCAAGCCGAAGCTGCGCAAGCCGAAGCTGCGCAAACCGAAGCTGCGCAAGCCGCTGCCGCTGAAGCCGCTGCTGCACAAGCCGCTGCCGCTGAAGCCGCTGCCGCTGAAGCCGCTGCTGCACAAGCCGCTGCCGCTGAATCCGAAGCTGCGCAAACCGAAGCTGCGCAAGCCGCTGCCGCTGCCGCCGAAGCCGCTGCTGCGCAAGCCGCTGAAGCCGCTGAAGCCGCTGCCGCCGAAGCCGCTGCTGCGCAAGCCGCTGAAGCCGCTGCCGCCGAAGCCGCTGCTGCGCAAGCCGAAGCTGCGCAAGCCGCTGTCTTCACCGACCTCGCCAGCGCGGCAACGCCAGCACGGATGGCGCCGGTGCACGACGCGGCTGATCCAGAGTTGCCACTCGACCTGAGTGACCTCGATGAGGAATTGCTCGATATTTTCATCGAGGAGTCGACCGACCTGCTCGATCATTCCGACATGCTGTTGACGCAATTGCGCGACAACCTCTCCGAGCGAGAGCCGGTGGTGGGTTTGCAACGCGACCTGCATACCCTGAAAGGGGGTGCGCGGATGTCCGGCATTGCCGAGATGGGCGATCTTGGGCACGTCATGGAATCGTTGCTGGAGTCGGTGGCCGAGGGTCGATTCGAGATCGGGTTGCCCGGGCTGGTATTGCTCGAACAGGGTTTTGATCGCCTGCACGGGATGCTGTCGCGGATCACTGCGCGCCAGGCGATTGCCATGCCGGCCAACCTGATCGCTCGCTTCGAGCAGGCCTCTACCGGTAATTTCGACGCCATCGTGGCGGCTGAAGTGGCAACCGTTGCGGCGCAAGAGCCAGCGCCGGTTGCGCCGCAGACCGCGCCAGCGACGAACAAGCCGGTCGTTGCGCAAGTGAAAAAATCGCACCCGGGTGGTCGCCTGTCGCCACCCATCGAGACGGCGTTCGACGATGCCGACGACATGCAGGTGCGAGCGCCGCAGGAGCAGGTGCGCATCCGCGCGGATTTGCTCGATCGGCTGGTCAATTACGCCGGCGAAGTTGCAATCTATCGCGCGCGCCTCGAACAGCAGATGTCGAGTTTTCGCACCAATCTGGGCGAGCTCGACCAGACCACATCGCGACTGCGCGATCAGTTGCGCAAGCTCGAAATCGAAACCGAGACCCAGATCATTGCCCGTTTCCAGCGCGAACCGGACAGCGCCGACGAAACCTTTGATCCGCTCGAACTCGATCGCTTCTCTACCCTGCAGCAGCTCACCCGCGCACTGTCCGAGTCGGCTGCCGATTTGACCAACCTTGAGCAGGTGCTTGAAGACCTCACCCGCCAGCATGAAACCCTGCTGTTGCAGCAGTCGCGGGTAAGCTCCGACCTGCAGGAAGGACTCATGCGCACGCGCATGGTGCCGTTCGATTCGCTGGTGCCGCGCCTGCGGCGCATTCTGCGTCAGGCTGGCTCGGAAACCGGCAAGTCGGTGCTGCTCAAGGTTGATGGCGCACAGGGCGAAATGGACCGCAGTGTGCTCGAACACATCACTGCACCGCTGGAACACATGTTGCGCAATTCGGTGGCACACGGTGTGGAGTCGCCAGCGGATCGTCGCAAAGCCGGCAAACCCGAAGACGGGCTGGTACGTATCGCAGTCGCGCGCGAAGGCTCGGAAGTGGTGATCACCGTATCCGATGATGGCCGCGGTCTGGACGCCGCGGCAATCCGCGCCAAGGCGATCGAGCGTGGGTTGCTGGCCGCCGACGCGCAGGTGCCCGACGGCGAGCTGTTCGGCTTCATTCTGCAAACCGGGTTCTCCACCGCCGAGTCGATCAGCAAGCTGGCCGGTCGCGGGGTGGGCATGGACGTAGTGCACAGCGAGATACGCCAGTTGGGCGGCACGCTGGGCATCCGTTCACGCGCCGGCAAGGGCACCGAGTTCCTGATCCGTCTGCCCTTTACCCTCGCGGTGACGCAGGCGGTATTCGTCAAGATTGGTGAAACCAGTTTTGCCGTGCCGATCGCATCGGTTGCCGGCGTGGGCCGCATCGACCGCGATGAGCTGGAACTGGGCCAGATCCGTGGCGACGCGGTCTACACCTATGCCGGTGAATCCTATCCGGTGCACGACCTTGGCATGCTGATCGGGCACGCGCCGGCCAAGGCAGCCGAAAGTTTGCAGATGCCGTTGCTGTTGGCGCGTTCTGGCGAATTGCGCGCCGCCATCGCGGTGGATCAGGTGATGGGTAGCCGTGAAATCGTGGTCAAGCCGGTTGGCCCGCAGGTCAGTTCGCTGCCGGGCATTTTCGGCGCTACGGTCATGGGCGATGGCAGCGTGGTGGTCATCCTCGACGTGCTGCCGCTGGTCCGCCGCCACCTCAGCCAGGCCGACAGCAGCGAAACGCAGATCCAGCCGCACGCGGTGGTGCGCCCGGTTGCCCGCGTGCCACTGGTGATGGTGGTCGATGATTCGATCACCATGCGCAAGGTTTCCAGCCGTGTGCTTGAGCGCCAGAACTATGAAGTGCTGACGGCAAAGGACGGTATCGACGCACTGGAAAAGCTCGCAGAGCGCGTGCCCGATGTGATGCTGCTGGATATCGAAATGCCACGCATGGACGGCTACGAGCTCGCCACCCACATGCGCAACGATGCGCGGTTGCGCCACATTCCGATCATCATGATCACCTCGCGCACCGGCGAAAAGCATCGTCAGCGCGCCTTCGAGATCGGCGTGAACCGCTATCTGGGCAAGCCATACCAGGAAGCCGAGTTGCTGCGCAATGTCGGTGAATTGCTGAGTGGTGGAGATAGCCATGACTAGTGCGCCCGCACGGGTGGCGCTGCTGGGTGCGGAAGGCGATGCGCGTGCACACTTGCGACAGGTGATACTCGATTACGGTGCCCAGATCAGTATCGAGGCCGATCCGCGCGCCGTCGAACCGGCAGCACTCAGTGCCACCGGCTCCACGATTATCGTGGTAAGTCTGGATGACAGCATTGAAGCGGCGTTGGACGCATTTCAGCCAGTGTTCGACGAGCCTGGCGTCAGTGTGATTTTTGACGAGGCGGCGGTGACGCGCAAGCTGGGTGGTTGGGAGCTCGCGCGTTGGGCACGGCATCTCGCCAGCAAATTGTCAGGCGATGCAGCAACAACGCTGCCGGCGGCGCCGGCCGATGCGCGGCGTCTGCCGTCGTTCGATATGCGGCCACAGCCGGGCGCGCCGCTGCGGCCGGATCAGCAGATGCACGACGCAACGCTGTCGCAATACACCGGCGATACCCCTGACCTGGCGCGCCAGGTGCCATCGCTCGAAGTGCCAGGGGGCGGCGCACGCGTGGCCTATGCACCGGCCTATGTGCGTGAGGCGGAGCGTACGGCCGAGGACGCGCTGCAACTGGATGATGACGAGATAATGCGCGCGCTCACTGGCGACGGCGACAGCACGGCCGATGCACCCGCAGACGCACCCGCCGCCGCGCCACGCGAGCGCGACAGCACCGCGTGGTCGGAGGAAATCGACCTTGCCGCGTTCCTCGAAACGGCGGCAGACGATGCGGCAATGGCAACGGACATCGACCCGATCGCTGCGCCGGCGCCGGCGAGCGATGACGGTGAGCCGGTGGCGATTGAATTGGATGACAGTTACCTGGATGCCGATTTTTCGTTTGTCATTGAAACCTCACCCGCCGACATAGCCAACGCGCCGACATCGCGCTTTTCCGAGTTTGGCGAAACCGACCACGATGCGATCGCACTCGATCCTGAGTTGTTGGCGCTGGCCGCCGAATTGGATGCCAATAGCGCCGACGATGAGCTGGCGCAAAGCGTCGTCGAGCCGGATTTCGCTCGCCGCAGTCCCGTCGATGAGGACGATGACAGGCAGCCATTCGCAGGCAGCGATGCACCCGCCGCCGCGCTTGCCGCGGCGCATGACGCAAAGCAAAGTCGCAACAAGAGCAGCGCGTTCGAGAATCTGGAACTGGTCGTCGACGACGAGGATTCCGCGGATGGCATGGCCATGCACCGGCAAGAATCGGTGGTGCCGGCGGAGATCGACTTTGATGCCCTGATTGCCGGGCTGTCGCTGGCCGATGATGACGCCAGTACGGTTGCCACCCGGCATGGTGCAGTGGTCATCTTTTCCGGTGCTGGCGGCCCCGACGCCGTGCGTCAGGTACTTGCCAGTCTGCCCGGCGATCTGCCCGTGCCGGTGGTGTTGATGCAGCATCTTGAGGGCGCCAATCACGACCGACTGGTGCCGCAATTGGCCAAGGTCAGCGCCTTGCCGGTGGTGTTGGCGGAAGCAGGCAAAAGCGTGGATGCCGGTCGCGTGTTCGTAATGCCGGACGCGTTGAGCTTGACGATGGGCCGTCACGGCAACTTGTCGTTTGTCGCCGATGTGCAGCCGGCCGAAGCGCAGCTCGCAGCGCTTGCGTCGCTCGGGCGCGACTTGCTGGTGGCGCTTGCCAGTGGTGCTCCGGCGTCGTTGGCCGACGCCTTGCCAGGGTGCGTTGCGGCTGGTGCCACGGTGATTGCGCAGGACCCCGCGAGTTGTTTCGACGCGACCGCATGCGCCAGTGCCAAGGCGGCCGGTGGTCAAGTGGGTGCGATGGCTGAATTGACCGCGAGAGCGGTGGAGCGTTGGCAACAATGAACAGACAAACTCCAGCGGCAGGGCAGGTCGACAACGATCTGCGAGGCGTGCTGATCACCATCGCCGGCGGGCGATTGCTGCTGCCCAATGCTTCGATGGCCGAAATCATCAGCTTTTCGGATCCCGAAGTCGTTGCCAACGCGCCGGCATGGTTATTGGGCCGCTTGCGCTGGCGCGGCTGGCGGGTGCCGGTCATCGCCTTTGCCCGCTTGGCGGGCATCGCCGAGGAGCGCAGCCAACTGGGCTCCAAGGTGGTAGTCATCAAGGCGCTGGGCGGTAATCAGCGACTGTCGTTTTTTGCCGTCCTGACCCAGGGATTTCCCCGTTTGATCAATGTGTCGCGCGACCGCTTGGTGATCAGCGAAGGCGACGGCGCCGTGCCGCTCGGCGTGAAGGCCAGGGTGTTGTTGAACGACGACGCCGCGCTGATCCCCGATTTGACCATGATCGAGTTGCTGATCGACGAGGCGCTGCACCCGGTCGAGATGCCCGCCGCTTGAATCGAATCGGCACCCAGGGTGTTCGCGGGTGTTCGCGGGTCTTTTTTGCTGCGTTGCCGCATGCTAGCCTGAGCATCTCGCCGTCGTCACGGAGTCACCATGTCGCGCCTGCACAACTTCAGCGCCGGTCCTGCGGCCCTGCCCGAAGCCGTATTGCGTCAGGCGCAGGAAGAACTGCTGGATTGGCATGGCCAGGGTGCCTCGGTGATGGAGCTCAGCCATCGCGGCAAGGCGTTCATCGACATCGCCGCCGAAGCCGAACGCGACCTGCGCGCATTGCTGGCGGTTCCCGATGACTACGCGGTGGTGTTCATGCAGGGCGGCGCCACCCTGATCCAGGCGCTGTTGCCGCTCAACTTTGCGGCGCCGGGCCAGGCCGTCGATTACCTGCTCACCGGCCACTGGGGCGAAAAGGCCGTGGAACAGGCGCAGCCGTATTGCGACGTTCGCATTGCCGCCAGCGCCAAGGGCAGTGGCTACAGCGAGATCCCGGCGCTTTCGCAATGGCGGCTCAGCGATGATGCCGCCTACCTGCACATCACCGACAACGAGACCATCCACGGCGTCGAGTTTGCGGATACGCCGGTGCTGGACAACGTGGCGCTGATTGCCGACATGTCGTCCAGCATTCTGTCGCGCCGCATTGATGTATCGCGCTACGCCATGATCTACGCGGGTGCGCAGAAAAACATCGGCCCGTCCGGTATTGCTGTCGCGATCATTCATCCGCAACTGTTGGCGCGCGCTGGGCAGGCGCGGGCACCGATCTTGAATATCGGCGCCCACCTCAAGCACGATTCGATGCTCAACACCCCGCCGACGTTCGCCTGGTATCTGGCCGGGTTGGTCTTCAAGCATCTCAAACAACGCGGTGGTGTGGCCGCGATCGAAGCGATCAACCGGCGCAAGGCACAACGGTTGTATTCGGTAATCGACGACAGCGCAGGCTTCTACCGCAATCGCGTCGTTCCGGCCTGCCGCTCGCGCATGAATGTGCCGTTTTTTCTCGCCAACGACGTGCTCGAAACCGACTTTCTCAAGCAAGCCGCCAGCAATGGTCTGATCGGTTTGAAAGGCCATCGGGTGGTCGGCGGCATTCGCGCCTCGCTGTACAACGCGGTGACCGAGGCCAGCGTCGAAGCGCTGGCGCAGTTCATGATTGACTTCGCCCAGCGCAAGGCCTGAGCCCCATGTCACCACCGCGCAAGAAATCACCGTCGACCAAGCCGGCGACTGCCGAATCACGCACCGCCAGCCGCAAGCCGAAAAAGAGCCACGCGGTCGCGGATGCTGCCTCGGCGCCAGCCCTTGGCCAGGCGCGCGAGCGGATCGACAGCATCGATCAACACATCCAGGAACTGATCGCCGAGCGGGCGCAATGGGCGCGGCAGGTGGGCAAGGCCAAGGGCCCGCTCAAAGCGGCCATCGATTACTATCGCCCGGAGCGCGAAGCGCAGGTGTTGCGCAAGGTGGTGGATCGCAATGACGGCCCGCTCAGCGATGAGGTGTTGGTGCGGCTGTTCCGCGAAGTCATGTCGGCGTGTCTGGCGCAGCAGGAGCCGTTGAAGGTCGGCTTTCTCGGGCCCGAGGGTACCTTCTCGCAGCAGGCGGTACACAAGCATTTCGGCCACAGCGCGCACGGATTGCCGCTGGCTACGATCGAAGAAGTGTTTCAGGAAGTCGAATCGGGCAACGCCGATTTTGGCGTGGTTCCGGTGGAGAACTCGGGGCAGGGCACGATCCAGTCCACACTCGACATGTTTCTCACCTCCAAGCTCAAAATCTGCGGCGAAGTCGAATTGCAGGTGCATCAGTTTCTGCTTTCGCGCACCGGCCGCTTGGAAGATGTTGAGCGCATCTACGCGCATCCGCAGTCGCTGGCGCAATGCAAAAACTGGTTGCGCCAGCATTGCAACAAGACCGAGCGTTTTGCGGCCAACAGCAATGCCGAAGCGGCGCGCCGCTCGCGCAACGCCGATGACGCGGCAGCCATTGCCGGTGAATCGGCGGCGCACGTATACGGGCTGAAGGTGGTCGCCGGCCCGATCGAGGATCGTCCCGACAACACCACGCGCTTTCTGGTGATCGGCCGCGACCTGCTGCCGCCGTCGGGGCATGATCGCACCTCGCTGCTGGTGTTTGTGCGCGACCAGCCCGGCGCGCTGTTCAATCTGCTCAAGCCGTTGGCCGACAATGGCGTCAGCATGAACCGCATCGAATCGCGGCCCTCGCATCAGGGGCGCTGGCAGTATGCGTTTTTTATCGATGTCAGCGGTCACGTCGAGGACGCGGCGGTGGCGAACGCGTTGCACGGGCTCGGCAGCTTTGCCGCCCAGGTACGCGTGTTGGGCAGCTACCCGGTCGCCATCCTGTGAGCGGCATGGATTACCTGTGCCTGGCGCAGCCGGGTATCCGCAGTCTGTGCGCTTACGATCCTGGCCATGATCTGGTGGCGCTGCGTGCCGCGCATGCGGGCAAGCTGATCGAATTGGGTTCCAACGAAAGCCCATTGGGCATCGCGCCGGGGGTGCTGGACGCCATCACCGCGACATTGCCCGAGATTCATCGTTACCCCGATCCGCGTGGTGGCGCATTGAAAGCCGCACTTGCGCGCGAGCACGGCGTTGCCAGCGAGCAAATCATTCTCGGTAACGGCTCGCACGAACTGCTGATGCTGCTGGCACAGGTATTCGCGGGCCGCGATGCCGGCGTGCTGGCCGCGCAGTTCGGGTTTGCGGTGTATGCACTGGCGGCGAAGGCCGCGAACGCGCCGCTGCGGCAGACACCGGCGCTCTTGCGCGAGCAGGCAATGGCGCATGGCCACGACCTGCAAGCAATGGCTACTGGCGTCGATGCCGGCATTCGCCTTGTCTATCTGTGCAATCCCAACAATCCGACCGGCACCTGGTATTCGGGTGATGCCTTCGCGCAGTTTCTGGCGGCGCTGCCGGCCGATGTGCTGGTGGTGGTGGACGAGGCCTATCGTGAGTACGTCACCGCGCCGGAGTATGTTTCCGCAAGCACATGGCTGGGTCGCGACCCGCGCGTGATCGTCACCGGCACCTTTTCCAAGGCGCATGCCTTGGCCGGCTTGCGCGTGGGCTATGCGCTGGCCGCGCCGGGCCTGATTGCGGTGCTGGAGCGTGCGCGCGAGTCGTTCAACGTCAACGCATTGGGGCTTGCCGCCGCCGAGGCATCGCTTGCCGCGCCCGCGCACATCGCGCAGGTGCGCGCGCGCAATGCCGGGCAACGGCAATGGCTCACCGATCAACTGCGCGCACGCGGGTTGTTCGTGTATCCGAGCCAAACCAACTTCGTGCTGGTGGAGTTCGGTCCGCACGCCGCGCAGATCGAAGCGGGGTTGCTCGCGCGCGGCATCGTGCTGCGGCCGATGGCGGGCTATGGCTTGGCCCGCTGCCTGCGCATCAGCCTTGGCAGTGCTGACGACCATGCACGCCTTGTGGCGGTGCTCGATGCGGTTCTGGCGCAACAGGGCGGCCGGTGAGTACGCTCGATTGGCTGGCCGGTGCTGGCAGCGCCGTGCGCGGCGAAATTGCGGTTCCTGGCGACAAGTCGGTGTCACATCGCGCCATCTTGTTCGCCAGCCTTGCCGATGGTGAATCGCCGGTACACGGCTTTCTCGAAGGCGAAGACACCCGCGCCACCGCCGCGATATTCGCCAAATTGGGGGTTTGCATCGATGCCGACGGCGCTGGCAGCCGCGTCGTGCACGGTGTCGGTATCGACGGCCTGCACGGCTGCGCCGAAGCGCTCGACTGCGGCAATGCCGGCACCGGCATGCGCCTGCTCGCCGGGCTGCTGGCCGGGCAACGCTTCGATAGCGTGCTGATCGGCGATGCCTCGCTGAGCAAGCGGCCGATGGCGCGGGTGATCGACCCGATTACGCGTATGGGCGGCCTGATCGAATCCGAGTCCGGCGGCCTGCCACCGTTGCGTATTCGCGGTGGGCGCGTACTGCGCGGCATCGACTACAGCTTGCCGGTGGCCAGTGCGCAGGTGAAATCGGCGGTGTTGCTCGCGGGTTTGTACGCGCATGGCGAAACCCGGATTGACGAACCGCACCCGACCCGCGATTACAGCGAGCGCATGCTGCACGCGTTTGGTTGGCCGATCGCGTTCGGCCCGGGCTGGGCGCGGCTGAGCGGCGGCCATCGCCTGCGGCCGACGCCGTTGCACGTGCCAGCGGATTTTTCTTCGGCCGCGTTTTTCATCGTTGCCGCCAGCCTGGTGCCAGGCTCGGACCTGCTGCTGCGCGCCGTGGGCATGAACCCGCGCCGCACCGGCCTGCTCACCGTGTTGCGCGCGATGGGTGCCGACATCACCGTACAGCCGTGCGGCGAGCAGGGTGGCGAACCGGTGGCTGACCTGCGTGTGCGCCATGCGCGCTTGCGCGGCATCGTGGTGCCCGCAGCGTGCGTGGCGGACATGATCGACGAGTTTCCGGCGTTGTTCGCCGCTGCCGCGCTGGCCGAGGGCAGCACCGTGGTCACCGGTGCCGCCGAATTGCGAGTGAAGGAATCCGACCGCATCGCCACCATGGCGGGCGGCCTGCGCGCGCTCGGTGCGCGCATCGAAGAAAGCCCGGATGGCGCGGTGATCCACGGCGGCACCCTGCGTGGCGGCGACACCCATGCGCATGGCGATCATCGCATTGCGATGGCACTGGTAGTGGCAGCGCAATGTGCCAGCGGCGTGGTGCGTATCGCCGATTGTGCCAATGTGGCAACTTCGTTTCCCGGTTTTGACGAACTTGCGCGCGGCGTTGGGTTTGGGTTGCGGGCTTGAGCAAAGCGTTCATCGCTTGCCGCAAGCCTGTCGTCATGGCAAACGCATAGCGTGACGCACCTCGGTGGCTCGGTTGGCCAGCAGGTTTCTAGCCTGCTGCTGGCGAGACCACTTTTCCGTTTCATCCCTGCGGGTTGCGTGTGGTAGCCCGGGTTGAGGCCGCAGGCCGAAACCCGGGGCCGAAGGCCGCCGAAACCCGGGACACCGCAGCAAAACCCTGTATACCGTGAGTGTGCCGCACGCCTGCGCGCCGGCAACGCGGTAGTCATGCCGCCGCCGGTTCGCTCCATTCGCGGCAGATCCGCGTGATTTGTTCCTGCGCCAACGGCTCCTGGGTCAAGCCGCAGCGCGCACCGCTTTCATCGTGGCAAAAGTGGGCGCAGTGCCGGCAAACACCAAATGCACGCTGGCCGTTGACCCGTTGCAGTGCTCGCAGCAGGTTGCGCAACGCCGCTTGCTGAACCCGGCCATCGCCGGGCAGTGCTTGCAGCGCTTGCCCAACCTGTTCGGCCCAGCTGGTCTGCAATACCGCGTCGCCAGCGGCGGTCAGGCGCAGGTGGAGGCGCTTGCGGTGGCGCGCATCGGGTTGCTTGGTGAGCAACCCCCGGCTTGCGAGAACGGCAAGACTTTGCGATACCGTGCCACGGCTGATGCCAAGGTACTCGGCGATGGCAATCGGCAAATCGCTGTAGCGATTGGCTTGCGCCAGATACTGCAGCATCTGTACGTGGATCGGCAGCAGGCCGTGGCGTGCTGCGTCCTCGCGCACGGATTGCTGGATCAGGGCACCCAGACGTTCGATGAGCAGGGGGACGGTGTTCATGGCTGCAATGTATCGTGTCGATGCATTGCTTGACAACCGAGCGTACGCATCCTAGGCTAGTTATGCATCGACTCGATGCATAAAGAATCCGGGAGAATGTCATGACGCGTCTTTTTGCCGTGCTGTTGCTCATCAGCTTTGCTCACTCCAGCCTCGCCGCCGACCCGGAAGTGCCCTATCCTGAAGGTTATCGCGCTTGGCATCACGTCAAGAGCATGGTGATCGAAGACGGACATCCGTTGTTCGCGGCGTTTGGTGGCATCCATCACCTATATGCCAATGCCAAGGCGGTGCAGGGCTATCGTTCCGGCAGTTTCCCGGACGGTGCGGTGATCGTGTTCGATCTGCTGGAAGCCCATGCGGCCGACAATGCGATTACCGAAGGAGCGCGCAAGGTGGTAGGGGTGATGCACAAGGATGCCAAGGCGTATCCCACGACGGGTGGTTGGGGCTTTGAAGGCTTTGCTGGCGGCGCCCCGAGCACGCGCGCGGTGGGCAGCAATGCGGCCACGGCGTGCTTTGCCTGCCACGCGCCGCAGCAGGCGCAGGGCTATGTGTTCAGCACGTTGCGCGATTGACGGGCAGTGATGATGAATTGCCGCGCCGTGCCATCGTGCCACGGTTACCGGTCGCTGCCGGTGCGCGGATTGGCGCAGCGGCGCGTGGCGGCGGGCTGACGATGGCGATCGCCTGTGTGCGTGAGGTGCTGATCGGTTCGGCCGTGCCTTACACCCGGCCCGGCAGCAGCAGTGCCATCGGCAAAAGCGCGGTGGCTGGTGCGGTCGCGGTGGACAGCGAGGGTCTGGCAGGCGATCAGCACGGCGATCCGCGCGTACACGGTGGGCCGGACAAGGCGATCCACTGTTATTCGTGGTCGCATTATCAGACCTGGTTGCAGGAGTTGCCCGGCCATGCGCGGTTGGCGCAGGCCGGTGCTTTCGGTGAAAACCTCAGTGTCGAGGGTCTCGACGAGCACAGCGTCTGCATCGGCGATCGCTGCCGGATTGGCACCACGATGGTGGAAGTGAGCCAGGGCCGGCAACCGTGCTGGAAGCTCAACGACCGCTTCGCGGTGCCGGACATGGCACGGCGGGTGCAGGATTCACTGCGCGCTGGCTGGTACCTGCGGGTGATCGCCGCCGGGCACATCCGTGCCGGCGACGCCATCGTGGTGCAGCACCGCCCGTTCGCGCAATGGACGATCGCGCGTCTGCTGGCATTGATTCGTGACCGCACGTGCGATCCGTTGGCGCTGCGCGAGGTGTTGGCCTTGCCGCTGCCGGCAGCGTGGCAGCGCTTGTTCGCTGCGCGCCTGCACAGCGGCTGCGTCGAATCGTGGCAAGCGCGGATGGAGTAACCCCGGGTTGCGGCCGCAGGCTTAAATCCGGGGCGCATCGCACCGGAGAGGCCAACATCCCGATTTTGAGGTTGCTGGCGCTTTTCGTCTGCGCTTGGTGCGCCATTCCCGAGCCCCGCATTGTCGCCAGTGCCAGCGGCGCGGATAATGTCGGTTTTGCCAAACGCTGGATTAGACCGCCATGCTCGATCCCAATCTACTGCGCAGCCACGCCGCGCAAACCGCCGAGCGGCTCAAGGCCAGCCGCGGGTTTGTGCTCGATGTGGCAGCGCTGGACGCGCTGGAAGCCGAGCGCAAGCAATTGCAGACGCGTACCCAGGACCTGCAGAACCTGCGCAATACCCGTTCCAAGGCGATCGGCCACGCCAAGGGCAAGGGTGAGGATGCGTCGGCGCTGCTGGCAGAAGTGGCCGGATTTGGCGAAGAGCTCAACGCTTGCGAAACCCGGCTTCAGGCCGTGCGCGAGCAACTGAACGCGATCGCGCTGGGCATCCCCAACCTGCCGGATGCTTCAGTTCCGCTGGGCCGCGACGAAAACGACAACGTTGAGGTGCATCGCCGGGGTTCGCCTCGCGGGTTTGACTTTGCAGTGCGCGATCATGTTGAACTCGGCCAGCGCAAGGGTTGGCTTGATGGCGACACCGCGGCCAAGCTCAGCGGCGCGCGTTTCACTGTGTTGCGTGGCGAGCTGGCGCATTTGCATCGCGCGCTGGCGCAATACATGCTCGACCTGCATACCACCAGGCACGGTTACCTGGAATGCAACGTGCCGCTGCTGGTCAATGGCGAAAGTCTGCACGGCACCGGCCAGTTGCCCAAGTTCGAGGACGACCTGTTCGCTACCCAGGTGGGTGATGCCCGCCGTTATCTGATTCCAACCGCTGAAGTGCCGCTGACCAACATCGTGCGCGATCAGATTCTCGACGATGCGCAGTTGCCACTGCGCATGACCGCGCATTCGATGTGTTTTCGCGCCGAGGCCGGCAGTTATGGCCGCGACGTGCGCGGCATGATCCGCCAGCACCAGTTCGAAAAAGTGGAGCTGGTGGCGATTGCCCGCCCGCACGAAAGCAACGCCATGCACGAACAGATGGTGGGCCATGCCGAAGCCGTGCTGAGCGGACTCGGGTTGCCGTTCCGGCGGGTATTGTTGTGCAGTGGTGACATGGGTTTTGGTGCGACCAAGACCTTCGATCTGGAAGTGTGGCTGCCGGCGCAGAATACCTACCGCGAGATCAGCTCGGTGTCCAACTGCGGCGACTTTCAGGCACGGCGCATGCAAGCGCGCTGGCGCAACCCTGAAACCGGCAAACCCGAGCCGCTGCACACGCTCAACGGCTCCGGCGTTGCCGTTGGCCGCGCACTGGTGGCGGTGATGGAAAACTACCAGAACGCCGATGGCTCGATCACCGTGCCTGAGGTGTTGCGGCCGTACATGGGCGGCGCCGAGCGCATTTCCTGACCGTGGCGGCGATGCCTTGCCGGGCCGCTCGCAACCGCCGAAGATGGCGCTCTGTAGTTGGCGAGGCGCTCACGCCCCATGCACGACCTCAATGACCTGTATTACTTCGCGATGGTGGTTGAGCACGGCGGCTTCGCAGCGGCTGAGCGCGCCCTGGGCATTCCCAAATCGCGCCTGAGCCGACGTATCGCGCAGCTTGAAGCCGACTTCGACGTGCGCCTGCTGCAACGTTCCACCCGTCGCTTCGCGGTGACCGACATTGGCCAGAGCGTGTATCGCCACGCGCAGGCGATGTTGTCCGAAGCGCAGGCCGCGCGCGAGGTGGTGGACCACCTCAGTGCCGAGCCGCGCGGGGTGATCAAGCTCAGCACGCCGGTCGCCATCGCGCAGCACCAATTGGCGCAATTGCTACCGGACTTTCTGCGCAAGTATCCGCAAGTGCGCGTGCAGTTGCACGTCAGCAACCGTCGCGTCGATATCATCAACGAAGGCTTCGATATCGCCTTGCGGGTGCGCTCGCAACTCAACGACGATGGCAGCCTGGTGTTGCGCAGTTTTGGCCAGATCCAGGAGTTGCTGGTCGCCAGCCCGGACTACCTGCACCGTTGCGGCCGGCCACAAACACCGGCCGAGCTCAGTGCCCACACCACGCTGAGCATGATCGAGGACGACAGCCGCCAACGCTGGGACTTGCACGATGCGCAGGGGCACGTGGAACGGGTGGAATTGCAGCCGCGCCTGAGCGGCCATGATTTTCCGTTGCTCAAGGAATTGGCGGTGGCCGGCATGGGTATTGCCCTGTTGCCGGAAACCATCTGCGCCGACGCGGTGCGCGCCAATGCGCTGCAAGTGGTACTGCCGCAATGGTGCCTGCCGCAGGGCCTGTGTCACGCCGTGTTTCCCTCGCGGCGCGGCCTGTTGCCGGCGGTGCGCGTGTTCATCGACTACCTCGCCGAATACCTGCCGGCGCAGCTTGCAGCCAGCCGCTTGAGTTGCGCGGGTGAAGCACCCCCGCAACGCGGTAAAACCGCGCCGAAGTAGCCAGATGCAAGACAAGCGCGCACGAGTCTGGGACAATTCACCCCGCCGAACGGTCAGCGCGGTCGTAGGTCGGCTCAAGCCCAGCGGAGCCGACAGTGGTTTCTCGGTAGTGCCATGTCGGTTGAGCCGACCGACATCCGGGCGGCGTCATAGTGGCGTATCCCTCATCAGGAGGTGTCATACAGCGCGCAGCGCCGAGTGCTGGACAACGGCGAGATGGCCGAGCGGTTCAAAGCACCGGTCTTGACTGTGGAGGCAGGATGCCGGAGTGAACATCAGCCGGCAGGCTGATGGCCCGCAGGGCGAGGGGCAGGAGCCCCGAGTACAACCGGCGTGCCGGCGCGCAGCGCCGAGTGCTGGACAACGGAGAGATGGCCGAGCGGTTTAAGGCACCGGTCTTGACTGTGGAGGCAGGATGCCGGAGCGAACATCAGCCGGTAGGCTGATGGCCCGCAGGGCGAGGGGCAGGAGCCCCGAGTACAACCGGCGTGCCGGCGCGCAGCGCCGAGTGCTGGACAACGGAGAGATGGCCGAGCGGTTTAAGGCACCGGTCTTGAAAACCGGCGTGGTAG